>OLQN01002161.1_pt1 | contig 13637 bp, 8 predicted proteins | sample 1673181 | NCBI WGS metagenome assembly OLQN01 (sample SAMEA3136763, study PRJEB25190) | human gut metagenome | biome: human gut; feature: human-associated habitat; material: faeces | place: Austria | collected 2013
ATACAATGCCACAATCATAGGCACCGATGCCAACACCGACCTCGCCCTGCTTAAAATAGACGCATCCGACTTGAATTTCATCACCTTCGGAGATTCCGACAAGCTGAAAGTCGGAGAATGGGTTCTTGCCGTAGGTAATCCTTTTGGATTTACATCAACCGTAACCGCCGGCATTGTAAGCGCAAAAGCACGCAACATCTCAACTGTCACCCACAGCCGTCAATTCGGCATAGAATCATTTATACAAACAGACGCCGTTGTCAACCAAGGCAACAGTGGCGGAGCTTTGGTAAACACCAAAGGCGAGCTGATGGGCATCAATACATTGATTTATTCCCGCACCGGCGACTACAGCGGATACGCTTTCGCCATTCCTTCATCAATCGTGAAGAAGGTGATTTCCGACCTCAAGCAATACGGCACCGTGCAACGCGCAATGCTCGGAATCACGTTCACCCAACTGACGCCCCAGCTTTGCGAAGAGAAAGACATCAAACTGACAGAGGGCATATATGTGACTGAGGTGCAAGACCAAAGCGCAGCAAAAGAGGCAGGCTTGGAGAAAGAGGACATAATCACAGAAATCGGCAGCACAAAAGTGCGCAACACTGCCGAACTGCAAGAGGCAATCAGCCAATACTCTCCTGGCGACAAAGCCGTCATCAAATTCTATCGCAAAGGCAAACCACGCACCGCGACTGTAACATTCCGCAACTCGCAAGGCAGCACAAAAATCACAAAAGAGACCGACTTTGCAGCGTTGGGATGCACATTCTCAAAACTCCCTCAGAAAACGAAAGACGCGCTCGGCATCAGCTATGGAGTTGTTGTGGGCGGCGTGTCGAAAGGCAAGTTTAAAGACGCAGGCATCGCCAATGGCTTCATTGTCCAAGAGATAAACGAGCAGAAAGTGAATTCGCAGAGCGACGTTGAAAGCATCTACAATGCAATCATGCGCGACTCAAGCGCCGACAAAGTAATGTATATCAAGGGTCTTCTCCCTACTGGCAGACGCACATACCTCGCCATTCCTTTGCTTGACGAAGACAATTAACCACAACCACAACTGAAATAAAGAACGGAGTCGAACTCGTAGGAGTCGGCTCCGTTCTTTTATTCTTTCAAATTTATCGCTTCATCTCCTTGACTGTCTGTCCTGCAACCGACACAAGATAGATTCCGTTTGAATAAGACGACAAGTCGACAGAACCACGTCCCTCCGGCATCAATTCACTGTAAAGACATCTGCCTTTCAAGTCAAACACCTGCGCCAACGCTTCCTCGTAAAGAGTGAACGACACAAGGCCTGATTGGTCGACATACAACCTTAGCCCGCTGTTGTCCAGACTTTCGACGCCACCATAACGCGCCAAAAATTCTGCCAGCACCTTCTCGTCAATCACAATCGACTCATCAACCGACTCCGCATCGCCAGTTCCCACCGAGTGGGTGTTGACAACCCTTACAACTTCTGTGCTGTTTTCACCCAAGATTCCATTCGTCTGGTTGACTCCGGTATAGATTCTGACGAAATCCACGCCGGGCAATTTCACCGCATTGCCATTGGCGTCTACAGCCCAATCAATGTCGATCATCGCGCCCTCATTGCGCACCAGTCCTTCTTTATCAGAGAAATTAGGATAGTTGTCGGCATAGCCATAGTCAAAAGCTTTAAGCACAATGTACGGATCGTCAGCCGTGCCCTCGTTCACACTATTGTCAGGCAAACGACCCCCCTGGAACGTAAGTTTCGACCTGCCACTGAGCCACTGCGGCCAATATGGCTGTGTATGGAACGGTATTCTGTTTACAAATCCGCTGTTTCCCTGATTGTCCATCCACATAATATCGTCATTGTCAGAAGCTGGGCGAATATATGAGACCTCATAATTGTGGATTGATTTCGAATATTCACTTCCGGCAATCTCAAACCACTCATTTCCATCCGGAATCCCGTTGTGGTTGATGTCGTATGCCACCATCACGACTCCCGGCTCACTGTTGCCTCCTTTTGTCGACGACTGCGAAGACTGAAACGCATTGCCTTCGATGTAGATGTCGCGTTTTCCCGGCACATTGACGATAGTCCGTTCAAAGCCCACCGTAACATATCCGCCCCATGCTCCAAGAGATATATAATAGCCCTCTTCGGTCATATATTGCAACGCCTTGGCAGCCATAGCCTCAGAGTCGTCGCCGTCTTCCCATTCAGGCAGCACGTTTACAAACTGTCCCGGAGCGGGCACATAATCTATAACTCTATTATGAACCGGACTGACAGCAAAAACCGTCAATGGACACAGCGCTGCGAGCGCAATCATTTGTTTTCTCATATCTTTATTGTTTTATTTTTCCTTTAAAAGCGAAATGTGCGGGAATCTGACCAGCAGTCTGTTTCCACTTCAACACACCATCTTTACTGAAACAGTAGACCGTGCCCGACACCACATAAGACTTGGCGTCGGTCACATATATATCTTTAGTAACAGGATTCACAGCGATGCCGTATGGATGTTTTATGGACGCATCCGTACCATCCTTGATGAAATTTCTGTCGAGCACTTCCATCGTAGCCATGTCTATCTTGGCATACGTCACCCGATTCTCCCCCGTAACGTAGCTCCATTCCGTGCTTATAACATATGCCACATTATCGTCAACCCACACGTTGGAAACCGGAATCTTCAAATCCTTCAAAATAGTCTTGCTCCGTGGATCGACCACAAAAAAGTCAGAGTTTAAATCGCCATAATAATTTCCGCGCGAGCTCACCCACAAGCGTCCCTTGCTGTCGTGCACAAGACGATGGAAATTGGCCGTGCCATCGAGCACAATCACGTCACACAACTGAAACGTCGGCAAGTCGATAACAGATATGGTGTTGTCATAATTCGGTTTTCTGTAGCCTCCCGAATTCGCCACATACAGGCGGTCGCCCACCACGGTCATCTCTTCAGGCTGATAGCCCACCTCCACACTGCCGACAATCTGCATCGACAGCGTGTCGACCTTAAAGACAGCACCTTTCGGCGCATTGATATCCTCTTGCACAGGAGCGACATAACTGCTCACATACACATATCCCTTGTCGCCGACGGCATAACGGCAGTTGGGGACGTCTATCTTTGCACACCTGACAGCCGTCGAAGCGTCCATCACCTCCACCTTATGCGAGCAGTTGATCACCGCATACAGCTTGCTTCCATATATCAGCAAGTCATTTCCCACATCGCCCAATTCTTTAACCACCGACGGGTTTTTCTCAGAATATATATTTTTGTAATACGTTCCCTCTCCGTAGTCAAAATAATCGAGAGTAGACTTGTTGCTGCCCATATTGCCCTCATTGAGCAAGTAAAAACCCTCAACGTCGGTATACTCCGGCTCTGCGACATGAATCTTCTCCATGTCGACAAGCACCTCATCCGTGCGGCAGGCGGCAAACAGCACCGCCACAATCGACAACGACAATATGTAAAATCTCCAATTCATAACAATCACATTGAAAAACGCGCCGACAATTTAAAGTTGCGGCCAGGCATTGGGTAATTGTGGATTACCTCATACGCCTGATTGAAAATGTTATTTAACTCGCCCGTCAGTTTCAAACGCGTTTTGCCAAAGACAAACTCACGCGCCAGCGACATGTCGTGGGTATACCACGGTTGCTCATAATTGTAGCGGGAGTTTTCCTGCTCGTTGTAGCGTTCTCCCGTATAGATAAAGCTATAGTTCAGCTGCCATCCATTCCAATCGAGGCGACACGCCACCGAGCCACTGTGGCGCGGCGTGTATGGAATCTGGTCGCCATAGAACGAATCCTCCTTGTCGGTGCAGTCATAGGCTTTCTGAAACGTATATTGCAGATTGAGTCCGACCGCAACCTTACGCACAGCCGCGTCAAGCACCAACGCCGACTCCACACCGCCAATTCTCACCTTTCCAAGATTCAGCATAGTCCAGCGGAACTGCTGCCCTGTCGGGTAGGCTATGATTTTGTCAGTAACCGTATTATAGTAGCCGTCAGCCCTGAATTTAAGACTCTTGAGAAATCCACCGCCAAACTGCAATCCGTAAGCCACACCCAAATCATATTGCCATGTGCGCTCCGGCTTCAAGTTGGCATTGCCTATTTCGGTGTAGTATAAGTCGTTGAACGTAGGCATCCTGAAAATGCGCTTGAAAAATCCCGTTATCACAAAATCGGATTCAGACATTGGCGTATAACTGAAAAAAACAGCCGGCGACAACTCCCTCTTATCGGGCGATGCCGTATACAGTTTGCGCGAACGCGTCGACTCCTGAATGAATGTGCCCAGCAGGCTCGCCTGCACGCTGACCTTCTCGAAATCAACCGATGACGCCACCGAGGCCAGCTCCGTCCAACGTTTAGGATATGCAAAATCCTGCAAATCAGCGTTCATTTTATTCATCTGAACATCCACTGCCACCGACATCCGCCACCAGTCAGCAAGCGTGAACAAGTTAGCCAACGAAAGATATGCCTCTTGCTGATAATAATGATTGTTTATGTAAAGCTCCTTCGGGTCGTCACGCAAGAAATTAGAATAATCCCACGCAAATTTCCCCGTCACCTTCAAGGAGTAGAACGGCGCTATACGCGTCTGCAACGCGCCCTGCCCGAATGCCGACTTGTCGACCTGCCGCTCTCCGTGCCGGAACACATTGTTGACAATCGCCCCGGGAATGCCGCGGTCGGACGTGTAAAAATACCCGTTGACATTCCATTTTCCTTTTGGCAGAAATCCATAAAGGCCCAACTCCGTACGCAGCGACTCCACATCGCCGTTGCGACGCACAGCGGTAGTGTCGTAAGCCACCGACCCGTCAAGATTCATTCTCTTATAGCGGAATTTGTAACGTCCGTTGGCATTCGTATACTCCGCACTTGCCGACAGATATGTGCTGCCGCCAAGCTTCTGTTCCCAAAGAAGCGAAGGGTTTGCCAACCCGAAACTGCCGGTGCGCATCTGCGCAACCACATTGTAGCGTTTTCCGCCGGTAAATCGCGGGCGTCTGGTTGTGACATATATGGCACTTGATGCACTGAAGTCCTTCGCCGTTTGAAAGATGTCGCTTTTCTGCCCGTTGTAAAGAGAAATCGACTCCACATTGTCGAGCGAATAACGACCCAAGTCGACCTGACCATTCTGAGCGTTGCCAAGTTGAACGCCATTGTAGAACACGCCCACATGGTTTGTGCCCATGCTGCGGATGTTTACGGTCTTTATACCACCTATTCCTCCGTAATCCTTCACCTGGACTCCAGTGAAATAGCGCAGTGCGTCAGCTACCGACTGACTGTTGAGGCGCTGCAGCACAGAGTCTGTCAGCACCTGCGGCTTGACAATTGTGCGCTCACGCACCGCGACGACACTCACCGCATGCATTTCCACATGCAATGTGTCTCTTTCTATTTTTTCAGCCAGCACACCACCAAAGCAGCAGTACAAAGCCAGCAATGTAAACAATATTCTTCTCATTTTCCAAATCTTTTCAACCCGAAACTTCCACAATCAAGCAGAAGAAACTCGCAGGTTATTAAAAGCCATCGTTCCTGTCACCGTATTCCGACTTCCCCTCTGGCTTATGCGTTCAAGCCTTCCCAGAATCACCATTCCAGTGGCAAGAAACCCAGTTTATCAAATTGGGGTTACGGCAGCGAGCACTGTCCGGGACTTTCACCCGATTCCAAGGCATGACCAGAATCACGCCATCTGTCAGGAACAAGACAAAGATAACTAGAATTCGCGAGACTATGGCAATAAATGGGGAATAAAGTAATGTGTTGAGAGTTAGGAGAGATCGGCGTTGTTCGTCCGAAGGGTGCTTTCGGCGGAAAATTCGGTTTTTGGAAGGGTTAGGAGATTGAATCGCTACCTATCCGTTGCCTTTTTCCTGTCCGGAATTCCGGTCTTGAAGACGGTTTCGCCGATGGATGATTATCCCTGTCTTATGCCACAGAACCCGCTTGTAGGGCATCTTTGCTACTGCAAATTTAGCGATTTTTCCCGGCATTGCGAAGAAATATAGGCTCCGGGATGGCATCTGTGATTCCTATTCGTGGTTCCGCTACGTTTTGCATACCTTCAAAAGACTCTCTTCGAGGACGTCTATCGAGACCTATACGAATCCAACAAGGCCGCACTTAACTCGGACAGCCGAAAAAACACCGGTGAGACATGGATGAAGAAACTTCGAATCATAGATTCTACTACGATATCTCTGTTTTCCAACGTGTTGTTCAAGGGCGTTGGCCGTCATCCAAAGACCGGCAAGAAGAAGGGTGGCATAAAAGTACATACCATCATCAACGCCAATGAATGTGTGCCGTACGCTGTGAAGTTCACCTCCGCTGCCACAAACGACTCCTTTATGCTTGCCCCCAGTTCCTACCCCAACTATAGCCTTGTGGCTATGGACAGAGCATATATCAACTATGAAAAGTTTGAGATGCTGACCGAAAGAAACGTGGTCTACGTGACCAAGTTGAAGAAAAATCTTACATACGAAGTGCTGGAGGATTGCATGGATATGACCGAGGATGGGAAGATGAAATATAGGGAGCAGGTAGTTGTGTTCCGCAAGGGAGAAATCAACCATATTGCAAGAATAATCACCTATGCGGACATCAAGAAAGGCAAACAGCCAAAGCTCATACGCCTGCTCACTAATGATTTTGACATGAATCTGGATGATATAGTGTTGATTTACAAAAGAAGATGGCTTATAGAGTCGCTCTTCAAACAAATAAAGCAGAATTTTCCTCTCAGATATTTTTATGGAGAGAGCGCAAATGCAATCAAGATCCAAATATGGGTCACATTAATAGCAAATCTTCTCATGACATTACTCCAAAAGCGATTGAATCGCTCCTGGAGTTTCTCTGGATTGGCTACAATGGTAAGAATCGTACTCATGTACTACATCAATCTCAATAATTTCTTTGAAAGTCCTGACGAAGATCTCAAACGCATACTGCAAGAGGCGGCTGAAGAACCACCAAATGGGGAATAATTCCTAAGATGGGGCTTGTCTTATGATAAAAATTAGCCCAACTCATGTCTATCAACGAGTTGGGCTTGAACTATTTATATTTAGCGGACAGTAATATTTCTTTATATTAATAGCCAATACGATAGCCTTGCTTGGTCCAGGAGGAGGGGTCGGCGTAGTCGAAGACTGGCCACCATTCTGTATTGTCATCGTAAATGACTTCGTATTCGTCGAGAATAACTTTTCGAGCTGACGGATCTACTGAAGTCTGCATATACGGATCATCGTACCAAAGAGTAACTTTCGCCTTATCAATCACAGTCTCGATGCGGTGATTGATGAGATAGATGGCCTTTATCTTGCCACCCTTGGCGCTCCCGATGGCATACTGAAAATCTTTTGACATCACATTTCTGCCGTCGGAGTCGAAGAATTCCACCTTTACATTAACATTTGCCGGAGAGGATCCGTTAAAAAGGCAGTCTGCATCCATGGCTATGCCGTCGAGGCAGTAACCCGGCTTGCAGTATTTGTCATCGTTCTCCACCCATAGAGTCTCCACTCCATTGATCTGCCCCGAATTTGAGCGGGTGGTATACTTAAGGGGTTTTGAAAAAAAGTGCTGTCCATTGGCAGAACGATAAGCAGGTACAACATAGAAATATTTGCTTAAAGGGGGCAATTCAGTATTATCGAGAGTAAAGTCAAAACCGAATTCTTGTCCGTATTTTATGCTGAGATATTGGCGTTCATCGATACTGCGCCAGGGAGTGGTGCATTTGCCACTCTTAATGAAATTAAAATTTTCATCGAATATGAGGAGTTCCAAACAATCAAATCCCTGCACGAAATCATTTATGCTAAACCATCCTATCTTTCCGGGATGGGGCAACGTGACAGTGCCGTGATATGTATAGTTTGACGGGGTATAGGTCTGCTGATATTCAATAACAGGATAGGAGCTGTCGGCTATGCGCCACAGCACCATCGAGCCTTCCCACCACTTCATGGAAACAGCAGCGTGCTTAAACCAGTCATAATAGTCAACCAAGTCACCCAGATCAGCCCCGACTTTCATGTCTGTCGATATTCCCACGGCAAGAGTGCCCTTCCATTCGTCCAGGCTTTTATCGGTGGCTTCATAAGTAAATTCCGTGTAACCGGGTTCTTTGGCTTTGAGCGTTGAGGGTTTGGCTTTGCTTCCGTCATTTGTCATTTTATGGGTACAGGAGACATCAAGATTGATTCTGAGAGGAGAGACATCCAATGTTTCCAGACCTAAGGTAAAACCAATATCAATATGAAGATAACCTCTTGTCGCATACTGGAAAACGGTATTCGAAAGATCTTTCCGAAGCCGGGGATCAGTGACTTCCTGAGATTTGGAGCGATTGACTGTGGTTTCATAATTTTTGTCCGTCTTCATGTTCCATTTAAAAAACTGAGTCTTTTGCGCGCCTTCATAACGGAAAACTTTATCGCCTGTAATTTTGCTTGCCTGGTCATAAGCAAAAGCAAAATTGAAATCAAGGCACAATTTTACCACATAAGCATCAATTCCTAAAGATGGCAACATGGGAAGAGGAAGCGCATAGTCAACCTTAGTCCATCTGTTTTCATGGAGAATCCCGTCTTTGGGTACCGTCATTCCAGTGGATCCCACCACGGGAAATGCAAACCACTGGTCGCTTGCCTCTGAACGAAAAGAATAAGTCTGCACAAGATCATTGCTCAATTCAAGGTCAAACCCGTTTTTCAGGCTAAACTTCAGTTTAACATTTTGATAACTTGCGAGTCCAACCCTTGTTGCAGAGTGAGTTGCTGAACCACCTGATCTTATTGACGGAAATATGACAGTAGGATGAAATTCATTCTTCCAATCATGATAATCTGCCGGATCGGTTTCGAATTCTTTGAGTTGGCTTTCATCGCCATTCCAGAATGCCAGGGAAAAGAGGCTCTCGGAGAATTCACCGCTATCCTCACCTCCTCTTGAATGTGTATTATGCCTGGGAACAAGACGGTAACCTTTCAGTTTCGGCGTATTTCCACCCGAGCGAGATTGTTCCGAACTTTCCTCATAGTCTCCCGCGATCCTTGCGTCAATTGAAAAGTCAAGTTCTTTGAAAACTTTATGCAGGGGCACGACATGAGATGTCATAAGATAGCCGCCCTGCGACTCCTCAACGAAATCGACCTCGTCGCAAAGAGTCGACTGGAAGAGCTGGGACATTGTCGTGGCGATATATTCGCCTCGCCGGGGGATAAGGTCTCCGGGGATGTTCTTGGTAAAAAGGATTTCAGTATGATGCATTGCCGTATCGTTGCGGCAATAAATGATGTAGGGCACGTATTTCTCGTCGATGACACGTACGCCTTCTTCAAATTGATAAGTCACATCTCCAAATTCCGTCTGCTGTGTCTTGGGAGCCGAGAAGCCGTCTCCATTGAGATTATCTTCGCCTCCATCGGGCAGCGGTTCATCAAGCGACAAGGTGCAGCCGACAGCAAGGAGCATCATTCCTAAAAGCAGAATTGTATGATTTAGCTGTTTCATCTTGAGAAGTTTAAGGGGTAAAGATTTGAGAGTGTGCCTAATGTTCTATAGGCGTTATATTCAAGGTCTTCCTGACTTAACAGAAGCTTGAAATTAATTCGGTCGTAACATCTGAGGTCGATTCTGCCCTGTCCTTGGTCTGTAGGTGCCCAGATACGCAATTCGGCATAGGAGATTCCATATGCCTCTCGGCGAACAGCCAATCCGGTAAGTTCACCTCCGATAAATGCACCCACTATCATTGTCGAATCGTTCCATGGCTCGCCATCAACGCGGATATCTGCATAAATCACCATGTCGGACGGATGAAGCATGCTGAAATCCTGGAGTTCCCATCTGTCGATGACCCTCACCTGGCATGTGTCAGACAACAGGCCGTTTCCTCCTATGACCATGACATCCACCACACCGGGCTGATGTGCCTTCAGGGTGTCATTTTGCAGTTTGGCGATATTTTGATCGGACAACATCCAAAAGACTGGGCTTCCGGTTTTAGAAGTATCGGAAAATTCAATCCCCAAAGGCATGGAATCACCCACCATTATACATGCCGATTCATTGGTGATACGCATGTTGACGCCTTCCCAGTCGTTGGGCTCTTCGCCGAACTGGAAATAGTCGCCACATGAAGTAAGCAACATACACAATGAAATTAACCATAACAGATGCTTCATAATTCAGTTTTCATTAAGGTTGAACTTTGCGGGATTCTCCTTCTTTGGGAGCAGACACAGAAAGAGCGTTGGACCTCAGCGACTGCCTGCCGTCATCGAACCTGATACTTACATAGTATTCAGCTGACTCGCCGGGGGCGAGGCGTGGATCCACATAATATCTTTTCTCTTGGGGGATGTCGGTAAGATATCTGAACGATTTCTCACCATTGAGTTTACGGTATAGGCAGTAGTAATAAGAAGCATCTGATGGAACGTCCGAGAGTTCCCATACGAGCTTGACAGTGCCCTCCCTCTGGTTGAAGTCTCCCAGGAGCTTTATGGGGACATCCACCACTTTGTCATAATTCAGCTTGGCCGAGAATACAGGGGTCAGTCCGGAACTGATATCCCAAAGACTGACGGTTTCCACAGCATACTCATATCTTTGATTCATCGGGCCCTCCGGAGCGTCATCAATCTGCATGACATATCCGTTGGCCCTCACCGAATCGCCGGCAAAAGTTTTAAGCAAATCCCATTTCGCGGTTCCGTCCTTACGACGATAGCAATTATATGAGCCTATAATCTCGTCTCCACCTCCAATCCACCGCGTGTGAATCATTTTGTTGTCGACCCACGCGGAGTCAAGGTGTGCCTTGGAAGGAGGAGCCGGATTGGGACGCAGAACAGCAATCGTATCCGAGCATTCTCCCTCATTGCCAGCCCAGTCCACAGCCCTGACTGTATAATAGATATAGCGTTCGTTTGCGTTCACATCAACTGTATCCGTATAGGACCTTGGGAATACATGCCTATGGTTGGCCATGTTGAATACATGGTCTCGTGCATTGGCATATAGCACATCGTAATAATGAACGTCGAGTGAGTCCGGCATATTCCACATCAGGGCAATCGTCCCGTCAAGTGCCGGAAATGCCTTGAAATCGGTTGGAGCCTTAGGCGGTTTTGTATCCCGAATCCTGAGAAGTCGGGGGAAGGAATATCCTATATTTTCTGCCGTATCCACGGCCGCCATGACAATCATACCCGTTGAAATATCGGAAACATCGATGCGAACAACCGTGTCGGCAGGCGAAATATACTGGTCGGAGAGAAGTCTCCATTGTTTCAGGGAGTCTCTGTCATTATGGTACATAGGTATGTAGCGGACGAAATCGTCCTCGATCGTATCCTTATGGAAATGGATTGTGGCATAGACTTTGTCCCACAGATTCTTCCCGGGGCGTTCGATTTCAATCTTTGTTATCTCAGGGCCCCTTGGAGGTTGCATGTCGGGGAAATGCACCCGCACTGGCTTGCTCATCGGCGTGAGGTCTCCGAAAGCATCATGAGCCTGTATTGCATATTCGAAATCACCGGTAAGGCCATGCGTATGCTCGAAAAACACTTCCTCGTTGTTGAAACTTGAAAAGATCGGCGGCGCATAAGGCCTTTCATTCACCTTTTTCCATTCGGAGGTTCCCGCAGGACGCATAAAAATTTCAAAGGTGCCGTTGATGGTGTCATTCCAGGAAAGGTTCACGCTTCCGTGTCCCAGCAAGGAATCCGTGATTTGGATATCGTAAGGCTGAGGCTTATATTTTTCATTTTTGACATGTTCCACTTGAGCAGGCATAATAAGGAACTGCCCGGTAGTATCTGTGACCGAAGGTGCGATGAAATAGGAGTAAACCTTGCCTTTCTTCGGATTGCGGTCAACGAATCTCAGACCCAGGGCCTGCGCGAGATCGGGGCGCCATTCAGAGGCAAGATATGCAGCCATCAGACGTGTCTTCTGGTCCTGAGCCATTTCGGTGAACGCCCCTATGCTGCCCGGTTCATAAGTGGTCATCTCTGGTGTCATATCACCCGACCCATATACTGAACCCATTGCCAGATAGGCGATAGAGTCAATGGTATCTGGATAGCATTTCCTGAATTTCTCCAGTGATACAGGTCTTATTCTCCTGGCCAGAGTATCAAGATTGAAACCGGGCGCATCATCATCCAGGCGATAAACATCATAGCCGAAACGATTCAGATATTCCCATTCTGGGTAGGAAGGGACAGCCCATCTCAGCACTACGCTGTCGCCATAAGCGCGTGCAATTGCCTTGATATAGACATACATGTCTCTTTCGCTGAATGTTGTATCCGGTTTCAGCGTGCCGATCGGATGAGTGCCGGGCAGCTGTTGTCTGTATTCATCGTAATCCGCAATCGAGTCATCGGCTGATGCGGATGGTGCAGTGGTTGCCTTGTGGGACATCCCCATGCCAAAAACGTAGGGTACAGCGATGATGGCTGCGACTGCCCAAAGCAATGAGCGCATATATTGTTTCTTTGTTTCTTTCATTTTTCTTTCATTTTTCTTTCTATTTCTTATTCTTAGTGGCATGGCGATAGCTCGAATTTGACGTGCCGCGATGGTTTCGGGCTCCTCCATACGAAGTGTTGGAAGAGGTTTGGAGAGTCTTGATCAGTTCGGAATACTTCTTTTGGTAAGTTAACTGGAAGAACGAGCAGGGCTCAATGAGTTCAGCGGTCTTTCCGTCATTGAACACTGTCCACTGTAATCGGCGGAAATTCCATGCATTGACGCGATAACGAGTAAACCTGAACTTCATATCGTTATATTCCGCCGTCTTCTCTGGGTTGAAGAAACACTGTTCCCATGTAGCCGTATAGTCTTTATCCGTCACATAACCAGTGGAGCTGACAGATGAGTAATACAGTCTTCTACCTAAAGGAGACTGCCAGCCACTCTTGTTAATTTTAGGATGACACATGATGCGTGTATGACGGTAGTTGTCATTAATCTCAAAAGTCTTATTGGGATTGAGCTTGCCCAATGAAGCGGCGTTATAGATCATGCCATACTGGTAAGCAGGCAGTTGGAGCGAAATACGGTCATAGTCGCCGGTGTAAGTTAAAATCTTACCGCACATGACGGCCATCCAGTTCTTCATCTCTGCCTTGGTATAGTTAACCTGGTAGTTCGTTGTTTTAGGAATAGCATCCGAAACCATTCCACACGCCTGATAGAGATCGCTGAACAACTCTGCATAAGACTTTTCTTTCAGCGGCATGCCTTCGATGAGTCCGGAAGTATTTTCACCCAGCATGTCATTGGCAAGCACTGTACCGTCCCTGTAAAGCGGCCATAATGTGCCGAGGGTTCTGTAAATTCTCCTTCTATCCATCATGACAGCTTCACGAATCGAAACTGAACCCGGTTGGATAAGGTGGTCGCGAGGCTCTATACTTAATAATCCTGAGTTCCAGATTCCGAAAGGTGTCACCATATACATTGATTCAGGGGTCTGCACCCGGAAGTCAAGGTTTGATGGGGCTGACACGAACGGCCTCTTCTTCTATGATATGAAGCGCCGCCAACTCATCGAACC
>OLQN01002163.1_pt1 | contig 13633 bp, 10 predicted proteins | sample 1673181 | NCBI WGS metagenome assembly OLQN01 (sample SAMEA3136763, study PRJEB25190) | human gut metagenome | biome: human gut; feature: human-associated habitat; material: faeces | place: Austria | collected 2013
GGGCCAGAACGGCGTACTGCAGGCTGATGTTGGTGTTGGGCACCGGGCTGGGAATCGCCACGAAGCGGCCCAGAACAAAGAACAATGCGGCGCCGATACCGACGGCGACCACCGTTTTGATGCTGCTGTTGTTGTTTTTCATTTTCTTTCGCTCCTCTTTCTTGTCCGCGCAATGCGGCGGGTTTTACAAGACACTGTAAGTATACGACGGGCCGCGAAGCCTTGTCAATGGACAAACGGCTTTTTTTGCAGAAAAAACGCGATTTTTAACGTTCCTCGCCGGAGCTTTCCTGCTCCGGCACCAGCTTGCAGACCAGCTTCACCATCACCGGCGTCAGCGGCAGCCAGACCAGCGTGCACGCCCCATTGAACAGGGTGTGGGCGTTGGCGATCTGCCGCGCAATGATCTCCAGCTCCGGCCCCTTGGGGGAAACAGCCTCCACGAGCTTTGTCATCCACGGCAGGGCCAGCAGACAGACCACGCTCCCCGACAAATTGAAGCAGCAGTGGGCAGCGGCGGTGCGCTTGGCATCCTGCGGCTGGCCGAGCGCCGCAAGGATGGCGGTGATGGTGGTGCCGATGTTGTCCCCCAGCAGGATGGGCAGGGCCCCCGCCAGCCCCAGCACGCTGTGGATGCCATCCGGCCCAGCCTGTTGGGCTGCCCGCTGGAGCACCGCGATGGTGGCCGAACTGCTCTGCACCACCAGCGTCATCCCTGTGCCCAGCGCAAGGCCCAGCAGCGGGGCCCGGCGCACCTCGGCCATCCACCGCAGAAACACCGGGCTGACCGCCAGCGGAGCCATGGCACCGGACATGACTTCGATGCCGTCGAACAGCAGCCCGAAGCCGAACACCGTCAGCCCCATCTGCCGGGTCGGCTCCCGCCGGGCCAGCGACCAGACCAGCACCCCGATGAACAGCAGGGGGAACACCCAGTCCTCCAGCCGGAAGGCCACCAGCTGCGCCGTCATGGTGGTGCCCACATTGGCCCCGAACACCACGGCCACCGCCTGTGGCAGCCCCATCAGCCCGGCGCTGACGAAGCCGATGACCATTACGGTGGTGGCCGAGCTGCTCTGTAAAATGCTGGTGACAGCCAGCCCCGCCAGCGCCCCGGTCAGGGGCGTGCGGGTGACCCGGCGCAGGAAGCCCCGCAGCCGCTCCCCCGCTGCTTGCTGCAAAGCCCGGCTCATGGTCGCCATGCCGTACAAAAACAGCGCCAGCCCACCGGCCAGCCCAAACAAACTGCGGACCCAATCTTCCATGTGCGATCCCCTTTCCCAGTCGGATAACACAAAAATACTCGCCTTCCAGCGGGAAAGCGAGTACATTTTGGGTCTGATTTACTTGTCGGTGCGGACGCAGCGCAGCGCATACCGCGCCTGACCGCCGGTGGTGCAGGTGAAGAGGGTCAAGTCCCAGTCGTCGCCGGAGGACTTGACGGTCATCTTCTCGATCTGGGTCGGCTGCAGGACCTCCCCCGCGCTGACCTCGTAGTGCCACGTTTTGCCGTCCATGTCCACGAACAGCACCTCGGTGCCGACGGCCAAGTGCTTGATGGGGCTGAAATGGCGGGCGTAATTGTGGCCCGCCACCACCAGATCGTCGGCGGCAAGGGAGCCGGCATACCGCCCCGGCGCGATCTTCAGACCGGGATAGCTCCACTGCTTCATCACCGGCAGCGCCAGCCCGATGGACGGGATGGAGACATAGCCGATGTAATCGTAGCCGTCAATAAAGGTGACGGTCATACCGTCCGCTTCTTCCTCGGCGGGCTCTTCGGCAGCGGCCGACGCCGCTTCGCTCTCGCCGGGCAGGATGGTCTTGGGCTGCTCAAGGGTCTCTTCCAACTGGTTCAGCACGGCATCCGCCGCCTTCTCGGCGCGGGTATTGTCCCACTGGTTGTAGCCGAAGAGGCCCGCAGCCCCCAGCAGCGCCAGCACGCCCAGCGCAATGAAGAGGGCGCCCAGCTTACTTTTCATCCTTGCGGGTCCCCTTCTTGAGCTTGATTCCCGCCGCCACCAGCACCACGCCGGTCACTGCCAGCACCGGAATCGGCCAATTCAACTGGCCGGTCTGGGGCAGACCGTGGGCGCCCATGACATAGCCGTTGGGGTTGTCCGGGCTGGGGGCTTCCGGGTTCAGGTAGATCTTCTCACCGTGGGCACCGAGGACCCAGCCGTCCGGGTTGTCCGGGCCGGGAGCCGCCGGGGTATTCGGGTTCTCCTCGTCCGGCTTGTCGGGGGTATCCGGGGTGTCCGGGGTGTCGGGTTTGTCGGGCGTGTCCGGCTTGTCGGGGGGTTCGGGGGTCTTCTTGGCCGCAGTGCCGACCTTGGGCAGGGCGTCCACATCGTAGACGTAGCTGCCGTTCTCCTGAATCGGGACCGACACAAGGAACGGGTTGATGACGTTGTAATTCTCCGCCGCCGTGGTCTGAACGACCAGATACAGGCCCACCTCAAGGTCGCCGAACTCGGCTGTGCCGAGGTCGCTGATCTCCACGGTAGCGGACTCGGCAGTGGCGGCGATCTTCTCGGCAAGCCAGCCCGCCAGCTCCCCCTCCGACAGATCCCCCAGCTCCACGCCGCAGTCCTCGAAGCCGTTGGTGTACACAAAGCTCAGGTTGGCGTTGTCCTTTTGGACCTTGGCCACGCGGTACAGGGTCAGCGTGCCGCCTCCCACCGCCTCGGATGTTTCGCTGTCGTAGAGCGACACCTTGATGGAACCGGTGCGGCTCAGATCGACCACTTCGAGGGCAAAGGCCGGAGCCGCGCACCACACCAACAGGGTCAGCGCCGCAAGCACAGCGGCCAGCCGTTTACGGATGCTCTTCATGATGGTTCTCCTCTCGCTGATTTTTGCGTTTGCGCAGATGCGGCACGGCCAGCATGACCACCAGCATCACCAGCAGCATGGGCACAGCCAGTGCCGGGGCCACGATAATGGGCTCGATGCGGAGCGCGTCCGCCGTTACGCGGATGTGTTTCTGGTTTTCCGCATTCTCGATCCGCTTGCCGCGCACCAGAAGGCGGTGGGTGTTGATGCCGTAGGGGGTGCAGGTCATCAGGGTGACGTAGTCCTTGCCCTCCACCGGCTGCAAAAGATCGGTCTCGGTGGGCAGGACGATGGAGATCTGATCGACCTCATAGGTCAGCACCCGGTCCAGCACCGTGATGGTGAAGGTGTCGCCCACTTCCAGCTCATCCAGATTGGTAAAGAGCTTGGCGCTGGGCAGCCCGCGGTGGGCCGAGATGACGGCGTGGGTGCCCGCGCCGCCCACCGGAAGGCTGCTGCCCTCCAGATGGCCCGCCGCCACCTGCAAAACGCCGTCGCTGGTGCCGTGGTAGACGGGCAGCTCCACGCCGATCTTGGAGATGGTGATGTACCCCATGATGCCGGTACCGGAGACGTCGAGGGTGTCGGTGTAGCCGCTCACCTCTTCGGGCCGGTAAAAGGCATCGGGCGTTTCGGCCAGCCGCCGGTTGTAGTCGTCGGCGGCGTCAAAATAGGCCTGATAGTCCACGTCCGACAGGTTTTCAACCTCTTCCGAGTAGCTCGCCACAGCGCGCGACTGGTTTTTCTGGTTGATATAGTCACTGACGGTCGGATATAACATCACGGATAGACCCACGAGAAAGATCAATATTAAAATGATGTTGCTGCGATTCTTTTTCATGGGCTACTCCCTAATGTTATAAGGATATGTTCGGGGCAGATGCCCTCTTATTTCGGGGGAGCGGCTGGCTCCCGGTTGGTTTTACTTGTTTTCCATCCGCTTCTTCGCGATGAGCAGCACGGCCGCTGCAACCATCAGTCCGCCGCCGATCAGATAGAAGATCGTGGTGCCGATGCCGCCGGTGCCGGGCAGGGTGGTGCCAGCTTTATTTTCGACCTTGACGCCGCCATCCGTATAGGTATTTTCAGTCGTGTTAGCCTTCAAGTCCGCATTGTTGATCGTAATCTCCACACGATGATCCAGCTTGTTATAACCCTTGGGTGCCGTGATTTCTTCCAGATAGTAATTACCATTTGCAAGGCCCTGAATCGTAACCTTACCGGCAGTAAATGTAGTGACAGTCGTTGTATCATCCTTAGTCGGCAGACGATAAACACCAGTGCTTCCCGCAACCAGATTCATCGGGGTAGTTGCCTCTTCGCTTGTATACAGCGAGAACACCGCGCCCTCCAGCAACTGATTTGCATCGTTGGTCTTAACAACATCAAACTCGTAAGTATACGTTGTGGTCATGCTATGCGTCGTATCGTTGCTATTGCCGTACTTCAGGTAGGTTTCATTTTTGTTGCCAGTACCGCCAACCACTGCATTGCTATTCAGTGTTGCATTGTAGGTAACTACAATGGTTTTGTCTGCGAGTCCGAGTTCTGCAACGTAAGTGTCTGCAAATTCAATTTCGAACGTGCAATCGGCGTCAGTCATGCCGGTTGTTTTAATCGTGCATTTAGTTGTGTCAGAAGTAACATCAGCACCATCAACCGTCACCTTAATCGAGGCGCTGTCCAGCGTCAGACCAGCATCCATCTTATCGTGCAGGACATAGTTTGCCGCACCCTTCTTGACGTTGATTTTGGTTTCGAATTCTACCGTATCGCCAATTTTCGCCGTATTGCTTGCTTCGTAGGTATTGCCCGCTTTGACTTTCTTCTCAACGGAAGGAACTTCGTTCTTTTCGTTAACATTTACGTTCGGAATCGTGCTATCCAGAACACACAGCGCACCCATCGGGGTATCAACGACATAATAACCAAGATCAAGATTTTTGAATTCAACTTTGCCACTGGCATCTGCCGTCGCTGTTTCGCCAATAATTGCACTGTTGCCCTGTGCATATGCAAGTGCCGCCTTTGCAAATGCGGGTGCCTGTTCTTCGTCGAATGTATTCTTTGCCGTAACAGCCCCTGTTTTTTCATTGTATTCAACATAAGCCGCACCAGCACCGGAACCCGTCACAAAAGCCTTCCAGTTTGCATCAGCCTTATACGCATAAGACGCTTTTGTGGTATTCGTTTCCTTGACATAATCCAAGTCGAAAATCTTATATGCGGTATAGGTAGTGCCCGCAGTTGCTTTATTGATCGTAATGCTGCCTGTCGTCGGCTCATCCGCAAACGCTGGAACTGCCATCGCCAGCACGAGAGCCAGCGCGGCAAACAGCGCCACGAATCTCTTCATGTGTTTCATTTTCATCGTCTCCTTGTGAAATAAATCCATTTCCAATTTGCTTCTTTTTGCTTCCAAGCAATCCCAAAATCTGTGCTTCTTGTGGTGATCTGTGCTCCGCCCGCAGGGGCGGGAGGGTCACTCGCCCCTCCTTTCCTGTCTGCGTTTCCTGCGGTATCCACCCACCAGCGCGGCACCCATCAGCACCGCACCGGCGGTGGTGTACGGGGCCGTACCGGTGGAACCGGTCGCCGGGAGTTCGTAGCCGGGGGCATTCTTGCGGTTGGTCACAGTAATGGTGGCACCGGGCACAACCGCCTCATCCTCATTCACACTGTAACTTACTGTGTAACCATCGGGCACAGAAACTTCTTTAACCGTGTACTGCCCATCCGGTTCAAGATCAGTAAACATGCCTGTCCAGCCGTTACTTTCATTCAGTGGCAAGGTCTTGCCCCCTACTTCTTCAAGTTTGCCAGTTTCTACGTTCAGCTTGCAAAGTTGAACTATAATGTCACCCACCGGCAGATTATCTTCCAACTCCATTCCGTCCGTATTAAGCCACTTCTTCACGACTTCCAGTGTGGTCTTGGTACTCTTCTGCGTATTGGTGACAATCACAGTATCACCGGGGGATGCGGGGCGTGTCACGCTGTGGCTGTAGGACACCTCAAAACCCTTCACCGTAGGCTCTTCAACAACATAATACTTTGCACTGGGGTCAAGGTTGGTAACCTTCCACTTCCAGTTGCTGCCGTCGTCCTTTGTCAAGGTCCTCGTATCGACCGGACTGGCGTCATCGCCTACCTTGTACAACTTCAGCGTAATGCTGGTACCATTCGGCAAATCCGTCAGCGTTGTCGTACCGCCTTCGGCAAGCCACTTCTTCTCGACAATCAGCCAATTCGTCTTTTTCATATTGGTGATCGTCACGCTGTCGCCACTGGTAAGACCTGTATGCCTTTCCGTACCTTTCGAATCGGTGTAGGACACATTGTAGCCATCCGGTACTTTTTCCTCTTCCACGGCGTAGGTGTAGCCGTCTTCCAAGGGGTCATCACTCTTCGAGCTATCCGGGTAGATATACGTCCAGTCGTTATCCGACGAGAGGGTGATGCTCTTCGGCGGCCACGTCGTGTCCTCTATGCCGTCTTTATAGCGAGTGATTTTAACCGTAATGGGCTCATGCGAACCATTCTCCTGCTTACCGTTTGCATCCTGCCACACCTTGCGGATGGTGATTTGCTTGGCGGTATTTTCAACGTGCATCGGTTCCGTCTGGTTGGCTACAACAAAACGGATATTCGCTTCCGCCACTTCATCATTCCTTATTGCCACATACGCTTCTTCCTTGGTTTGGTTTGCACTCAGCATCAGGAAATAGTGGGGCGTGTTGTCACAGATGTAGCCATCCGGGGCCTTGGTCTCTTCGAGCTTGTAGAGTACGCCTCGTTCAACCTGTACAACACCTGCATCCACACTCTTCGCGTACCGGAACAAGATCTGGCCCTTTGCATCCGTCGTGCAGTCAACCTTGACCTCACTCCAAACTCTGCCGTCCCACTTGGACAGTTTGAACGTTGCACCCGGCAAAGTGTTATAGAATTTGTCAGTTTCGACCTTGAGCAATCGCAGGGTGTTGGTATTGTCCTGCGTTACACTGCCAGCAGCACCACTGTGCTTGTACCACAACTCCGAAGGAGTTTCGCTGTTTCCGAACATGCCAACTGTATTCTTGATATCGAACTTCGTACCATCTGCAACATTGTCGGGTACAATGAACTTGTAAGTATACGTTAAGGTATAGTGTGCACCATCCGGAACTTCGACCGTAATTTTATAGGTCTTATTCGTTCCGTCATCTACCACCTCGTCAGGCTTACACTTCATCAGTGTTGTTACATCGTTTTTAGCATCATCATAAAGCTTAATGCTTTGCAAATCGATTTCCGCACTGATCTTCGAAGGAACCGTAAGGACGTCGTGCAGCACCAGACTCTTGCCCGCAGTGGACAGCAGCGTTTTCTTTTCCTTGTTGATTTCAACCGTGTAGGTTACTTCTTTGTTGCCGTCACTATAATCATTCCGCTTTTCCACATAGGAATTTTTGCGCGTCACGAATGCGTCCGCTTTTGCTGTTTTATCGCTCTTGTCCCATGTGGCTTCGTTGTGATACGTTTTGGTCGGATTCTCACTGATGTCATCCCAGTAGTCATCCGTGACTTTGACTGAGAAGATAATCGCGATCTGATAGCTGCCCTCTTTCGGATTTTTAAGAGTGTTAAGATTTTTCAGCTTGAAAACCAACTCCTGCCCTGCATCCGCAGTACCAGTAACGGTCGGCGTTTCAAGATACTGGATATTATCCGCGCCCTCATTCTTCCCGCCTGTGACAAACGGCAAAAGTTTATCAGTTGAGTTTCTTCCCTCCGTTTCTGCTGTAGACCAGCCCACATAGTATTTACCAGTGTATTCCAGTCCTGCTGGCAGGGTATCCGTAACCGTCGCTTCGTTAGCATCCAAATTTTTGAGAAGAAGCTTATACCAAATCAGCGTATTCTCTCCAGTGTAGTCTATATCCGCAGAACCCTTAAAGCCTGTCCACTCACTAGCAGAAACAAGCTTTCCTAAACTCGGCTTCTTCTTCGTCGGCTTTTCGTAATCCGATTTTGCCCCCTGCTCTTTACCACCCGCCTTTATATAGTTGTAGATTGAAAGTTTCTCACCCGATTCCAGACTACCCGCACTGTCCACATAGGTAGTATAGCCTTTTGACTGTATCTGTACAACCGACAACGGTGTACTTTCGGTGCGTCTATTCCAATCAACGGTAATTGTGAAAGACCTTACTTTATCCGCGTCCTCTCCTGCTTCTTGCTTCGAATCTTTATCCGTGTAATAGTGAATCGTCACATCTGCACCGAGAACTTTCATCGCTTCGATTCCATACACTCTTCTGTATGCACCATTTACCAGCACATCGAAGAAGAGGCCGTTTCCTTTTGTAAGTTCTTCCTCAAGCTTGCTCTTGTCTGCATAGTGATCCATGGTCTGACCATTTTTGTTTGTCGGACTCTCAAAATAATCTCTTATGGTGAATTGTTTCGCCGTGTCTGCGCTTGCATCCGAGCGAATAGCAAACACCCACACTGTTTCTAGGCGGTTCTTGTCTGTTTCAAGTTTCGTATCTCCCGACGGCTTTTTCACGATGTTTGCGTCACGTTTTGAAACATTTGCCGACCCATCACCTTGATAATGTTCACTCCCCTTATCAATATTGACCTTATTTAAAACCTGAACAGAGTCTGCGCTGTTATTGAGTGGCACGGTCGTACGATAAGTAAACGTGTACTTAGTGCTTGTCGAATTTGCCGGGAAAGTATATTCAAAGCTTCTCTTATCATCAGAAACTTTAGCTGTTCCGCCCTTCTTCGCCTCGCCATTTACTATTTTATCAACCTCATTATTGTTACCATCTTTAATTTGAATGATATTTCCAGAAACATCATCCTGATCCAGAATTATAACGCCTTCCGTCTGAACAGTATCTTTAACTTTAAAACCATTCAAATCGCGGCCACTCGGATTGTCCACTGTAATCGTCCACAGAATGCGGCCAGTCATCACCGTATCCGGATTATTACCGCCATACACGCCTTCTTTTTTTACCGACAGCTCCGGACTCATGATTTGTTTCCATGTTCCATCTGGATTCGACGTGTTATTGCCATACGACGCTGTTGCGCTATTTGTTACATTGCCGCCATCCTTCGGCAGCGTATTTGCATTCGTGATTTCATAAAGGTAGGTCAGCGTATAGTTCTCACCCGCCTGAAGTGCCTCAAGTCCTTCGATTGTGAAGTTGCTTGTTCCATCCGACTTGGACTCAATTTTAGGATAGTTCTTCGGGATTTCCGCGTCCGTGCCATTTTTCGTTAATTTGAACGATGCTTGATCAAATTGGCCCGTCACGTTCCAGAGATTTGTAATGTTATCGTTGATGGTAACGGTTTTTCCCTCAGTGCCATTGGTTGAATCCACTTTAATAGTATACTTGAAATAGGTTTTGCCCTTCTCAACGATGATTTTGGAATCCACATCCTTGTCTATGCGGATATCGCTCTTTTTCTTCAAAGTGAACGAATTGCCGTGTCCGGGGAAAGTGATCGTATCGCTGGTGCTATCGTCCTTAGCGAACGCTTGGCCCCATACCTTAAATGTACCCTTAAAATGCTCCTTGTAGTCAAAACCAGTTACATCATCGCTAAAGGTAATAACCACCAAACCATCTGTGTTCACATCCATGCGGCCGATCTTTTTACCATGATCATCCGTAATATCTTTGTTGCTCAAGGGTTCAGCCAACTTATACGGCAGGTTGTAGTATGCCTTGTTGCGATTCTGCCCTGTTTCAAACGTTCCGGCCTGAGCCTCAAAGCCTACTACAACTCGAACATTGTCGCCTTCCTCGATGGTTTCACCCGAACCAGCATTTATATATTCATCACCAACAAGCTTTTGGAACGTGAAGGTCAGGCCTAAATCTTTCTGATTTTCCTTATCGTTCAGGTTGAGTGCACCAGTTATATTAAAAATATCTTCGCTCGCATACACCGCCGCCGCATCCTTTTCGTCTGCCGGCTGCACTGCGATCTCATCGTCATGGCTGCCGTCGCGGTCGTCGGCCTCGCCCACGTAGTCGTTGTAAGCCTGATCCACGAGGATGGTGCTGGTGACATCGGTGAAGGGAACGGTCACTTCCGCGACAGCGCCCTCGACGGCACCAGAAATAACGGTCAGCGAATCATCGCCTACCGTCTCCACGATGCCGATGGTCTCGTCGTCGGCAGTTCCGTTTTTATTATAGGTGACCACATCGCCGGGGATGGCTTCGTAAGCCGCATCTTCGCCCTCGGTGAGGTAGGCAAAGCCCATGGCATCCATATCGGCGCGCAGCGCCTCCAAGCCCAAGCGCTGCGGGATCTCCGTCTTAGGGATGCCCGCATAATGCTGGCAGAACGCGATGAACGCGACGTCCCAATCGGCGTAGGGGTTCCCGTAGAACGCACCGTAGCGGGTGTAATGGTGGACGTCGATGATGTCGCCCAGTGCCTCGTCGGTCTGGAAGTTCTTTTCGCTTTCCTTGTAGCCAAGCTGCTCCTTTGCCACGGCCAGCAGGGCCTCGTTCCAGTTATCGCTCAGGCCGACGCTGTATTTTTCCCAGTCGTCGTCGGTCTCCACGTCGGCGCGATAGTCCGCAAGGCACGCCAGCGTGTGCGTGTGTTCGGGGATGGTGCAGGTCAGCACCTTCTCATAGCACGCCTCGGTGTGGTGATGGAGCACCGGCTCGGAAACGGCCTCGCTGCTGCTGTCCTCCTCCTCCACAGACGTGGCGGTGTTGGTATCTTCCAGCGCCGCAATGCCGTCATCGTCTGCCGCACCGTCCGAGAGCACTTCGCCCTCTTCGTAGCCGCAGACCAGCTTTTCCTCGGTCTCCGTCTCGGTGGTGTAGCAGTCGTCCGTGTGGGTGTGCTCCTCATAGCCGCAGGTGAAGTTACCGTCGTCGTCGATCGTGCAGTTTTCATCGTGGGTATGTTCTTCTTCGCCGCAGGTCAGTTCCTTGTGCTCAACAAGCACGGTCTCGTAGCAGTCCGCCGTGTGGTGGTGCACCTCCGGTTCAGTCTCCTCCGGCTCCGGCTCGGCTTCCGGCTCTTCTATGGTCGGCTCCGAGTCCACGGAAAAGGCGGAGTCCGGGTCTTCCGGCTCGCCTTCCTCGTAACCGCAGACCAGCTCCTCGGTATAGCATTCGTCGGTGTGGACGTGCTCCTCCATGCCGCAGCTATATTCGTTGTCGGTGGTCAGCGCCGTGCCCACCTGATGCAGCCGCCAGCTGACCGAGAGTGATGTCAGCATCGCAAGCACCAGCAGCATCGCCGTATAGCGCCGCGCTCTCACACGCTGCGCCCGCAGCTTCTGCATGATCTCATTGAACTGATTCCCCATCATGGCACCTCCTTAGTGCACCCATGAAAGACGTGACAAGGGCCATACCCTCAAGAACACCTTGCCGACGATCTGGCTTTTGTCCACGCAGCCGATGACGGTGCTTCGGCTGTCGATGGAAGTTGAACGATGGTCGCCCATCACGAAATAGCGATTTTCCGGCACCTGATACGGAAACTTGAGGTCGCACTCGCCCAGCGCGAGTTCATCGACGTAAGGTTCCTCCAGAGCCTCCCCGTTCACCGTAACAACGCCGCTCCGGTCGATGGAAATCACATCCCCCGGCCCGCCGATGATCCGCTTGAGCAGAAGTTTATTCTGCCAATAAAAACCGCACAGATCGCCGGTTTTCATATCATCGGTCTTGAGCAGCAGCAGGACATCCCCGCTCTGCAAGGTCGGGTTCATGCTGTCGCCCGACACCTGCAGCACCGGCAGGAGGATGGTCGCCAGCAGCACCGCCGCCGCAGCCACCACCACCAGCGCGTAGACCGTGCTTTTCAGCACCCGCACGTAGCGGTCCCGGTATTCCAGACGCTGCCGTTCCTTGTCCACTTCCTCCATGGAGGGGATCGTGGCCAGTTTCACGTGTCGTCCCTTCATTCTGCGTCCGCACCTCCGTTATCCGCAGACTGCGGCGGTTCACTGGGCAGGGGCGGATTCATTGCCTTCACCGATTCCAGATACGCATCGGCAGCGGCCTGAGCCGCTTCGAACACCTGATGCAGCGCCAGTGACGCTTCCGCGATGGAACCGGCATGTTCCAGCCGCAGGGTGCGGTCGTCCAGCTGCTTCTGGAGCGCCGCGTTCTGCTGTTCCAGCTCTTCTTCGTGCTGCTTGAGCGCGTAGATGATCTCGATCAATTCGGTGCGGCTCATCCGCCGCAGTTCACGTTCCGCCATGTAGTTTATCTCCCTAACGGATGATTGTCATAATTACCCATTTACTACGATTGATTATAGCATCGCTCTTCTATTTTCGCAACCGGTTTCGTAAAATATATCACTGATTTCCGGCGTCTGAAAGCCCGATTTTCGCCACTTTCGGCGCAAAAAAGCGCATCCGCTTTTTTGCGGATGCGCTTTTCAGCCATTTTAGGAAATTTCGTTTAGTTTTTGCCGGTCAGCTTGAAGTTGTTCAGAGCCTCAATGGTGGTGACGATGACCTTGACGTTGTTGACGATGGAACTGCCAGCGGAGAAGACGCGGGCGACGTAGTTGAACAGGGCACCGACATTCATGAAGATCAGCCAGCCCTGCGTGTCGGTGATGGAGCCGCCGTTCAGGTAGACCATCTCGTTCTCGTCGATCGCAGCGTAAGCGGCGGGCAGTTTGATCTCATTGTTCATCATAATAAGGAATCCTCGCTTTCAAAATTTTAAGATAACTTCAGGCAAAAGCTGACCGTTTCAGCCGTGCAGCGCTACCAGCGTGAACACAAGAACGGTCGTGCCAACGATCAGGATTTCGCCCATATGTTCTTCGATCTTAAAGGTCTTGGCGGGTTTCGTCTCCTCTGGCTGTGCAGCCGCGGCGGAAGAAGAACTGCCGTCCGCGACCGTCCAGTGAGCGTAGAGCGTCTGACCTTCCTCTTTGAAGTTGTACTTGCTCGCCTTGATCGCGGTGCCGCCCACGATATCCTCATACCACCCATCAAAGGTGTAGCCTTCCATGGTAGGCGTCGGCAGACTGGACGCGCGGTAAACGTCGCCGTACTTGTAAACGTACACCTGCGTCGGCACACCGATACCGCCCTGCGGTTCCAGATAGATGGTGTGATATTTTTCTGCGGCAAACGCCAGCGGGGTCATGCAGCAGAACACTGCCAGCGTTACGACCCCCAGCATCAGCCTCTTCAGAAATTTCTTCATGTTGCGGCCTCACTTTCCAAACGTTCCGTGAACGCCACACCCTTCCCGGATATGACGTCTCTATATAGGTTATACGATAAACGGCCCGTTTTGTCAATTGCTTCCTGTGAAATTTCGCAATTGTTTTGTCGTTTGTGGAAAAAGTGTCCGATTTCAGGATTCGGTCTCAAAAAATTCCTTGACCAGTTTGACCACCGTGCCGGAAAGCAGCAGCAGCGCGATGAGGTTCGGGATGCTCATCAGGCCGTTGAAGGTATCGGCGATGTTCCACAGCAAGTCGAGTTCCACCGTCGCGCCCAGAATGGCCACGAAAGAGTAGACCACGAGGAAGGGCCGCACGACCTTATCCGTCTTGCAGAGGAACTCGATGCAGCGGGAGCCGTACAGGCCCCAGCCGATGATGGTGGAGAATGCGAAGCAGCACAGCGCCACCGCCGTAAAGATGGACGACCAGCCGCCGTAGGTGGAGGTGAATCCGGCGATGGTCAGCTCGGCACCGGCGGCAGAGCCGTAGTTCACCGGTACCCCGCTGCACAGGATGACCAGCGCGGTCAGGGTGCAGATGACGATGGTATCGGCAA
>OLQN01002185.1_pt1 | contig 13513 bp, 10 predicted proteins | sample 1673181 | NCBI WGS metagenome assembly OLQN01 (sample SAMEA3136763, study PRJEB25190) | human gut metagenome | biome: human gut; feature: human-associated habitat; material: faeces | place: Austria | collected 2013
GATCTCTCCAAGCTGGAAAGCGGCGAGTATCAGGTGAACGCCCGGATGTTCAACATCTGGGAGACGCTCACCGGTGTGGCCCTTTCGGCGGAGCAGCGCATCAACGACGGCATGATCGATCTGGAAGGCCTGACCATGGATGAAAAGGTGCTGGTCTACGCGGACCCCGACCTCATCCATCAGGTGGCTTATAACATTCTGGACAATGCCATCAAGTTTACCCCGGCGGGCGGCACCATCAAGTTCCATGTGGAGAAGCTGGGCCCTGAGGTGGAGATCTCGATCTGGAATTCCGGTCAGGGCATCAGCCCCGAGGCGCTGCCCTATGTGTTCCAGCGCTTCTACAAAGAGGACAGGTCCCGCGGCCTGCACGCCCGGGGGGCTGGTCTTGGCCTGAATATCTGCAAGGTGCTGGTCAACCTTTCCGGAGGCCAGATCCGTGTGGAGAGCCAGCAGGGCGAGTGGTGTCAGTTCGTGTTCACCCTGCCCGCCACGCCCCCCAACCCCAGCGGCATGAAGCGCCTGCCGGACGAATCCGGTCAGCCCGTGCCGGTGGAGGACCCCGCCAGCATGAAGCCTGTCAACTGAATCCGCGGCCAGACTGTCCCCCTGAAACGGGCGGGGCGGTCTGGTCGTTTTTGGTTTTGGAATGGATTTTGGATGGATTCAGGGGCAGGTTTGAGACTTTTCCGTGAAAAACACGGCTCCGGGTTTGATTTTTTGCGTGTTTTCATGTAAACTAAGAATAACCATGCCCGCCCTGCATTCCGGCCCCAAAACAGGTGCTCTGGCAGAACGGATGGTGTAATCTTTCTGAAAAATAACGGAGAGTATAAAACACAATGACGATCATTAGTCCTTCGATCCTTTCGGCTGATTTCAATCAGCTTGGCGCAGACTGCCGCATGGTGCTGGATGCCGGTGCGCAGATGCTGCATTATGACGTGATGGACGGCCACTTTGTGCCCAACATCAGCTTTGGCGTGCCGGTGCTGAAAAGCCTGCACAAGGGGATGCCCGCAGCGTTCTACGATGTCCACCTGATGATCAGCCACCCGCTGCAGTATGCAGAGCCTTTCATCAAGGCGGGTGCCAGCCTGTACAACTTCCACCTCGAGTGCGAGGACGACATCCAGCAGACCATCGATGCGGTCAAGGCACTGGGCTGCAAGGTGGGCCTGACCATCAAGCCCGGTACTGCGCCGGAGGCGCTGGCCCCGTATCTCGACCAGCTGGATCTGGTGCTGGTGATGAGCGTGGAGCCCGGCTTCGGCGGGCAGAAGTTCATGCCCTCGGCGCTGGAAAAGCTGCGCTGGCTCAAGGAAGAGCGGGCAAAGCGGAGCGCCCGCTACCTGCTGGAAGTGGATGGCGGCGTGGATGACACCACCGCCCCCCTGTGTGTGGAGGCGGGTGCCGATATTCTGGTGGCGGGCAGTGCCGTGTTCGGCGCAGCCGACCCGGCTGCGGCGGTGCGCCGTCTGGCCGCCCTGTGAGAGGTGCCTTACCATGGATGAACGTTTGATCCAGCAGCAGGAGCAGGAGCTTGCAAAGACGGGGCGGTACTATCTGCACGTCTGCTTTATGACCATCCCGCTGCTCTGCATGGCCTGCTTCCTGTACGGTCTGCGGCCCCTGCTGCTCTGCGGCGCGGCGCTGCTCACCGGCAATCTGTGTGACCGCCTGGTCTCCCTGCTGCGCCGCCGCGTGTATCGGGCCGGGGATTTCTCCAACGAGAGCTTTGCCCTCATCATCGCCCTGCTCATGCCCGCCACGGTGGACTGGTATGTGGTCATTATGGCGGTGCTGGCCGGTGTCCTCATCGGCAAGGAGGTGTTTGGCGGCTACGGCAGCTATCCCTTCAACCCCGCTGCTGTGGGCTACGCCGTGGCGGCGGTGTCCTGGCCGGAGCAGGTGTTCCGCTACCCCCAGCCCTATACCAACATCCCCCTGTGGGATGCCACCGACGTGCCGGTGGCCAGCACCATCTCGGATACCCTGCGCAGCGGCGGCAGCCTGAATATCAGCGCAATTTCGCTGGTGCTGGGCGAGTACGCCGCCCCCATGGGCACCGGTGCCGCCCTCATCCTTCTGGCCTGCGGGCTTTTCCTCTGGCTGCAGAAGGATGTCCGTCTGAGCGCTTCTGTCAGCTTTGTGGTCACCTGTGCCCTCATCGCCTTCCTCTTCCCCCGTCAGGTGGGAGTAAACGGCGTGGACATCGCCCTGCGCCTGCAGTGCGTGCGGGACGAGCTGCTGACCGGTGCCATGCTGTTCAGCGCGGTGTTCCTGCTCAACGAGCCCTACACCTGCGCCCATCACCGTCTGGGCCGCATCCTGTACGGTGTGCTGGTGGGTGCGATCACTATGGGCTTCCGGTATTACGGCGTGTATGAGACGGGTGTCTGCTTTGCCCTGCTCACGGTCAACAGCATTTCCGGCTGGATGGACCGCACCGAGAGCCGCCTGTATCAGCTGATGCACCGCCCCGCGGCCGGAAAGGAGGGCGCTGAATGAAACGTTCCATTGCAGAACTGATCACCCGCGATCCGGAGAAGTTTGCCCACCATGACCGGGTGTTCAAAAACAACCCCGTTGTCATGCAGGGCATGGGTCTGGCTCCGCTGGTGGTGCTTGCCACCACGGGCAAAAATGCTTTGATGCTGGCCGTGGCTGTGGCCCTGCTGCTCACGCCTTCCCGGATGCTGGCCTGCCTGGTCAGCCGCCTGTTCCCCCTGCGGGACGAGCAGCCCGCCCCGGAAGAGCTGGAGAAAAAGCTGCTGCCCCGGGCGCTGGTGTACAGCGGCAGTGCGGCGGTGGTCTACCTCGCCGCTTATCCCATCCTGAACGCTGTGTTCGGCACCGACCTGCTGATGCTGGGCATCTACCTGCCCATGCTGGTGGTGGAGCCTCTGCTGACCTACCGCTTTGGCCGCGTGCAGGAATCTATGCACAAGGCTGTCTCCAAGGGTCTGCGCATCACGGTGGGCTACGCGCTCATCCTGTTCATCGTGGGCTGCCTGCGGGAGTGGCTGGCGCTGGGCAGTGTGTTTGGGATCCAGCTCAGCCGCTCTGTCCTGCCCATGGCATCCATGCCGGCAGGCGGTTTCATCGTGCTGGGCGTGGTGTGTGCCGTCTGGCGCGCGCTGGCCCGCAAACACAAGGAATACCTGAAAACTGAGGCGCGCGGCACTCTGGCTGCGCACCCCCGGAAGGAGGTGCAGGATCAGTGAGTGCTGTGATGAATACCATCGGTGTGGCCTTTGCCTACGCCGTGCTGGCCCTGTTTGCCCAGAACGCCATCTTTACCCGTGGTCTGGGCGTGTCGCGCCTGATCCAGCTGGTGGGTGACGAGCGCACCAGCAGCTGGTGGTTTGCCCTGCTACTCTGTGTTACCCAGACGCTGGTGGCCCCGCTGGCGTATTTTGCGGGCAGTCAGATCGTGGATCTGCCCTACCGTGCCCAGCTCCGCCCGCTGCTCTACCTGGCCTGTGTGGCGGTGGTCTGCATCTTTGAGCACGCCATCCTGCGGGCGGTCAAGGGCCCCCGCAGCGGCCTGCTCATCCGCATCCTGCCCATTGCCGCCGTGAACAGCGGCGTGCTGGGCACCGTGCTGGTGGAGCGCACCCAGAGCTTTACGCTGGCGCAGTCCATCGGCTTTGGCCTGGGCAGCGGCCTGGGCTACCTGCTGGCTGTGATGCTGGTGACCGAGGCGGGCAACCGCCTGCGCAGCAAGGCCATCCCCGAAGCATTCCGCGGCCTGCCCATCACCCTGATCTATATCGGTGTGCTGGCGCTGGCCATCTACGGCTTTACCGGCCATTCCGTGATCCTGTAAGTTGACCCCAAGGAGGGTGGTTGATTATGGCAAGATATCCCAAACGCCAGAAGGTCAAGCGCTACCGGCGCAGCTTTTACACCCGCGAGATGCGGCTGAAAAAGGGCATCGGCATTGCGGTGCTGGTGGTGGCCGTGCTGGCAGCGGCCTGGGTGGCCGCGCCCCATGTGCTGGACTGGGCCACCCACACCTGGTATACCGTGGTGCGGGATCGTGACCTCTCCGCATCCAGTGCTGTCAGCGAGAGTGCATCCTCCGGGACGCAGAGCACCGCTGCCAGCGAACCGGCAGCTTCCTCGGTGCCGGAAAAGGAGCCGGAGCCCGAGGTCAAGGGCACTGATATTGTGACGGGCCTGTGGGCAGAGGTGGATGTGACCACCCTGACCGACGAGGCCGCCATCCGCTCCGCCGCCCGGCAGCTCAAGGCACAGGGCATGACCTATGCCATCCTGACCCTGAAGGACACCGCCGGGCAGGTGTATTACGCCTCCCAGACGGCGGTGGGTGCCGCCAACGCGGCCCCCACGCAGGTCGAGCTGACGAGTGTGGCATCCATCTTCAAGGAGGAGGGGCTGGTGCCGGTGGCTGCGCTGACTGCCTTCCGTGACCCTGCCGGTGCCCGGGCCGACCACGCTCTGGCCATCCGGTATCAAGGGCAGGAGTACCTTTGGCTGGACAACAAGGCTTCCGCCGGAGGCAACCCCTGGCTGAACCCCTACGCCGCGGAGACCGTGCAGTATATCGGTGATCTGATCGCCGAGGTGCACGCCGCCGGGTTTGATCAGGTGCTGCTGGAAAATGTCCAGTTCCCCTCGTCCACCAGCGCCAAGCAGGACTATGGCACCACCAACGGTGTGGATCGTGCCGGGCAGCTGACTGCGGATATCGCCGCCTGGCAGGCCCGCTTCGGAGATACGGTGACACTCTGGTACGGTTATTCGCTGGCCGAGGTGACCGGCTCCTCCAGCCAGCTGGGAGCCCCTGCGGCCCAGCTGGGCGTGAAGAACCTGCTGGTGAAGGTCCCGTCCTCCTCTACGCTGGATGCAGCGGCCCGGGAGGAGATGACCCTCTCCCTGACCGAGGCAGGTGTGGAGCATGTGGTCATCCGGGACGATGCCGCCAGCTATTTTGAGTGATCCCTGCGTTTTTGTGAGAGGGAGGGAAGTATTATGAACAAAACACCCTGTTTTTCCCCGGCGCACATTCTGCTGCCGTCGGAACAGATCCCGGTGGGGCAGTGGGGCTGTGTGGCCTGCGATCAGTTCACCAGTGACCGCTCCTATTGGGAAAAGGCTGCGCAGGCCGCCGCAGGCGGCCCCAGCACACTGGACCTGATCCTGCCGGAGGTCTATCTGGACGAGGATGACGTGGATGCAAGGATCAGCGCCATCCATGCGGCCATGGACGATTACACCCGGAACGTGCTGACCCGCGCGGTGGACGGCTTCATTTATGTGGAGCGCACTGAGCAGAGCGGCCGGGTGCGGCAGGGCCTTGTGGGCAGGATCGACCTGGAGGCATACAGCTATGCCGAGGGTGCGGTGCCTGCCATCCGTCCCAGCGAGCACACCGTGGAAAGCCGCATCCCGCCCCGCATGGCGGTGCGCCGGGGGGCAAGGCTGGAAACGCCCCATATTATGATGCTGGCCGATGACCCCGGCTGCACCCTCATCGAGCCCATCGGCGAGAAGAAGGAGCAGCTGCGCAAGGTCTACGAGGGCGACCTGATGCTGAACGGCGGCCACATTGCCGGCTGGGCAGTGGAGGACCCCGCCCTGCTGGCCCAGATCGACAGCGCCCTGAATGCTTTGGGCAGCCAGGAAGCCTTTGATGCCCGGTATCCCCAGGCAAAGGGCGGCGCGCCCCTGACGCTGGCCGTGGGCGACGGCAACCATTCGCTGGCTTCCGCCAAGGCCTGCTGGGAGGAGCTGAAAAAGACCCTGACCCCGGAGCAGCAGCTGACCCACCCGGCCCGCTGGTGCCTGGCTGAGGTCTGCAATGTCCACTCTCCGGCCATTGAGATCGAGCCCATCCACCGTGTCCTTTTCAATGTGGACTGCGGTGCCGTGCTGCTGGCCCTCATTGCGTGGAGCGATTCCCACGCGGCAGGCATCTGCTTCGGCGATGCAAAACAGCAGTCCTTTACGCTGGCAGGCCCCCATGTGGCCAATGTGCTCAGCTTTGAACATCCCGTTGCCCCGCTGACCGTGGGCACCATTGACGCATTCATTGAGTATTTCATGGCCCGCCACATCGAGGCCCGGGTGGATTATGTCCACGATGAGCCCGCTGTCCGCGCCCTGTGCAGGCAGGGGGGTGTGGCTTTCCTGATGCCGCCCTTTGAGAAGAGCGACCTGTTCAAGGGCATCGTTATGGGCGGTGTGCTGCCCCGCAAGACCTTCAGCATGGGGCACGCAGAGGAAAAGCGCTATTATATGGAATGCAGAAACATTTTAGGTGAAGAATGACATTTAACGAACTGAATCTTTCCGCGCCTGTGCTGCGTGCTGTGGCACAGGCGGGCTATGAATCCCCCTCGCCCATTCAGGCAGCGGCCATTCCGCCGGTGCTGGCCGGGAGGGACTTGATGGGCTGCGCCCAGACGGGTACCGGCAAGACGGCTGCCTTTGCGCTGCCCATGCTCGACCGCCTGACTGCCAGCGCGCCCCGCAAAAAGGGTGCCATCCGCGCCCTGATCCTGACTCCTACCCGGGAGCTGGCTTTGCAGATTGGCGAGAGCTTTGAGGCCTACGGCAAGTATCTGACCCTGCGCAGCACCGTCATCTTTGGCGGTGTGGGTCAGGCTCCGCAGGTCGCAGCCCTGAAAAAGGGCGTGGACATCCTCATTGCCTGCCCGGGCCGCTTGAACGACCTGGTGGGGCAGGGGCTGCTGGACCTCTCCAACATTGAGATCTTTGTTCTGGACGAAGCCGACCGGATGCTGGATATGGGCTTTGTCCACGACGTGAAAAAGGTGATCGCCAAGCTGCCCAGGCAGCGCCAGAACCTGATGTTCAGCGCCACCATGCCCAAGGAGATCGAGCAGCTGGCCGCAGGCATCCTGCACGACCCGGCCTTTGTCAAGGTGGACCCGGTGTCCAGCACGGTGGACCGCATCCAGCAGAGCCTGTATTTTGTGGAGAAGGGCAACAAGAAGTTCCTGCTGCCCTGGCTCATCAAAAACCTGAGGCCTGAGGTGGTGAACGCGCTGGTGTTCAGCCGCACCAAGCACGGAGCCGATAAAATTGCAAAAGATCTGAACAAGCAGGGCATCCCCGCTGCCGCCATCCACGGCAACAAGAGCCAGACCGCCCGTGTGACGGCGCTGGAGGATTTCAAGGCGGGCAAGACCCGGGTGCTGGTGGCGACCGATATCGCCGCCCGCGGCATTGACATCAGCGAGCTGTCCCATGTGTTCAACTACGACCTGCCTGAGGTGCCCGAGACCTACGTCCACCGCATTGGCCGCACGGCCCGTGCCGGTGCCGACGGCACTGCCGTCAGCTTCTGCGCCCCGGAGGAAAAGGAATATCTGGCCGGGATCGAAAAGCTGAACCGCCGCCAGATCCCGGTTGTCTCCGGCCATCCCTGGGACGGCGTGCCTGCCCCTGTCAAGGCTGCGCCCCCGGTGCGGGGCAAAAAGCCCAAGGCGGAAGCAGAGCAGCCGGAAAAGCCTGTGAAGGCAGAGAAGCCTGCCAAAGCAGAAAAGGCAGCCAAGGCCGAAAAGCCCGCTGCCCCCAAGAAGGAAAAAGCGGCTGCAAAACAGCCCAGCCCCAAGAATACCGAACCGAAAGAAGGAACATCCATGGAGGAAAACCAGAAGCGTACTTCCGGCGGCCGCAATGAGAACCGCCGCTCCAATAACAGCCGCACCCGCCGCGAGGGCAATGCCCCACAGCCGGCCAACCGCGGCAGCAACGCCCAGCCCAAATTCGACCCCCACTTTGTGAGCGCCCCGGAGGCTACTCCTCTGCGCCCGGTCAAAAAGGCTCCGGCTGCGCAGCCTGCCGCAAAGCAGACTGCTCCGGCCCAGAACGGCCAGCGTCAGCGCGGCGGTCAGCCTGCCCGTGCCGAGCAGCGCACCGACCGCAATGATCCGCGCACCGAGCAGCGGGCAGAGCGGAATGCGCGCAATGCCCGCCCGGCCCAGAACAGCCAGAGCCAGCAGGGCAGCCGCAATAACCGCAATGCAGTGCAGAGCAGCCGCCCCGCCAAGAGCGAGGCACCCCGCGGCCGCAGCCGGAACGCCGCCCCCGCACGGGACGAAGATCCGGGCCTGATGCTGATCAGCCGCCGCCCGCCCCAGCAGAAGTTCACCAACTTTGAAGAGTATATGACCGCCCACGGCGGTGCCACCGCACCCATTGAGGATCACACCGATGAAACCTGAGCCGTTTGCCCCCTGGCAGTGCCCGCTCTGCGGCGAACCCCTGACCGGGGACACTGCCCTGAAATGCGGCAGGAACCACAGCTTTGACCGGGCGAAAGAGGGGTACTGGCACCTGCTGCCGGTGCAGAGTATGCGCACCAAGGCCCCGGGCGACAGCAAAGAGATGGTCGCCGCCCGCCGTGCCTTCCTGAACGCCGGGCATTACGGCATCTTCGGCCGGGCGCTGGGGGAACTGTGCCTTGCGTATGGTGTTCCCACCGGGGCAGATGCACCGCTCCACCTGCTGGATGCGGGCTGCGGCGAGGGCTGGTACGACCGCTGCATTGCACAGGCCTTTGCGCAGGCGGGCAGGCCGGTGCAGCTGGCGGGCTTTGATATTGCAAAGCCTGCGGTGCGTCTGGCTGCAAAGGCACTGCCTGCCGCAAAATACGCGGTGGCATCCAGTTTTGCCCAGCCTGTCCGCACCGGATGGGCCGACCTGCTGCTCAACTGCTTCTCGCCCTTTGCACAGGAAGAGTTCCGGCGTGTGCTGCGCCCGGGCGGACGGATAATCTATGTTGTGCCCGGTGCAGAGCACCTCTACCAGATGAAGGCTGTCCTCTACGACACGCCCTACAAGAACCCGGTGCAGGAGGTGGCCTATGAGGGCTTCCGCCCCATCGGGGAGCGGGAAGTCTCGGGCAGCATCACGGTGCCTGCCGGGCAGCTGGAGGCGCTGTTCGCCATGACCCCCTATTACTGGAAAACGCCACGGGATGGCGCGGCCCGCCTGGCCGCCCTGCCCGAGCTGACCACGGACATCGCGTTCCGCTTCCTCGTGTTTGAAAAAGAATGATCGAAAAGCCCCCGGCCTGTGAGGATACAGGCCGGGGGCTTTTTGCGTGCAGAAAACAGGGTCACATTGCGATCCAGCCCAGTGCGTTGGCGACCGAGCTGGCCAGGATGATGGCCGCGAAGATGGGGCAGAGATACCGGAGCATAAAGTTGAACACCGGTTTGCGGCGGAAGGGCTGACCTTCCTGCGTGACCTCTTCCTCGATCTTTTCCACACCGACGATCCGGGAGACCAGCAGGCAGGTGGCAATGGCCGCAATGGGCATCATCACCGAGTTGGTCAGGAAGTCGAAGAAATCGAGGAACTGCATCCCGAACACGGTCACACTGGCAAGGGGGCCGTAGCCCAGCGCGGAAAGGCTGCCCAGTGTGATCATAATACAGCCGATGAGGATGGTGGAGCGGGTGCGGTCCCAGCCCAACTCGTCCTCAAAGGTAGAAACAGCACTCTCGGTCAGGGCAATGGAGCTGGTGAGGGCCGCAAACAGCACCAGCACAAAGAAGAGCACACCTACGGCAGTGCCCATGCCCATGCTGGCAAAGACCTTGGGGATGGTAATGAACATCAGGGCCGGGCCCGCCTGCAGGGTGTCAGGGTCGCCGCCCGAAAAAGCGAACACGGCGGGAATGATCATCAGGCCCGCCATGATGGCAATGGCGGTGTCGAAGATCTCCACGTTTTCCGTGGACTGCTCAATGGACACGTTCTTTTTCATGTAGGAGCCAAAGGTCACCAGGATGCCCATGGCAATGGAGAGGGAGTAGAACATCTGGCCCATGGCGGAAACCACGGTCATCCACGAGAAGTTGGCCGGGTTGGGCACCAGAAAATACTTTACACCTGCCAGTGCGCCGGGCCGTGTGACCGAGTAGACGGCAATGACCACCGAGAGCACCACCAGCACCGGCATCATCACCTTGGAAACGCGCTCCACGCCGTTGCGCACACCCGCAAAAATGATGCCCAGCGTGATAAAGGTGAACAGTAGGAACGCAATCTCGGCCAGCAGACCGTTGGAGATGAAGCCGGAGAAATACCCGTCCGATGCCAGCGCGCTGCCGTGGCCGGTGAGATACTGGGCCAGATAGTGGATGACCCATCCGCCGATGACCGAATAATAGGGAACGATCAGGATGGGGATGACGGCGTTGATCCAGCCGCCGAAGGCCAGCCCCTTCCCCTTGCCAAAATGGCTGTAAGCGCCCACCGGGCTTTTGCGGGTCATCCGGCCCAGCGCCGTTTCGGCAATGATCATGGTGTAGCCAAAGGTGACAGCCAGCAGGATGTAGACGAGCAGAAAAATGCCGCCGCCGTATTTTGCGGCCAGATACGGGAAGCGCCAGATGTTTCCCAACCCGACCGACGCACCGGCGGCAGACAGCACGAATCCGAGCTTGCCGGAAAACGCACTGCGCTTGTGTTGAGTTTCCATGTTTTTTCCTCTTTTCCAGTTGATAAAATCAAGTGTAACATAGAGAAAACAGGATTTCAACGAATCGCAGGCGTTTCACCGGTGGAGAGATTTCAGGCGAAAGGTGAAGAAAAGTGAATCACTTTCGGGTAAAGGGCTCCATACCGTGCTCCTCGGGGGCGTAGTATTCCATCAGGGAAATGTAGTTTTCCGGGTGGTGGCAGAACGCCGCGCGCAGAACACTGTCCAGCTCGCCCCGGGCGGTGAGCAGGCGGATGATGTACTGGGCCACCATCTGCACCACATCGGTCTCGATGCCGTAGCACAGGCCGACCGCCAGCACCGGGATAAGGATCTGCCGGGCCAGCAGGGGCACGTTCTGGCCGTACCGCTCAAGGATGGGGCGGCTCATGGTAGAGGCGGCCCAGACGCTGCCCACGATCTGCCAGTAATCGATCTCTTTCATGTGGGAAAGGCTCTGCAGCCGCTCCACGATCTCGCCGTCGCTGAGGACGTAGCCATCGACCACCTCTTTTTCGGAGCGGATAAAGGCACACTGGATCATGTCCATGATGGCGGCTTCGTATTTCTGGTGGAAATTTTCCCGGGAAACGCAGAACTTGGCCACGATGTTGATGAGGGCACTGGTGTCCTCGGCGGTGGCAAGACTGCTGATCACCAGCGGCGTGGGGCCGAATTCCGCCCCCAGTGCGTCCAGGTCGGCCAGCTCTTCGGCATTCCGGGTGGCGGGCAGAAAGCGGTCGCAGCCGTTGCGGTGGTAGCCCCAGGCAGCGGGCAGCACCCGGGCCACCGCGTCACCGCTGGAAATGATGCTGAAGATGTTGCTCTCGGGCCAGTTTTCCAGCAGGGTGCCGTCCGGGGCGTGGTTGGCATCGAAATCCTGCTGCAGGTCAGGCCGGTCGGCGGCAGTCAGGGCCGCAGGCACCGCAAAGCCGTAGGCATAGATGTTCTCCCGCCCCAGCTGGGGCAGCTCCCGGGCGATCTTTGCCGCCAGCAGATTTGCAATGATGGAACCGCGGCTGTAGCCGCCCAGCCAGAGCTTGAAGGTACCGCTCTGTTCTGCCCGGGCCAGATAGGCTTTGAGGGACGCAAACACCGCCGCCACAGGCGTGACAAAGCCGGTGTGCGCGCTGGTATCACCTGTGTGGAAGTTGCTGGCCCACTCGCCGCCGTAGCCGCCGCCCCGCAGGACAAGCGCCACAAGGGTGGTACGCTGGCCGTTCAGGGTCAGGGTCTTGCGGGCCAGCGAGTAGCCCACAAAGTCCCCGGCCCGGCCGGTGTCGAGGTCGTAATTGTAGAACAGCGCGTCCTCAAAGCCCAGGGTCTCGTAGGCGGCAGCAATGTGGGCTTCCCGCCCCACAGAGCCGTTGACCCAGTATTCCGCATCGCTGGCCACGGTGTTGGCCGCAGCGCAGACCAGACCCAGCGTTGCCAGCGCCAGCTGGTGGTCATACTGGGTGGCCGGGTGGGTGAAAAAGCTGTCGGAGTAATAGAACGCGTGGGTCAGGTCGCAGCCGCTCAGGTCGCTGCGGATGCCGATGGTGTAGCGGCCATCCGGCACTGCATGGCCTACGGAGCCCTGCCCGGCGGCCTGGACCATCAGCCCGGGCAGCAGAGTGCTGCCGGCCGCAAACCCCAGCACCTTGCAAAAACTTCTTCGATCCATAATTTTTCCCCTCAAAAACCAGAATGGATTTTTTCTTAGTATACCGTATCCCGGGCGGGGATACAATCCAAAGTTTTCCGGGCGGCAAAAAACGGGCCGGTGTTGCGCACACCGGCCCGTTATGTTACACTGTTGTTCAGTCCAGATCCTTGCAGTACTCCACGATGTGGTGGAACATCTGCTCCACGGCGGGAGCCATGGCGGTGGGGCGCTGGACGGCCAGACCCACCACGCGGTCCTCTTCGGGCTCGATGGGGTAGATCTTGACCGCTGCCGTGCAGTTGCGCAGCAGCATCCGGGGCATGATGGAAATACCCAGGCCTGCCTCGACCATGGCAATGTTCGACTGGTCGTCGATGACATGGCAGCGGCGCTCCGTTGAGAGGGAATACTTCTTGAGGAACTGACGCATCTCCGCGTCGGTGGCATCCCACTGCACCACAAAGTTCTGCCCGTTCATCAGGGCGGGGGTCATCACGCCGTTGGGCGGCTCGGGCCAGTCCATGGGGGTGATGCAGAGCAGCGGCTCGTGGAACAGCTCGGTCAGAACAAACTCCTCCCGGCAGTTGTTGGAGAGGAAGGCAATGTCCACCTGACCGGTGCGCAGCCACTCCTTGACATCATCGTAGGTGCCCTGATAGACCTCGACTTCGATCTGGGGGTAGTGGGCCATAAAGCCCTTGAGGATGCTGGGCAGCAGCCCGGAGCAGATCGAGTTGAAGGCACCCAGCTTGACCTTGCCCTTTTCCAGGCCGTTCAGGCGGGCAATGCTCTGCTGCAGGGCCTCGTCGCTGTTCAGCACCGCACGGATGGAGGGGTACAGCGAAGCGCCGTAGCTGGTCATGGTAACGCCGTTTTTGCCGCGATTGAATAAGGTAAAGCCCAGCTCAGCCTCCATCACGGCGATGGCGTGGCTGATGGCTGAGGGGGTCAGATGCAGCTGCTGAGCCGCCTTGTTAAAGCTGCCCTGCCGTGCAACTGCGTCGAAAATCTCATAAGAAAACAGCGTCATTCCCAATGCCTCCTTCCGGTCTGATCTGGTTCGGAGACGCTCGATCCTCTGTGAATCTTTTTCATCTTTGGTTTGAGATAGTTCAATTATCTTCTTGATTTTACTATCCCGCGCCCGTCCTGTCAAGCATTTTGGGCTGATTTGTGCACGCTCTGTGTAGATTTTGCCGCAGCAGACGCAGGAAATGCCACCTTTCCTCCGTTATAGTTCTTATAACGATTTTTTACAAACTGACCGAGGTGTTTTTTTATGACCGCACTTTCCCCGCGCTGCAGTTTCAGCGGCACCGCCCTTAAAACCATTGCCTGCATCACCATGCTGGTGGACCACATCGGCGCGTCCTGCA
>OLQN01002187.1_pt1 | contig 13507 bp, 7 predicted proteins | sample 1673181 | NCBI WGS metagenome assembly OLQN01 (sample SAMEA3136763, study PRJEB25190) | human gut metagenome | biome: human gut; feature: human-associated habitat; material: faeces | place: Austria | collected 2013
CCAGTGCGGTATCTACCAAAATTGAAAACGCTGTGACTGCTGCAAATGTTGTGTTCACAGTTGCATGGGATAAATAAGCGCTACTATGCGCTGTGAGCGTTTCTAATCTTCAATAGTTAAACTCTACATTCGGTCTGTTGCCCGTCCTCCTGTCGCATCTGAGGACGGGCAACAGCATTTCACAGATAAAAAACAAAGAAGCAACGACCCTTTAGGGTCGATTTTACTATCCTTGATTGGCGATATATTGTTCAATAACGGACATGGAAACTGTTCCAACGGAAGCGGCAAAATAACCATCAGACCATAATGTCCGTTCTTTCCAATAATGCTGTCGAAGCATTGGATAAAATAACTTCCATGCATGATAAGTAGATTCTTGTTTTAACGAACTTACGATTTGAGTTATTGAGTCTGTTGGATTATATTGCAACAATATATGGATATGGTCCTTGTCGGTTTCTATGCGTTTGACGTACCAGTGATGTGTAACACAAATCTCCAGCAATAATTGTTTTATATAAATACGAAAATCATCGAATAGTAATTTCTTTCGATATTTTGTCGCTAATATAATATGTACCATTAACAAATTTTTGTTATGCGTGCGATGCTGATACTTATCTTTCATGAATTATTTCCTTTCTCTTGAAGTTCACCACTATTTATGATATAATAATTATGGTGAATATATCAAGAGAAAGGAGAATGTTTTTCATGTCTGAAATCACACAAACAATGAAACTTCGTATTCATGTGAATAATGAGCAGGAAGCATTGTTCCTCGCTCTTACACAAAAGTACGCTGAAGCCTGTACTTATATCTCGCGATATGTTTTCGATCATGGGTTTATTATGAATTTTATGCTCCTTCAGGAGGATTTGTATCGAATAATCCGCTCTGAATTTGGTTTAAAATCACAAACAACAATCTCTGCGTTAAAGACAGTAACCGCAAGATATAAAACAATACAGGAGCAACTTAAGAAAAAGCCTTTCAAATATTGCGATGACAATGGTAAGACGCAATACATCAATCGCACGCTCGATTGGCTGATGAAGCCGGTCGTCTTCCGCCGTCCGCAAGCCGATTTGGTGCGCAATCGCGACTACAGCTTTGTGGTAGATAAAAAGACTGGCGAATGCCTACTGTCGCTCAATACATTGAACGATCGTATTCGTGTTTCCTACGATTTGCCGAAGAATTTTCAGAAATACTTTGATGGCACTTGGTCGTTCGGAACCGGCAAGATCGTTTCGCTCAAAGGTAATTGGTATTTCCATATCCCTATGACGAAAGATGCGTCGGAATTCGATCCTGATGAAGCGGTACACGTAGTCGGTATCGACCGTGGTTTGCGTTTTATCGCTTCTACTTACGATGAAAAAGGCAAGGTCGATTTTATCAACGGTAAAGTTATCATGCGTAAGCGTGACAAGTTTGCTAAAGTTCGTGCTGAGCTCCAATCCAAGGGTACAAAATCCGCAAAGCGAAAGCTGAAAGAGCTTTCTGGACGAGAGAACCGCTGGATGACCGATGTTAATCATCGGATATCTAAGACACTCGTCCAGAAATATGGCTCTAACACTTTGTTTGTGGTAGAAGACCTCACTGGTGTGAGCTTTAGCGAAGAGTCGCTATTTTCTCGCTCGAGTAAACAGCGGCAAAGCCTGAGAACATGGACGTTCTACCAGTTGGAGCAGTTCCTTACATACAAAGCCAACGCTGTTGGTTCGTGTGTAATTAAAGTTGCTCCGGATTATACTTCTCAGCGTTGTCCGAAATGCGGTCGTATTCATAAGGAGAACCGTCATCACGATACGCATGAGTATATCTGCGACCGCTGCGGATATCGTTCCAACGACGATCGCATCGGTGCAATGAATATTCAGTTCCTTGGAACAATGTATATTTCGGGTAATGACAACCCGAAATTCGTTGTACGTAAGAAAAAGAAAGCAAAAACAAAATAATACACCAGTGTGGCATATCCATGCTGGCACCGGGTGTTGTCAATCACCCGCTGATGTATCCGCAGTCTCATGTACCTGAGGACATGTGCTAACATGCAGGGTGGAAGTCCTTCTTCGGAAGGTGACGTTAGGACCACCTGGGCGAGATACGAACCATCAATCCCTATCGGGTGTCAAGGCCTTTAGCAAGCCTCGACCCTTTAGGGTCGGGGTAATTGACGTTGTATGCTCAATAGTCAAGCAGATGCAAGTCATTGGCCTTGAGCCAATCATAAATCTTCTTGCCCTTTTCAGTCAGCGTGATAACGCGTTTCCCTTGGAACTTAGGCTTTGAGGGAGGATAATCCAGCATGGATATGTGTTCTTTATAGAACTTCATGTCCTCCTCATATTTGCGCTTTGCCGCAAGATATTCCGCATCCTCGCTTTCGATTGTCCGCAATGTAAGGAATTCGGTGTCTTTCCATTGACGCTGGTGCAATGCAGTAGGTTCCCATCCGCTACTATACATCTCACTTGTGTTTTCGACTACCCGCCATTCCGCAATGATTTGCTCTGGGGTTTTCCGATTCCAATGCGAGTCATCGTTTTTTTCGCATTCGTGCAAAATCTCTGCTGCAATTTTCTCCTTTACCTGCGCAGACAAATCGGTGTAGTTACCGGTATATAGATCGGCGTATTTCAAGTCCTGGCAAATAAGATCGAATTGAGAACACTCTTTCGAAGGCCAACCACCACATGCGGAACTCTCTGCGAAGCGAATGTATTTACAAATACACAAATAGTCCTCTGCTGTCTGGTCGAGAATATCGAATGACTTTCCGGGGTGTTTTTTTGCCCAGTTAGCGACCATCGGAACATATGCTCCCGACAATTTATCAGTTATCTCTTCATGCATACTCAGGATATTCCAGGGCCCTTTTAATCGAATATATTCGTATGGTAAAGCAGGAAGGTCTGCGTTGCAAGACAAAGCGCCACAGTTGCCGCTGCTATACACAAGTTCCAATCCCAACAGCTCCATTTCTTCGTCCGTAAAACGAAGAGCCTTTATGCGGGAAAGGCTTCCCTCGGGAAAGAGAAATTCGGGGAACGAACATGTTTTACGCGATTTTTCTTCTTTGGGCGGAGCGACAGTTTCTGCCATACGTGTAGCTATATCAGTTACCTTAACGGATAAAGCCTTGCTGATGAGAGGCCAATATTGGGGATCTGGGAAAGTATTCTTTTCCCAATTTTGCACCGAAGTTGTTGACACTCCTACTTTATCGGCCATGCCTTCCTGCGTTAAACCTGCCTCTATACGAGACTGCCTCAAAAATTCGCCTAATTTCATACTAATAACTCCTCGATTTTTGATGCTTATATTGTACCAATAAGCCTCTTAAATAGCCACAAAGCGCCTATAAATATATAATAATTTCGACTTCCAGTTAATCAGCAGCACAGACGGCTTTCATTACAATGACACCAAGTATAGATTGCGATACACCAACTACAAATTGGTTATATCTCTATTGTATCGTAATGCAGCCACATAGACAAGAACTTATGTACCTATTGCTTTTGTCCGTGAATGACCAAGTTGGTCATTCACTAAACAGTTAATTCCACTGCCTTTTCTATTACGAAAGTGATATAGGTAAATCACTGGTAGTTCGTGATGATTGGACAGCTTAAGGAAAGAGAACCCATGGTTTTATAGATCCGGCTACTTATAAGCAGCTCAAGCAAGTGTTCTCTTGCTAATTCGTTTATTTGCAAGAGAACAAAGCCCGAAAATAAATAACCAACTTGGACATTCACTGAATAGTGAATGTCCAAGCCTTTTTTGCGATATAAAACATGGATGCCAACGAATTAGTGAATAACCAAGTTGGTTGTTTTTACAATATGTGCAAATGGTTCGACAGAATATGAGTTGCACAAAACTTCAAGAAGTGATATAATAAGACACGGAAAGACCTCTCGTTATTGCATGCAGAAGGGAAGTGACTTCTATGAGAGTAAAGAGTACCTGTTTAAATGATATAATCGAAACAGCAATTCTCTTTTTATATCTTCCGATTCAGCCAAACCCTTCTTTCCCGTCTGTGGTTCAACACCCATTTACCAATGCGCCAATCTCGGCATTAAATGTCGATGGCTCTATGCGAATGTTGGACCTAATGAAACCGAATGATTTGCAACTGTGGCAAAAGGAAATGGAGAAAAACCTTTGCAAAATCACGGACCCGATGCTTCTGCTTAGTCGAATTTCCAAAGGCTACAGATTGGCATTCATTAAGTATGTAAATGACTATCTGTCAATCGAGGACCTTTCTAAGTTGCTGCGTTTTGCATGGCGAAGCGTGGAATTCCCTAATCGAGATCCAAATTTTTCGCACTCACAGCTATGTCAACTCTTTAAGGAATGTTCCAAAGAACTACTGATGCATAAGGAAGAGTTGGCCGCCTATAATAAGCTGCCGAAAACTGTACATATATATCGTGGAGTTACGTCTGGCAAGAAAAAGGATATTATGTCGATGTCATGGACCACGGATCATGACATCGCCGTATGGTTTGCCAAGCGTTTTGGTGAAAAGGGATTTGTATGCGAGACGGATATCGCCAAAGAAGATATCTTGGCCTATTGGGATCTTAACAATGAAGCAGAAGTAATCGTGGACTTCAAGAAACTCAAAGACGTTCAGATTAAAGCATAAAGGAGAATACAATATGGATTGCTATTCAAAAATGCGCGATAAATGGAATAATTTCTGGGGCATTAAGTCCTATTCGGTTCAGCAAGAGCAACAGGATAAAGAAATATTCACAGGACTGCATGGTTCAAGATGGTCAGATATGAACGATGCGATAGAGGACGAATACAACGCCGGTTTAGCCGATCTGCGTGGCTGTTCAATTTCTCTATGCATTGCCCCGTTGGCATGGGCTTTGGTAATTTTACAGCTCCATGACGTTTCTTCCATATTAGCTAATGATCCCAGTAAGATTGCCTTTGCATGCCTCTGTTGTCTTTTATTAGTTCTCTTGACGATTCTGGTAATCCGCCCATTTACTCACGCGTATTATACATACGTTTACGCAAAACAACGCCGGCAGGTGTTCCAATCATCATAAGAAAACATACAGCGATTACAAAAACCCCGCAGCTTATTAAAGCTGCGGGGTTTGCTATGCAATTAAAAGAAATGCGAAAAGTTATTCGCCGGCCTCGTCAGAGAGGCGGATATAATAAGTAGCGCTCTTGCCAGAGGTATCGAAAGTTACGTTTTCCATAGCAGTTTTCATATCCTTGCTGGCGAATGCTTCAAAGGAATGCTCGCTGTTGAAAGAAACATTGGTTCCCTGGTTAACCTTAAAGGTTTGAGTTTCTTCGTCTTCAGCACCAGGATTGATAACCAACGTGAGTGTGCATTTTGCGCCGTCACCACCGATTGCACCGGTGGAAGTATCTCCGTCCGGTGCGTACTCTCCATCGTATTTGAAGGAGTAAGTGATGGTGGAAGCCACTGTATCTTCTTCACCTTCGGTGTCGGCCTTGGCATACGCAGTGATATCGAGAGCCTGCAAAATCAGGGAGTCGCTGTCCATAGTGTAATTACAGATATAGTAATACGTATCGTCTTCATTAGATACGCTCTTTACTTCAACGGTCTTAAAGCCGTCCTGGTCTGTTACATTCTGTACGGTATCCGTTGTATCAGTGAACCAGCAGACAAGCTCTTTGTCAACCATGCTTTCGAATTCAGACGTCGGGTAGCAAACCATATAGTTCTGATTTTCGGAAACAGTATACACCGCGGGTGGCGTACTTGCAGACATGCTTGTATTGGTGTAATAATCGCTGGCGTCTGCGTAGTCGGATGCGTTGTACTTGAGATGGGTCGCGGTCTGCAAATATCCATCGTCGTTTCGAGTGTACTGAATGGTTATATGAGAAATCTCAGTACCAGTCTTGTCGTGGATCGAAGAATCAACCTCAACAGTTTTGAATTGTTCCAACAGGGCAAGGGGATCGTTGAGAGATTTTATTTCCTTCAGGGCTTCGTCACCATGTTCCACATCAACAGCGACAGAGGAAGTGGTTGCTCCATCGTCAGTTTGAGTATCTTTGCCCTTGCAGCCGCACAGCAAACCAACAAGGCACACTGCACTTAACCCTAATGCGATAATTCTTTTGGTTTTCACAGAAAAAACACTCCTTTATTCAACAAATACGCACCATATATCGGGTCATGCGGTGCCATATTTGAGCCTATTATAGCATACCAGATTTCTTTGGTAAAGAATAAAACATAAAAACCAACAACAGAATGGATAATGAAATAAAATATGATTTCAAATAACCAACTTGGACATTCACTAATTCGTTAAAAAAAAGAGAATAGAGACAATAAAAACCCGATTTTTTAGTCTATTCCATAATATCACGAAAAAATTAAATGGTAAAAATCGAAAATAAAGGTTGCAAAATTATAAGTATATGATATAATAATCACGTAAACAAAACCGAATCGAGAAAGACAGGGATTGCACTTTCACCTCAGTAGTAATTATCTCCTTCGAGCAGATTGTTTTCAGTTCGGTTCAGTTTTGAAACTAAGCCAACGGCATAGTATGAGTGCTGGATCAAACAGCTTTTTCGCATAATGAGGGAGGCGGAACCCCCTTGAGACCGGTGCGTCATAGCTGTTTGATCCAGCACTTATGTTATATGAATAACGTCAAAATATTAAATAATCCATTATATCGAGTACAAGTATTGTTTTGCCGAAGTATCATGGAGCACTTCCTACCTGCTCTATGATTTATATATTTCGGATAGAGCGGCGAGGAATGGTTTTTTCACCTTTCTCCATACGAGTTCGCTGCTCGTTACTCCCTTTTTACTGTGCAATCGCGCAGGGCCGAAGCCGTCTCTTAGCCTTCCAAGGTTTTGAGGCGGTTTCGGCTTTTTAAATCTACAAGAAGAAAACACAGTAAAAACATAAAACTGAAATACAGTGGAAATAAGACTTGCAAAATAAATCCGATAATGATATAATTTCAATGAAAAGGAAGATTGGTTTTTTCAGCCAGTGCTTCTTCAAGAACCGAGTGCTGAACCTTGACAAACACGAGAGAGGCTCTCGTCATCCCAGCAGATTCCGGATCGCAAGCCGTCCGGAAAATTAACAGTAAGAATTGCTGTTGAAACTCACCTATGGTATAATATAGGTAATTACAGCAAACCCACCTTATATGGATCATTGGAGCTTGAGGGAGTCGAAGATGATTCATTCGTGAAAAAGAAAGGATCAAAGAATATGAACAAACGCACTATGTTTATGATTGGTGCAGTAAGTGCTGCACTGCTTACGAGCGCTGGCGCTGTTGACGCGAAACCCACTTCTCATAGCGTTTATGTTGACGGCAAGCAGGTCAACTGCGCTGCATACGCAATCAATGGAAATAACTACTTCAAACTGAGAGATTTGGCGGCCATGGTTAATGGAACCGAGAAGCAGTTTGAGGTTACATGGAATGAAAATCAGAAAGCCATCAACCTTCTTTCCAACAAGCCTTACACCACCGTCGGTGGCGAAATGGGAGCCGTTCCCGCAGGTGCTAAAGATGCCAAGGTAACATCTTCTGTCATTTACAAAGACGGCAAGAAGGAGAACTACGCTGCATATAACATCAATGAAAACAACTACTTCAAACTGAGAGATATCGCAGAGGCCTTCAATATTGGCGTCAAGTGGGATGCGGCGAATCAGAGAGTTGATGTTCTGACTAATGTGGGATACGGAGAAGAGGACACAGGTAATACTACGGTTCCTGAGAAACCCTCCGCCCCCACGACTCCGACCACCCCGAGTAATCCATCAAACTCAACCTCAAACGCGGACTCTGATGGCTGGACCATCCTCCGCGATTATCGTCAAACTGGCGATTCCGGCATTCGTAGCGCAAATATGGGTAACGCTCAGGATTTGATGTGCTACTATTACCCGTCTTATGGAAAGTATAGCGCACAGTATCAGAACCTTCTTGATACGTGCGGAGAAGAAATCATTACACGAACCATTAAATACTACACTTTCTGCAGCCAAACTGGCGAAAAAGATAATCTGAGCGGGTTCCCAGTGGAAATTGATGTAGTGGATGATCGAGTTTCTCCCAACCGTTGGTGGAATGCGACAACGGTGTATATCGATGCAGGTCGTGGAGAGTTCCAGCTGAAGATGCCTAAAAGCATTTACGATAAGATCCAATCCGGAGAGCAGGTTCTGACTATAGCTGGAACCGCAATCGAAACTACTAGCCAGAGAACAGTCATCGATGGTAACACTTATGAAATCCTTGGCAGCCGTATTACTGCTGGAGATATTCGAGAAGGTAATCCTTCGACAATGGGAATCAGACTGGATTATTGCAACAAGTGATTTTGTAATATAGTTATTTTTAAAGGCTTGAATGATACTTTTAGTATCGTTCAAGCCTTTTCTATTTTAAGGATGTGAATTTCGAAGATGATTGTATACAGGAGGCACTGCTCCGTTAAATTTAATCAGTGCGCACATACATCAATTATCTCTTTATGAGAGAAAGGAGTGCTTTTGCTTGAAATTTCTTCATAAAAAGAATTCAGCGATGAAACGCATCACAGCATTGATCCTGTCTCTATGCTGTGTGTTTTCTATGTTTCCATCGGTAGCTGGTGCAGCGGACATGGATGATGCTTCATCCACCGGAGACAGAGACTATCGTTGGATTTGGTTGATTTCACAGCCAGGATTCGGCATTCAGATTCATAGACCTGCGGCTGGATCCACTGAGCCGACGGTATCTTTTCAGAACATGAAGTCGAAAACGTGGGTTGATACCTTCCTTTACACGGATCCGGACACGAAGGAAAAGTATTATGTTGTAAAGCCTACAAATGCAACAGGTAATGTTAGCCCCACGGATAACCCGGATAACACGGATAAATCATTGGGCAGGACGTATGGAACTGTACAACCAGGCGTAGGTTTTTTGCAATTGAAATGCACGTTCCACAACAAGATAATGCCGGATTCAACCATTCCTTCTTGGTCCGGTTCGACATTTACGTATCAGTCTGATGAGACAAAACCGTTTGATTCAACTAAGGTAAACAGCACCAATGAGACCACAAACTTTTGGGCGGGCAACCAATCTGGCGGCGCCACATTTTACATTGGCGGTAACGCTGCTTCTTGGGGTAGTTTTGTAAGTACGCCTCATTATAAGAATCCAAATACAGGAGTTACGGACTCGTACATCAAAGAAACACCGCCATCTCCTTACTCTATTCGTTATGTCGAAAATATAGGAGATACCGGTACATATTACGATGCACAGGTACGTATCCCTGAACGCTGGGTTCAGCAGTTTATAAACGATAAGGAAAACGGCGGCTATACGGATGATATTCCAAAGTGGCGAGTAAACTGGGCAAACCTGACCATGTTCCCATTCCGTTCGGATACTGAACTTCCTCCTCCGGATAAGAAGGATGCAGATACGAACATGGGTTCCATCATCTTTGACTGGAACATGCCGGGCAGTGATGCTCAGATCGCATACCGCGAAGCAGCTGGAAAAAAGATTTCCCCGCCAACGGATGCGAAACCAGCTAACGCCGGAAACGTCACTTTTCAATTTAAAGGTTGGTATGACCAACCGACTGGTGGCACCAGATTAACGGGCGATGCAGTTGTCCCCAAGGGTACCTACAAGGTTTATTATGCTCAATGGGACGTTATCGTTAAGTCTACCGATCCATCGCAGATGGGCAACGGCGATATGTACATCGGATATTTTGATTATAATCTGCCGGGCACCGGTGTGACGGCAGTTTATTGTGCTGCTGGTAAATTTGAATGGACAGTTACGGTAAATGGTAAGAAAAAAACATATACCGCACAGCTGCCGTTCCAGTTCCCGCAAGACCCTTCGCGCAAGGGTTATACCTTCTTGGGTTGGGCAACGACTCCGAATGCAACAGCTCCAAATGTCAATAAGGGTTGGCAGCCTAACGAAACTCAGAACACCGTATACGGCGTATGGAAAGCAAACGATGTAACCTTTACATGGGACGCTAATGGTGGCACCGGTGGATCCTCTACGACCCAGAAGTATGATGAAACCATTACTCCGGGGGCAGCCCCGACTCGTACCGGCTATAAGTTTGACGGCTGGTATGCGGATCAGGCATGCTCGACACCGCTTTCGGCCGATGCCAAGGCAACCGAGAATAAGACCTTCTATGCAAAGTGGGTCGCTCAAAAAGTACAGGTAAACTACTACGATACCCGCGAGGGCACTGGTCTTATCCAGACTCAGACGTATGACTATGATGAGCTGCTTCATATTCTGACAGATATGACAGATACATCTGGTCAGACGTTTTCTGGTTGGACTCGCACTCCGAACGGAGACGATAAAGTAGCAGATGGCCTGAAGCTTGACTCTTCCAACACCAAGCAAAATGGAGACTACTGGGTTCTGAATCTTTACGCTAAGTGGGACGAGGAGCACACCACTTATACTGCAACTGTTAAGTGGTCTGATCTTCAGGACAATGATGGTTGCCGCCCGAAGAGTGTAACGATTGGTCTGGTATCGTCTGTCACCGACCAAGTAGTGCGTCAGCAAACTCTTAATTATGATGGAAACGATGAGCAGTCGGTAACATTCACGGATCTGCCGATTACCACATCTGATACATCTACCGAAAAGATCACTTACAAACTGATCTTTATGGGTTACAATGACGCAGAGTGGATCGCTCATACCATCGATGACACCGGAGCAACTGCCGGTGAGATTGAAGGTTCTACGGCATCTCGTTATGATGATGCAGTATCTACCACATACACTTACGCTATTAACAACTACGCTGCGCTGTATGCAGGTTATATCAATCTTGAGCATCACCTGATTACAACTGGCGACGATGTTAAGTTCTCCATCCAGTGGGATGACGACAGCAACAACGACGGTGTTCGTCCGCGTGCAGTAACATTGAACCTGTATGCTAACGGTCAGCGAGTAAAGGGCCTTCTGGGTCACAACTCCGGTACTGGCGTTGTAAGCGCCAACCCTGCTGTTTGCACTGTTTCCAATGACGGAAACGTATGGACTTATACTTGGAGAAATTATCAGAAGTACCTTAATGGTAAGGCAATCACCTATACCACTACGGTTACTAATGACGACCAGGCAACTAAGTACAATGAGAACAACTATACAACCAAGTACCTTAATAGCGCAGATGATCCGACGGGTGACGAGAATGGCGCCATCATCTCCCGTGACGTTGAACTGATGGACAAAACCGTTTCGGTTTACTGGGATGATGAAAGCAATCGAGACAACACTCGTCCGGAATCTGTGGATGTTAAACTCACCGCTTATGAGTGGAATGCCAAGACCTATCGTTGGGAGACGGTAGATGTAGGCACTGCAACCATCAACGGCGGTAAGGACCTCGACCTTTGGACTTACACATTTAATGATGTGAAAAAGCACAATGGCGGAAAGGAAATTATCTATAAGGCAGAGATTACCTCTGACCTTAATGCTCACATTGCAGAGGGAGCTAATGGTTACGCTTGGACCGCAAGCGAACTCGATATCAAGGTATCGCATAATCGCAATACCAAGTCTGTTCCTGTAACTGTAGAGTGGGCCGATACTCAGAACAATGATAACATCCGTCCATCGACTGTAATCCTGCAGCTTTATGCGGATGGCAAGAAGATGGAAGGCGCTGCTTATCAGCATATTCTGAGTGGTGATAAGACTGCCGATACTTGGAATTATACCTTTGAGAACCTCCCGGTTTACCGTGATGGTGAAGAAGGTAAGGAAATTCTGTATACCGCTTCTGTAGAAGAGGCTGTAAAGGATTCCATCTATGGCACCTACATTTCCATGGCTAATGGCCAGGAAGAAGAAGTTGTTCGCTACACAGCATCTTATATGGATGCAAACGGCAACACTACGGCAAACCTGGCAGACTCTGCAAAGGCTTACGTCAAACTGACGCACAGCACTGATCAGGGTACAGTATATCTGTATGCAAGTTGGCATGACGATCAGAATCGTGATGGCAAGCGGCCGTCGTCCATTCAGGTTGATCTGTACAAGCAGGTTGACGGCGAGAAGACCTTTGTTAAGACCTACACCGTAACCGCTGGTAACGACAACTCCTGGACCTATAAGATCACCAACCTTCCGCTGAGCGAAGGCGGTAAGCCGATTACTTATCTGGCAGATGTTTCTGATGACTTTAGAAATAATCTTAAGGATACTTATGGCTACACCGTTTCTATGGAAGGTAGCAACGTTCACCTGTACTACACCCCGTCTGTTGGTTATGTTACCGGCCATATCAACTGGCTGGATAACGATAACAACGATAACATTCGCCCGGCAAAGGTCGTTGGCGAGCTTTATGCCAATGGCAAGGCTACCGGTCAGACTCTCGAGTTTAATTCGGACAACGATTGGACTCAGACCTGGCAGGATGTCGCATCTTACTATAATAATAAGGGCGCAACTGGTACACCGGTAGTATACACTATTAAGGTAACTACTCCGGATGGTTACGAAGTAACCTATACTCCGGAAAGCACTACCACTATTGACCCACACGACATCCAGATTGACCTTGCTCATGGTATCCAGACTAAGGGTATTACCGCTAAGGTATTCTGGGATGACGAAAACGACAGCAACAGCAAACGCCCGGACTCCGTAGAAGTGCAGCTTTACGCAGATGGTGAAAAGGTAGTAGGCAAGACCGCTACGCTGACCGCCGAGAATGCAGACGCTGCAAACTCGAACATCTGGGTTACTAACTTTGCGGGTCTTGATGAGTACAAGGATGGTAAGCTGATCGATTACACCATTAAGGTTAACGACAACACTACCAAGACCTACTCAGCAATGACAGCAGGTATGAATCTGTATCTGTCTTACAAGTCGGCTAAGTCTGACATGAGCGTATCTTTCCGCTTTGACGACAACAACAACGCGGACGGCGTACGCCCGGAAGCTCTGTACCTGACTCTGACCGCAGATGGAGTTCCGGTTGATGGCGCTGACTACAAACACACGGTATACTTTGATGTAGACGGTGTAAAGTGGTCCTTCCCGCAGCTCCCGGTTTACTCCACCGATGGAAACAAGATCAAGTACAACGCAACTGTAACTCTGGACTCTGAGTTTGGAGATACGTCTTATCAGATCGTAACCTCTAAGGATATCGAACTGTCCGAGACCAATGTTCAGACAAACCAGATCGTAGTAACCTTGAAGAAGGCTGCTGCAACAGGTACTGAAACTGGTCATGTTTACTGGTTCGACGCAAATAACCAGCGTGGAAACCGCCCGAACGATCTCACCATTGATGTGCGTTCCGATGCTCAGAAGGGAGTAGTTGGTACTTACAAACTGGATAGCGTTACTGGCAAGGTAACTGATGCCTCCGGTGCGGAAGTGGGTACTG
>OLQN01002198.1_pt1 | contig 13475 bp, 10 predicted proteins | sample 1673181 | NCBI WGS metagenome assembly OLQN01 (sample SAMEA3136763, study PRJEB25190) | human gut metagenome | biome: human gut; feature: human-associated habitat; material: faeces | place: Austria | collected 2013
TAGCGTAAGGGTATGTGGAAAACAGTTTAACTGCTATACCCTAAGGATGCGATGCAATGGGGCTTCGAAGGATGAGACCATAGTATCGCATATTTTTTTACACCGGTGAAATATTGTGGAAGATATTTCACGAAGAGTGAGGAGGAAAATGTTATGACAGAAGAAATCTTAAGCGCAGTAGATGGTCAATTATTTGCAGTCTGGTTTCTGATCGGTGCGGCCCTGGTGTTCTGGATGCAGGCAGGATTCGCAATGGTGGAGACCGGATTTACCAGAGCCAAAAATGCCGGTAATATTCTGATGAAGAATCTGATGGATTTCTGTATCGGTACTGTAGTATTTATTTTGATTGGCTTTGGATTGTTACTTGGTGAAGATGTAGTAGGTCTGATCGGCAAGCCGGGACTGGACATCTTTACTGCCTATGAGAATTTTGATTATTCAAAGTTTGTATTTAATCTGGTGTTCTGTGCTACCACAGCTACCATCGTATCCGGCGCTATGGCAGAGAGAACCAAGTTCTTATCCTATTGTATTTATTCCGGTGTGATCTCCGCATTGATCTATCCCATTGAAGCTCACTGGATCTGGGGCGGCGGCTGGCTTTCACAGCTTGGCTTCCATGATTTCGCAGGTTCCTGTGCAATTCACATGGTAGGTGGTATTTCCGCACTGATCGGAGCAAAACTGTTAGGACCCCGTATCGGTAAGTTTGATAAGGATAAGAGTGGTAAGATCGTAAAAGTAAATGCATTTCCCGGACATAACCTTCCGATTGGATGCCTTGGTGTATTTATCCTGTGGCTTGGCTGGTACGGATTCAATGGTGCTGCTTGTACTTCTGTAGAGCAGTTAGGTTCTGTATTCCTTACCACTACCGTAGCTCCCGCAATCGCAACTGTAGTATGTATGGTATTTACCTGGATCAAATATGGCAAACCTGATGTATCCATGTGTTTGAATGCATCTCTGGCAGGTCTGGTAGCGATTACCGCTCCTTGTGATGTGACGGATTGCTTCGGTGCTATCGTGATCGGTGCAGTAGCAGGACTTCTGGTAGTATTTGGTGTATGGCTTCTTGATTACAAGTTACATGTAGATGATCCGGTTGGTGCCGTAGCCGTTCACTTTATGAATGGTATCTGGGGTACATTTGCAGTAGGTCTTTTTGCTACAAACACAGCTCCGGGTTATGCAATCGCAGATAAAAACGGAAATGAGCTTGTCGGTCTGTTCTATGGCGGCGGCGTAAAATTATTAGGTCTGCAGTGCCTTGGTATCATAACCGTTCTGGCATGGGCAGCAGTTACAATTACAATTACATTCCTTGTAATTCGTGCAACAATCGGTCTTCGTGTCAGCGAAGAAGAAGAAATCATTGGTCTGGATCAGACAGAACATGGTCTTGCAAGCGCTTATGCAGACTTTGCATTAACATCCAGTATCAACAACTTCTCATCTGCTACTCCGGTTAAACTTCCGAAAAATGCAGTACCAATCGATGAGGCTGTTCCGGTACAGGTTCGTACTCCGGATCCATCTATTGCAACTGGCAGCGATGTAAGTATTACAAAGATTACAATCTATGCAAAACAGAGCAGATTCGATGCCCTCAACGAGGCAATGGCTGCAATTGGTATCAATGGTATGACCGTTACAAATGTACTTGGTTGTGGTGCTCAGCACGGCAGAACAAGCAAATACCGTGGTGTTACCATGGATATGAACTTACTGCCTAAGATTCAGGTTGATATCGTAGTAAGTAAAGTTTCTCCTAGAACTGTTATTGAAGCTGCCAAGAAAGCACTGTATACCGGTCATATCGGTGATGGTAAGATCTTCGTATACAACGTAGAAAATGCAATCAAGATCAGTACCGGTGCAGAAGGTTACGATGCACTTCAGGACTAACTGTAAAAGGCAATAGTAGTAATAATAAGCTGATACAATTTCAGTAATTTAGTAATTCTTCAAAATCCTTATATAAAACCTTAACGAAAAAGCAGATGCTTCGGATTTTTGTCTGGAACATCTGTTTTTTATCATAGATCTAAATTTTATCATGAATCAAAAGTTCAAGCAGACGATGTGCAGCCATGCTCATGGGATGAGTCTGATCATACACAATGCTGACCTGGCGGGTAGGAAGTGCCTCTCTCAATTTCAAAGAAACTACAGAATTGTTCTGTAATGCATCCGTAACCATTGGCTCAGGAAGAAAAGCAAGTCCAAGCTCATTTTTGACCAGGGGAAGAATCTGATCTGTCGTGGCCGTTTCAATATCCGGGACCAGACGCAGACCATGAGAGAAAAAAAGCTCATCATAAAAATGCCGGGTAGCAGTATTCACCCCCAGACAGATAAATGGATAGTTTTTCAATTCAGAAATCGATAAAATTTTTTGCTGAAGAGGACGGAAGGTAGTTCCTCCGACAAGGATATCCTGAAAAGGCTGCAAATTTACCTGAATCAGCGGTGAAGTAACGGTCAATGGAGTTGTCACAACTGCGAAATCAATTTCACCGCTTTTGAGAGATTGAATAGCCTGCGGTGTAGAATGATTTGCAATTTTTAGCCGTACTTTTGGATAATCTATATGAAACTGACGTAATCGATGCAGAAGATAGATATTCAAAGCGATTTCACTGGCACCGATTGAAATGCTGCCATATTCCAGACTTGCACTTTTCGTCAGTTCATCTTCCGCAGCCTGCAATTGTGTCATGGCAGCCGATACACGTACATAAAGCTGCTGGCCTTCCGGTGTCAACTGTACGCCTCGGTTGGTGCGCACAAATAATGTGCACTGGATTTCCTGCTCCAGAGCATTCATGGCCCGCGTAATATTTGGCTGACTGTTGTGGAGTGCATGTGCTGCTTTCGTAAAATTACAGTATCTGGCTACATAATAAAAAATTTTGTAATATTCAAAATTTACATTCATAATGAAATCTCCTGTAAAAATGATAGTTGATGACGGAAACAGATATATCAAAATATTATAATAAGCATGTCAATAATATCTTTTACTGATTGCTGATTTCCTATTATAATCGACTTGAATAGAAAAAACAACTGTCATAAAAAATGAATAGGAGATGATTGTATGTCACTTGTTTTACCAAGAGAAGAGGAAGTTGAGAAAATGTTTTCACGCATTCTGGCATCCAGGGATGCATGTGAACGTCTCAGTGAGACATTTTATAACCATCTGTGTGATGATAATCGTTTTATAGATTCTGATCCGGGACATTTTGCAGAAGTTATGTTAAAAGCATATGAAAATGGTGATGTCAGTGCGGTTCTGCTGGAATTGTGTAATCGCAGCATGTTTGATCTGCTGAAGGAAGCTTATCTGATTCCAAAGAGATTTCATGGAAAAACAGGGGAAAATCCGGTTCTGTTGACAGATATCAATGGAAAAGTATTGAATACAAAGCAATCCGTTGTTTCCAGACATGAATATAAGAAATTTCTGGAAATCTATCAGGCGCATGTGGCAGCTCCACGTTCGAAACTATATCTGGCAGACGGATATGATATGGTCAGGTACTATACGGAACATATGAATATCGAGGAAAAAAAGGAAAAAAGGGAACGGGGTATCCTGATTTTATATGCTATGCCAGATACGAAAAAATTACATCTTTCCGAGGCTCAGGCTTATGATGTGGTCTGGAATACTTTTCAGGAGATTCAGAAAGCAGCGTATTCTGCAATTGTTTATTATGGACAGGAAACCGGAAGTAAGGCGGGAAAATCTTTTGATGAACTTGGGGTACTGTTACCTATCCATCAGTTTGAAAACAGAATGCTTCAGCATTTAAGTATGATCGACGGACTTGTGCTGTCTTGCAGAGAACAGATGATACGGGTAGCTGGTGCGGACAGTCTGGATTTGTAATCAGATAACAGTGTTTTACTTCTATAAGTGGTGAGTAATAACAAATTTATCTCAGTGGGAGTGCATTGTATGTGGACATTCAATGATCAGAGTATTGTAAAAAAGAATCATATGGATATTTTATGGCACAAATATGCGGATAAATCCGAAGAAAAAACGATTGTCGACGCTGACCTTCCGGCTAAGGCATCTGTCGTTGGGAGAGTTGGACTTATGATGTTGTCATGTGGGACAGGTGCCTGGCGTGTGCGCAGTTCCATGAATGAGCTGTCGGCTTTGCTGGATATGACATGTACCGTGGATATCGGACTGATGTCAATCAATTATACCTGTTTTGATGGAAATGATGCATTCAGTCAGTCGTTATGCCTGACGAATACGGGGGTAAATACATCGAAACTGAACCGCTTGGAAAAGTTTGTGATGCATTTTAAAGAACGGGAAATTACAAAAAGCTGTGAAGAAATACATACGATACTTGATAAGATAGAAGAAATACATGGATTGTATTCACCTGTTACACTGGCAGTCGCAGCAGCATTGGCCTGTGCCTGTTTTACATTTCTGCTTGGCGGTGGCCCCATTGAGATGCTGTGTGCTTTTGCCGGTGCAGGAATTGGCAATTATATCCGGTGTAAGCTTTCGAAACATCATTATACGCTGTTTTTGTGCATTATTGTGTCAATATCAGCAGCATGTCTTTCTTATTCTGTTATGCTGAAATTACTGGAGATCTGCGTTGCTGTAAAAGTGGAGCACGAGGCAGGATATATCTGTGCCATGCTTTTTATCATACCGGGATTCCCTTTTATTACCAGTGGGATTGATCTGGCAAAACTGGATTTGCGATCCGGAATGGAACGGATGATGTATTCCGTTATTATTATATCGGTTGCGACTATGACAGCCTGGGTTCTGGCGATGGTACTGGGGTTAAAACCGCTGTCATTTACTACGATGAGCCTTGGACTCTGGCAGTGGATTGTGTTGCGTATCTGCGCAAGCTTTGGCGGTGTATTCGGATTTTCTGTTATGTTCAACAGTCCATGGAAACTTGCTGTTGCGGCTGGAATAATAGGAGCTGTATCTAATACGCTGCGACTGGAAATGCTGGATATCACTTCTGTCCCGGCGCCGGTGGCTGCATTTGCCGGGGCAGTTGCTGCAGGAGTTCTGGCGTCTGCGTTGAAAAGAATGGTTGGATATCCAAGAATTTCCATTACGGTTCCATCGATTGTAATCATGGTTCCGGGACTGTATCTGTATAAAGCAGTTTATAATCTGGGAAACATGGATCTGTCAGCAGCCTCTTCCTGGTTTGCATCAGCTCTTCTGATTATTTTTGCGTTACCGTTAGGGTTGATATTTGCCAGAATTCTTACAGATAAAACATTTCGTTATTGTACCTGATGATTTTGGTTGGGGAAACATTTCGTTATGGTACCTGATGATTTGGATTAGGAGGAAACATGAAAAAATTACGGATGCATTATTGTTCGAAAAAGCAAATGTCGGAATCGTTTCTGACAGCAGCTTTTCTTTCCGTGTCCGGTGGTTTGCAGGATATGTATACTTATATTTCAAGAGGACATGTATTTGCAAATGCACAAACCGGTAATATTGTGCTGCTCAGCCAGCATATTTTTGCGGGAAACTGGGCAGATGTTATGCGATATCTGATGCCGGTACTGTCTTTTATGTTTGGTGTTGCGGCGGCAACTGAAATTCGTCAGCATTTTCAGAATATAGGCCGAATTCACTGGAGGCAGATTGTCATACTGATAGAAATGAGCATGTTATTTCTGGTTGGATTTTTACCGGGGAAAATGGATCTGGTGGCAAATGCTTTCGTCTCATTTTCCTGTGCCATGCAGGTACAGACGTTTCGTAAAGTTGACAGTTATGCATTTGCAAGCACCATGTGTATTGGAAATATCCGCAGCGGAATGGAAGCACTCTGTGCCTATCGTCAGTCACATAATCGCCAGATTCTGTACAAAGCTTTTCATTATTTTGGAATCATTATTTTATTTGCATTTGGAGCAGGTATTGGCAGTATTCTGATTCCAGTTTTTAACCTGCAAACAATCTGGTTTTCCAGTTTTTTACTGATGGTTGGATTTTTCCTGATGTTTATTCAGGAAAAATAGCCAAAAACGTAGAATATAGTGACGAAATATGTGAAAAAATCATAAAGTGATGGAAATGTGCTGCAAAATATCGTATACTTGGAAAAGTATGAATCAGAATAAGATTTGGCTGAAAAAATACAGGCAGATCCTTTTCAATCTGGAGAATGAGGATCTGGGCAAAGCCAAAAACTGATCAGAAAAAACGTACATTCAAAGTCAAAAATGATTTTGAAAAATGAAAATACTTTTGGAGGAAGCGATGAGCGAGAAAAAAATTCAGGTTACTCTTGGAAATTATAAAGGAGTAGAGGTAAAAAAAGCAGAGATTATCATTGATAAGTATTTTCTGACAGGCAGCGTTGATAAAAGAATATTTGGTTCTTTCATTATCATTACGGAGAAAGAAGTAAAAGCAGAACTGGAGCGTGCAAGACAGTATGCGGTAACGACTCAGGACAAAGACGGTGCAGCAGAACTTGGTGACGAGGCAGTCATCGATTTTGTCGGATATATTGACGGAGAGGCATTTGCAGGCGGAGACGGAACAGATTTCCCATTAAAACTTGGTTCCAATACGTTCATTCCGGGATTTGAAGATCAGTTAGTTGGAGCAAAAAAAGATGATAACGTAGATGTGGTTGTTACATTCCCGGAAGATTATCATGCAGCAGAGTTTGCAGGAAAAGAAGCTACATTCAAAGTTACGGTAAAAGGTGTCCGCAGCAGTTTCCTTCCGGAACTTTCCGATGAAGTAGTTCAGAAAATCTCCCAGTGCAAGACCGTTGCAGAGTTTGAGGAGTTTGTAAGAAAATCCATCCATGATTTCAAACAGAATCAGGCAGATATGGAGAAAGAAAACAAAGTTCTGGAGCAGATCGTAGAGGCTTCTGAAATCGAAGTTCCGCAGGAATTCATTGACGAGCGCAAAGAGCAGCTTAAAAACAATCTTCTTGCACAGCTTCGCAATGCAGGAAATACATTCGAGCAGTATTTGCAGTACAACGGATTAACAGAAGAACTGTTTGAGGAGTATGCGGCAAAAGATGCCCTTTCCATGTTAAAAGGACAGGCTGTTTTACAGGAGATTGCAAAAGCAGAAGGATTTTCCTATACAGACGAGGATGTAGATCAGACAATCGCTGCAATGGCAATGTCTTATCAGATGCCGGCAGAGCAGCTGCGTGAGATGATGGGTGAGCGTGGAGTAGCTATGGTTGCAGAGGATATCCTTTCCAAACAGGCACTTGAGTTTATCGTAAAAGAGGCTGTTGAGGCATAATAATACGGATAAATCAAGAATTGTGAGAACAGAATCGATAGCAGCAAATATACGATATTTGCAAAATAAAGAGATATATCATGAAAATGGTGTATCTCTTTATTTCATATCTGTCGATTTTGTGATAAGATAGAAAGGATGAAAATCAGAGAGAAGAAATGTGAGGTTAGTATGAAAGATCTGATTGTCGTTCGTGGTGGTGGAGATATTGCAACCGGAACGATTTATAAATTGAAAAAATGCGGTTTTTCGGTATTAATATTGGAGATTGCGCATCCATCTGCAATCCGCAGAAATGTGGCATTCAGTGAGGCAGTATATGAAGGTCATTCCAAAGTAGAGGATATGGAGTGTTTTCTGGCGAAGGATGAAGACGAAGCGGAGCATTTTCTGAAGGAAAATAAGCTGACGATGCTCATTGACCCGAATGGAAACTGTTTGAAACGATTCAAACCGGTGGCAGTGGTAGATGCAATTCTTGCCAAAAAGAATCTTGGAACCACACGCGATATGGCACCGATCACGATTGCGCTTGGACCGGGATTTACAGCAGGTCAGGATTGTGATGCTGTTGTTGAAACCATGCGTGGTCATAAACTTGGCAGAGTCATCCATGAAGGAAAAGCCATTGCAAATACGGGTGTGCCTGGTATGATCGGCGGCTATGCAGCAGAGCGCGTGATCCATGCTCCGGCAGCAGGTATTTTGCACAATATTGCAAAAATTACGGATATTGTTGAGGAAGGACAGCCGATCGCATGGATTGAAGGCGCGGACGGAACGCGGACAGAAGTTCCGGCAAGTCTGTCCGGTTTACTCCGTGGACTGATCCGGGAAGGATATCCGGTTACCAAAGGCTTTAAGATGGCAGATATTGATCCACGACTGAACGAATACGAGAATTGTTTTACGATTTCGGATAAAGCAAGATGTATTGCAGGTGGTGTCGTGGAAGCATATTTTGTATTAAAGCAGCAATTAGAAAAAGGTGATGCACAATGTATGTAATTGCAATTGTGGGCGCTGGCGGCAAGACAAGCCGGATCAAAAATCTTACAAGAGAATATGTGCAGCAGGGAAAAAGCGTTCTGGTCACAACAACGACTCATATGGGGCTGGAACCGGGCATGGTTTTATCCGAAAATCTGGAAGATATCAGACAGCAGTTGAAAAAACAGCATGTTTGTATCTGTGGAAGTCCGGTGAAAGAAAGGAAAATTGCATCACTGCCAGAAGAAATTTATAAGCAGGCCTGTGAGCTTGCAGATATTGTATTGGTAGAGGCAGACGGATCAAAGCATATGCCGGTTAAATTCCCGGCCGCACATGAACCGGTGATCCCGGAAAACGTAAATGAAATCCAGGTGGTCATGGGCTTGCATGCTATCGGACATCCCTTTTGTGAGGTAAGTCATAGACTGGAACTGGTAAAACAGTGTCTGGATGTTTCGGATACGGATCTGGTGACAGAAACACACCTTGGAAAACTGTATCTGGAAGGCTATCAGAAACCATTACAGGAAAAATACCCGAATGCAAAAATCAGATTTTTTCCGGCAGATCACAGTCATTTTTTTGATTCAGAACCGTTGACCTTTTACTAACACTAATATCTCATAAAAATCTGCTCAGCCAGATTGCTATGAGTATAAGATAAAAATTATAAGTAACATGGAGGATAGATGATATGACAATTCAGGAAAAACTTGCAATTTTGCGAGAAAAAATGAAAGAAAACAACATGGATATCTACATGATTCCAACCGCAGATTTTCACCAGTCAGAGTATGTCGGTGAATATTTCAAATCACGTTCTTATATGAGCGGTTTTACAGGATCAGCAGGAACACTGGTAGTGACATTGACAGAAGCAGGTCTGTGGACAGATGGACGTTACTTTATTCAGGCTGAGCAGCAGCTTGCAGGTAGCACCATCACACTGTACCGCATGTCTGAGGAAGGCGTACCAACTGTAAAAGAGTTTGTAGAGGATAAACTTCCACAGGGCGGTGTGATCGGATTTGACGGAAGAGTTCTTTCCAGCGCAGATGGAGCAGCTTATGCGAAAATTGCTGAGAAAAAGCAGGGAAGTCTGTTCGTTGCAAAAGATTTGGTAAACGAGATCTGGACAGACAGACCACAGCTTCCGACAGAGAAAGTATGGATTTTAACCGATGAATACAGCGGAGAGACCACAGCCTCCAAATTAGGAAGAATCCGTGAAGTAATGAAAGAGAAAGGTGCACAGGTACATCTGATCAGCTCTCTGTATGATATTGCATGGATTTTAAACCTGCGTGGAAACGACATTTCCCATGTGCCGGTATTTTTATCTTTTCTGATGATTGAGGAAGATGCCTGCACACTGTTTATCCATGCAGAGACACTGACTGATGAAGTACGAGCTTATCTGGCAGACAATGACATTACTGTTTGTACTTATGATGAGATATACGATGCAGCAGCAAAACTTGCAGCAGACAAAGTAATGCTGATGGACGAACATACCATCAATTATCGTATCCGTATGGCATTTCCGGAAGGATTAAAAGTTGTAGATGACCTGAATCCATCCGAGCGTATGAAAGCCATCAAAAATGCAACAGAGTTAAAAAATACAAGAATCGCACACTTAAAAGATGGTGTGGCTGTAACCAAATTTATGTACTGGTTAAAGACACATGTCGGAAAAGAATATATCACAGAGTATACTGCAGGAAAATATCTGGACAGCTTGCGTGCCGAGCAAGAGAATTTCCTGGATCTGAGTTTTGACAATATCAGTGCTTATGGCGCAAATGCAGCTATGATGCACTATTCTGCAAAAGAAGAGACAGCAGCAGAGTTAAAACCGGAAGGATTTTTACTGGTAGATTCCGGCGGACATTACTACGAGGGAACGACAGATATTACAAGAACCTTTGTGCTTGGACCTCTGACTGACAAACAGAAGCTGCATTTTACAACGGTTTGCAGATCTAATCTGAACCTTGCAAATGCAAAATTCCTGTATGGATGCAGCGGATTAAATTTAGACATTTTAAGTCGTGGACCATTATGGGAGATGGGGATTGATTATAAATGCGGAACCGGACATGGTGTCGGACATATCCTAAATGTACATGAGGGACCGAACGGCTTCCGTTGGAGAGTCGTTGCAGAGCGCAATGACAGCGGCAGACTGGAAGAAGGCATGATCACTACGGACGAGCCGGGTGTATATCTGGAAGGTGAGTACGGCATCCGTACCGAGAATGAGCTGATCTGTGTGAAAGCAGAGAAAAACGAATATGGTCAGTTCATGCAGTTTGAAAATATTACTTATGCTCCGATCGATCTGGATGGAATCGATCCGGATGAGATGACCTGCCGTGAGAAAAAACTGCTGAATGCATACCACAAGATGGTATGGGAGAAAATATCCCCGTATCTGAATGACGATGAGCGGGAGTGGCTCAAAGAGTACACAAGGGAGATTTAGCATGAGTGAAAAAATCGTACTGATTGATGGACACAGTATTTTGAACCGTGCCTTTTTCGGAGTTCCGCCATTGACGAACTCCGAAGGACTGCACACGAATGCGGTGTACGGATTTTTAAATATTATGTTCAAAATTCTGGATGAGGAAAAACCGGACTATCTGACGGTGGCTTTTGACCGTAGCGAGCCGACTTTCCGCCATCAGATGTTTGATGCCTATAAAGGAACGAGAAAACCGATGGCGCAGGAATTGCGGGAGCAGGTGCCTGTTATGAAGGAAGTTTTACAGGCCATGGGAATCAAAATCATGGAAATGCCGGGATATGAAGCAGATGATCTGCTTGGAACGATTGCAGGTATGGCAGAAGCACAGGGAATGGATGTCAGCATTATTTCCGGTGACCGTGATCTGCTGCAGTTAGCCACAGAAAAGGTAAAAATCCGGATTCCGAAAACAAAACGAACCGGTACGGAGATTGAAGATTATTATGCGACAGATGTGGTGGAACGTTATCAGGTTACACCAAAGGAATTTATCGATGTGAAGGCTCTGATGGGTGACAGTTCCGACAATATTCCGGGTGTTCCGGGTATCGGAGAGAAGACTGCTACGAATCTGATCGTTGCTTACAAGAGCATTGAAAATGCCTATGCACATCTGGAAGAAATCACACCCAAACGTGCGAAAACCAATCTGGAAGAGCACTATGATATGGCGCAGATGAGCAAGACACTGGCTACCATCGAAGTACATGCACCGATTGAATTTGACATGGAAGCGGCAAAACTGACAGATTTGTATACACCGGAAGCGTATGTATATATGAAACGCTTGGAGTTCAAAAACATGCTGACCCGTTTTTCAGATGATATGTCACAGAACGATCTGGAAAAATATTTCCATGTGTATCATGAACTTGATGAAATTCAGAACTTTTTTGATGGATTTTCCGCAAAAGAGGCGGCAGTGTCTTTCTTTGAAGAAGCAGGAACTGTGTATGGTCTGGCAGTGGCAAAAAGCAATCAGAACGTTGTTTATCTGACCTGCGGCGGATTTGTGACAGAAGGATATCTGGAAGAACAGGTCCAGAAACTTTGTGACGGACTGGATACACTTATAACGCCTGATTTGAAAGGATTATTGAAGCATGTCCGTGTACCGGAGACAAAGAATTGCATTGACACTACCATCGCCGCATACTTATTGAATCCGTTGAAAAATGAGTATACTTACGATGACCTTGCAAGAGATATTTTGGGACTGATGGTGCCGTCTAAGCTGGATCTGCTTGGAAAGTTAAAGATTAAGAAAGCGGCAGAGGAGAAGCCGGAGGCACTGGAATTGATGGTCTGCTATGAGGCTTATACCTGCATTGCGGCAAAAAATCAGTTGTTGGAACAGTTAGAAGATCACGGTATGAAAAAACTGTATGATGAGATCGAGATGCCGCTGGTATATGTGCTGGCAGATATGGAAAAAGAAGGTGTCCGCGCAGAAAAGGCAGAACTGGAAGCGTATGGTGCACAGCTTACTGGCAGAATCTCGGAACTGGAGACTTCCATTTATGAAAAGGCAGGAGAGACGTTTAATATCAATTCTCCGAAACAGCTGGGTGTTATTCTGTTTGAAAAATTGCAGATGCCAAACGGTAAGAAAACAAAAACCGGATACTCTACCGCTGCGGATGTACTGGAACGTCTGGCTCCGGACTATCCGATCGTATCAGAAATTCTGGAGTATCGTCAGCTTACCAAATTAAAATCCACTTATGCGGATGGACTGGCACTGTGCATTGCTCCGGATGGAAGAATCCACAGTACCTTTAATCAGACGATTACAGCAACAGGGCGTATCAGCAGCACAGAGCCGAATCTGCAGAATATCCCGATCCGTATGGAACTTGGTCGTCTGATCCGAAAAGTTTTTGTGCCAAAAGAAGGGTATGTATTTATCGATGCGGACTATTCTCAGATTGAGCTGCGTGTGCTGGCACATATGTCCGGGGATCAGAACCTGATCGCAGCTTATCAGCATGCAGAAGATATTCACCGGATCACTGCTTCCCAGGTGTTCCATACACCGCTGGAAGAAGTGACAGATCTTCAGAGACGAAATGCAAAAGCGGTAAACTTTGGTATCGTGTATGGTATCAGTTCTTTTGGCCTGAGTCAGGATCTGAGTATTACACGAAAAGAAGCAGAAGGTTATATCGCAAGCTACTTTGAAACCTATCCGGGCATCAAGATATTTCTCGACCGACTGGTAACTGACGCAAAAGAAAAAGGCTATGCAGAGACGATGTTTGGCAGACGCAGACCTGTCCCGGAACTGGCATCAAGCAATTTTATGCAGCGTTCTTTTGGTGAGCGAATTGCTATGAACTCTCCAATCCAGGGAACGGCAGCGGATATTATCAAGATTGCGATGATCCGGGTAAAACAGCGCTTGGAGCGGGAACAGTTAAAATCAAAACTGATCCTGCAGGTGCACGATGAACTTCTGATTGAGGCAGCAGCTGACGAAGAAGAGTATGTAAAAACACTACTGGCAGAGGAAATGCGTCATGCCGCAGATCTGGCTGTAACGCTGGAAGTTGATGTGAAGTCTGGCAGAAACTGGTTTGAAGCACACTGATCTGCGAGGGCGCACATTGTCTGGGAGACAATGGTTTTGCGCCG
>OLQN01002206.1_pt1 | contig 13448 bp, 9 predicted proteins | sample 1673181 | NCBI WGS metagenome assembly OLQN01 (sample SAMEA3136763, study PRJEB25190) | human gut metagenome | biome: human gut; feature: human-associated habitat; material: faeces | place: Austria | collected 2013
CTACTGCTCCGTTTACTACCATGAACCAGCCATATTCATTTGCTGCAAGTCCGGTGTAACCAAAGTCTACTGCTCCGTTTACTACCATGAACCAGCCATATTCATTTGCTGCAAGTCCGGTGTAACCAAAGTCTACTGCTCCGTTTACTACCATGAACCAGCCATATTCATTTGCTGCAAGTCCGGTATAACCATAATCCACCGCATTATCTCTGTATACATACCATTTTCCATCTTCTGCCATCTCATTTGCCAGTCCGTCTGCATGTGTCGGTTCCGGTTCCGGAATTATGATATTTCTGATTTCTACATCAAATGTAGCTGTCTTTCCTGCATATTTTACAGTAACTGTCTGCTTTTCTGTCACTTTACTGCTGTCAAAACCAGTTATGATTACTTTAGAAAGATCTACAACATCTTCGGTTCCATCTTCATAGGAAGCAGTAACTGTCATACCGGTTGTGTCAAATGACTCTCCCAGATCATATACCGTTTTTGTCGGTGCATTTACTTTAATTCCGGAGATTGCCACTGTCTTTGTACCTACCAATGCCGGTGCCATATTTTCTGCATTTTCAAAATTCTTTGCACCTTCTTTACTTACAAAGAAAATACGATTAGCTTTGTCAACCTGTTTGTCAACCACATTTACAGCCAGTGTAACACTGTCCTGTCCGGCTGATTTTGCCACTGCAACAAGTGATGTGACATCTGCGGTTGCTACAGTACCATTTGGTGTGCTGATCTGTCCAGGATCATTACTTACAATATCTCCAAGGTTAAATTCTTCTGAAATAATTACTCCATTTACATCTAAAATTGCCGGTTTATTTTTCCAGTTCAGAGTATTTTCTGTCCAGTCTGTATTTTCTGTCATGGCAATCTGAAGCTGTGCATCCAGGTTTGCAGCTTCATCATAACGTACACCCAGTAAAGTCATCTGCAATTTTACACGGTCAACCTGTGTAAGGTCAATCTGTGACACGTCAAATTTCAGATATGTGACTTTATTATCACTTCCGCCTGCTGTTCCCAATGTTCCTTTAGAGTCTGTTCCATAGGAAGTACGCAGGAAATTCTTTGCACCAAAGTCCGCTGTCTGATCTCCGCTCCAGCTGCCTGCAAATGTATCCTGTGACACAACGGTTCTGGATACTTCCACATCTTTTCCAGGAACCCTGTCAGATTCAATATTGATGGTAACCGTTTTCTGTGTGGAAGCACCATACTCATCCAATGCCTTAAACGTAATTTCTCTCTTTCCACTGTCACTGTCAGAGGTTTCCCATGTAAATGCGCCAGTTTCAGCATCAAATGATGCACCTTTCGGAAGTGCGCCGACAACCGATAAGGTCACGTTATTCTCTTCCGGATCAGTTGCATTTACCTGGAAAGAAACGGTTTCTCCTGCTTTCACATTAAATGGCTCGTTATCCGGATTTTCAAATACCGGTGCCGCATTTTTCTTAATATTTTCACCGTTTACAAGGAATGTAAAGTTTTTCACGCTGTCTGCAACGGTCAGATCAACCTGTGAATCATACTCTATCAGCTTTCCGCCCAGATACAGATTATCAATCGTTACATTATCAATGCTTTTGAATGAAAACGGTGTGTCCGCATCTTTAAACCAGCAATCCTTAAAGGTAACGTTCTTCGGATTAAACTGATTGAGGTCGTTTCCACTCGGAATATTTGCAACATTGTTTCCGTTATTTGCCGTAAAGGAACAATTATTAAATATCAGATTTTCATAATTTGGGGTACAGCCACTCGTACCGTTCTGAATACTCAGTGCACCGCCACCACCATTCGTTCCATAACCTGTAACATGCAATGTATTGACATTATTAAATGTGTAATCACGCATCTGATAGCTTCCGCCATCTGCTTTGAAGCGTGTATTGTGTCCCAGTCGGACTGCATTGGCAAAGGTGCTCCAACCCAATGTATTGCTGATATTTACATCTGTTGTATCGTCTGTATCCCACTGCAGTCTGTCTTTGTTGTAAATTGCCGCTGCTGCTGCAATGTTCTGATCTTCCGTAGACAGATTGTTTAAATCTTTCTTCTTCAGACGTCTCTGCGGGAATTCATTACTCGGATTATAGTGTCCGGATGCAAAGGTATCATCGTTGCCCATGGTAATTGCACCATTTAAATGAATTCCCTGTCCGCTTGTCAGATCCAGTCCATCCACCCAGGCATGCTGAAATGGGCTCAGACCTTTGATATTATTATAATTGATGTTTTTTACCGTGTGGCATTCCCAGTTCCACTGTTTTACATCTCTGACATAAGTATCATTAAACGTAATATTCTGAGAACGAACTACCATACTTCCGCCCTGATGAGGGCTCAGTTCCGCATCCGCTTTGTCCCAGCTGTAGTTATAAGTTCCCTGACCATCAATAATGCCCCGTCCGGAAACAGTAATGTTGGAGGAATCCCAGATGCCGATCGCTGGTTCCATCGCCTGTGTGCACTCCTGCAGACGATTTACAAGCAATGCATCTTCATCCAGATAGATATTCAGCTTTCCGTCTTTTCCATTTCCATCCCAGTTCTTAATGGACAGACCGGACCAGAGATATGTACCTGCCGGAAAATAAATTGTATCCAGTGTATCACTGTTTTTCACTTCTGCCAGTGCTGCCTGAAATGCTTCTGATACATCATTTTTCTGACGGACACGCTTGTTCGGGAACATAACCTTTTTTGCATCATAAGCCACATATGTTCCTTCCCCGTAGGACCAGGTGTACTCTTTCCCATCATTCATAGATGTATCTGTAACCGTACCTGCCTCTGTGCAAACTTCGCCTACGGTATCCGTAATCGGATGCTCCTGCAGATATTTTTCTGCAAAATCTTTAAAGTTCAGTACATTTGCCGCTGTCACATCCGGTTTATCTGTTTCTGTCGCATCATTAATAATTGCAAGCTGCGGTTTGCCATTGGTATCATTGATGCTGCCATTGATATTTACAATACAGTAACGTAAGTCTGCTGACATTTTAAATTTTACAGTTTTCTTATCTGTACTGATTTCAAAGGAATCTTCCGGATAATATCTTTCCGGTGATACATAGATACTGTCAATGGTTGACCCGTCTTTCATGGTTATCTCAAAAACCGGCTCCGCATCATCGGAAGAAAATCTTGCAATATCCATATGATAATGGCTTCCCGGATCCGTCTGTTTCTGATATTTATAAACAGAAACCGGTGTTCCGTTTACTTTTAACTCATACTTTGTAGATTCCTGATACTGTGCGGATCTCAGTACATCAGAATTTGCAACAATTGCGGATTCATCCACATCCGGTGTTGCCGGATCATCTCCGGTTTTTCCATAATCATGAATGTTTCCCCCGGTTTTATCCAGCACCTGTACTTTTTGGGCCACATTCTGACCTTCCTCCGCAAAAGCAGGTACAGGATACACCGTAACCGCCATTGCCGCTGCCATGGATAGTGCCATTACTCTGGCTGATATTTTTTTCCTTCTGTGTGAGTGTCTGTTCATTGTTCTCCTCCTTCTCCTTTTTCCATCCGCTTTCAGATCAGCATATTTTTCCATTTTTCTGTTACTTTGCAGTTTTTTCTTTCTTTTACATTATATTTCAACCGGCAGTCTGATTTTAAGAGGACTTTTTTTGTATTTCCTTTCATTTTTCACACAAAAAAAGCACATGGAAGTTTGCGTTTTCTTCCATGTACTTCTAAAAACTACCCGTTTTTTTCTGTTTTTACCCGTCAGTATCTTCCACATCGGATTTTTTCGGAAATCGAAGGGTAATTTTTGTACCCAGACCCGGTGCGCTACTGCAGGACAGTTCTGCATTTTTTTCATAAAAGAGCCAAAGCCGTGTCCTCACATTGGACAGACCGTAATGTTTTCCACTGTGTTCGGACAGGTTTTCTTCTGATAAAAGCGCCGGATCCATACCGACACCATCATCCTGCACTTCCAGAATAATCTGATCCTCCTGGATCCGCCCGGACAGGCGGATGGTTCCGCGACCGCCCTCTTTTTCATCGATTCCGTGCAGCACGGCATTTTCCAGGATCGGCTGCAGCGTGATCTTTGGAATCAGATATGGATAGATCTCCTCATCCACATCCACTTCAAACTGCAGCTTGTTCTTTTTACGCAGCACCTGGATCTCCATATAGGCCTGACACATGCGGATCTCCTCGCCGATAGTGATGATGTAAGCACCCCGGCTCAGCACCATCCGATAAAACCGTGACATGGCGGACAGCACTGCCCTTATATTATCCGTCTCACCTTTTACCGCCATCCAGTTCATCATGTCCAACGTATTATACAGAAAATGCGGACTGATCTGTGCCTGCAATGCATGCAGCTGCGCTTCGGATTTTTCCTTACCAAGTATATACTGCTCTTCCATCAGACGCTGGATCTGTTCCACCATGCCGTTATAACGCAGGATCAGACGCCCCAGTTCATCCCGGCACTCCGGCACATCAATGGGCTCCAGGATTCCCTGATCCACAGCCTCCATGGTCGTATCCAGCCGGTGTACCCGGCCAAGAAACTGCCGGCTGCCCAGTTGAAGCAGTACAAAAGTAAGTGCACAGATGATTCCATAACAGATCAGCATTTCCCGGATGATTCTGCCTGACTCCTGCACCAGAACATCCCGCGGCACCAGCGAAACCAGTGTCATACCGCCCTCCTGCAGCAAACCGCTGCGTACCATCCAGGCTCCATTGGTTTCATGTGTCTCCGAGACCGTTCCCTGCAACTTCGGCATCTGCAGATTCTGTGCCTGCTCGTTTCCACCGGATACAAGCACCGTCCCCTGTTCATCCAGCAGATACATGCTCTGCATGTGCATCACATTATTCATACTCTCTTTTACCGTATTTACCGGAATCATCACCGCCACGATGCCAAGCCGCTGCGTATACTGTTCTGTATTCCAGATCACACGGAAGTTTGCCAGATAACTCTTCCGCTGTCCATAGCGGTTCTTCTCCTGTATCACTTTCCAGGAATCACCGGCGGTCTGCTCCATCGTCTCCGCATCCACGCTCCACTTTGTCAGTTCACTCTCCGGGCGATAGCAGGTATTTCCGCTACCTGAAATCAAAAACTGATCCGGGATATAATACAGGATTGAGATATCATCGGAACTCATCTCCAGCTGATAAGTATAATCCGACAGTCTGTCAAACCTCTGCAGTTCATCTACCAGACTGTCCTGCTTATTACTGCGCAGGGCATCTCCCACTTCGTCTGATACCATAATAAGTGATGCGATTCGTTCCATCCGCTCCTGAATATTTTCAAAATTCTGTACGACACGATCATAGTTCTGATCCATGGTATACAGCTGCATCTGAATGGAACTGCATACCATACGATACATTGTGATCCCCAGTATCACCGTGATCGGCAGCACACAGACCCCCAGAAACAGCAGCAGCAGTTTCCTGGACAGTTTCCAGTGATAAAAAAATGGCAGCTTACGTCCTTGGTTCTTTTTCATAACGCTTCTCCATCTGTTTGCGATAATCGGTCGGTGACATGTGCTGATTCTCACGGAACGCCTTAGCAAAATAATTGCCATTGGAATAACCGCACTTTGCCGCAATCTCATCCACCGTATCATAAGTCTGTGTCAACAGTTCTCTGGCCCGCTCCATCCGCATCTCGCTGATATACTGCTTGATGGTCACAGATAGTTCCTGCTTGAACAGCTGGTTTAAATAGGTCACAGACAGATGAAACCGATCTGAGATCATCTGCCCTCCCAGGGTATTGTCCGATAAATTCCGGATACAAAATGTCCGGATATCGCTCACTAGCCGGCTGTAACGGTTCTGCTCTACCAGGCAACGCTCCATGCCATTCAAAAGCAAGTCAAACTGCTGTTCCGTCTCCCGGATGTTACTGGTGCGCTCCAGCTGCCGCATATAGGTCTCCACATCGGACTCTCCGACTGCCGTCAGGCTCTCCGGATAGTCATTTAAAATCTGACTGGCAAAGGTCCTTGTCAGCGCAATGATCTGTGCCCCCTCTGTCATAGCCTGTTTTTTCGTTGCAAACTGCTGCAGCAGTGCCTGGTACCACTCCCGGATACGCCATGGATTTTCCTTATATACCTGTAAAAATACCTGATAAATTCCCGGATCAATGTATTTCCGTTGTACCAGACGATCCACCTCCAGATAATGCACTTCCGGTTCGAAATATCCACGCTCCATGGCTATCTGTGCCAGTCGGCTGCTGTTGTATACACCAGACAGGGAATCCACAAAATACCCCACCGCAACCGTGTACTCTGTGTATTTGGATACAAACATCCTCAATTTCCGTAGAATCTCGGACTGACGTTTCTCTTCACAGGCAAACACAGCCACACACTGTTCCGCATCCGGCAGCCGGGTACTCAGAACAAACTCCGTACCCTCCGCAAAATACTGCTGCAAATATAGATCACACTGTGCATCATCCATTGCGGAACCCTGCTCCCAGATCCGAATACATAGATACCGTTCCTGACGGGTGCAGAAAAATCCACAGTTTCTGCAAAGTTCTTCCAGCTGCTCCTCTGTAACTCCCTTTTGCAGCATTGCCTGCAAAAAACGATTCTTCTGATATGCTTCGTTTTCCTTTCTCAGCTGGGTGTGTTCCTGATGCTTCTGAATCTTTCCCACCGCTTTTTCCAGTGCTTCCATTACTGCTTCCGGCTGAATCGGTTTTTCAATAAATGCCACCGCAGACAAATCTATCGCATCTTTCAGATACTCCGTCTGCATGTAACCGGTAATAAAAATGATCTTGCAGTCCGGTACCAGACGAATCGCTTCCCTGCAGAAATCAATGCCGTTTTTCTGCGGCATCCGGATATCCGTAATGATCAGATCCGGCAGATACCAGGACACAGTATGCAATGCCTCTTTTCCATTCTCCGCCTGCATGACATCATCAATGCCATACAGGTTCCAGGGAATCGTCTCTGCCAGTCCCTCTCTGGTATAGATATCATCATCTACGATAAGCAATTTCATGACTTCTCCTCCCAATACGCATCTAATTGCTGTTGCAAAATGTCCAGATACTGCTGTAATCCTGCTTCATACAATTTCCGGATTGCTGTCTGATAATCTTCCTCAATGTTGTCAGAGACCCCGCAGCACAACGGCAGCAGATAATCCCGGCGCACTTCCTCCAACCGGCTTTCAATCTCTTTCAGTCCATTATCTTCCCATGAAAAATCCATCAGCAGGTCATCCGGTGCGGTCTCACACAACTCCTCTGTCCGTTCCTGTATCTTCTGATATTCCTGTTCCCACTGCCTATCTTCCATATACTCCGGCTGTTCCAGAGTAAAATCCACACACCCCGTCCAGTATGAAAATAAATTTTCCTCCGGAATATTTTCATGGGAAACCTCACCATCCTTCAGCTCATAATGAATTCCCGATACACCCTGCCGGATCAGTGTGTAAAACTTCTCATCCGTATGCAGTTTTTCCAACAGCTTCACCGCCATCTCCGGCTCTTTGCATTTGGAGGATATCGAAATGCAGGACACCTCTTTTCCCTGCTTTCTTTTTGTAATATTCCCATTGTTCATCTGATAAGAGAAAAATCCATACATCCACTCCGGATGTTTGCGATACAAAGCCGGAACATAACTACTATTCACGGTCCAGATCGGTGCATTCGTCTCACACGGCTTTTCATCTGCCAGCATCATCTCAAGAGCTGTCACCCCTTCATTATCCAGGGAAGCCAGTATTCCCGGATTCAAAATGCCATCTACATACCACTGATGCAGTACATCCAGCGTCTTCCGGAACTCCGGTGTCTCAAACCGGCTGATCACAGTCCGGCAACTCTCCCGGTCTGTCACTGCATAGGGAACTGTCTCCAATGTTCCGATCTCCTCATACTTTTCATTATTCAGATACCACAGCGCATTCCATGCACGGTTGTCCGTGATCAGCGCCGCATCCTGATATCTTCCGTCCGCTTTTGCCGCATACAGATACTGCTGCATGCTGTCAAAGTCTGTCACCTCCGGCAGATTCCATTCCTCCAGCAAATCTGTCCGGTAGAAAAATCCTCCACCGGTGTCGCTGATGGTATCTTTGTTAAACTGTGGAATGCCATACAGACCACCGTTCCACTCAAGATTCGTCAGATAATCCTCCCGATAGGACTCATAATGTGCAAACAGCTCCGGTACCACGTCCCGATAAGCATTCAGATTTAGAAATGCTCCCTTCGCCACCTGCTGATAATAATCTGAAAAATTTCCATTTGAGATAAAATCATATTTCCCGGATGCGATAGCCATGTTCAACTGGGAACGCTCATCCCCCCACGGGATATAATCAAACCGCAGATGACATCCCAGTTCCTCTGTCATGGCATCCAGCTCCTCATAAAATTCGTCCATTCCATTTTCCGGCAATTGTCCAAGAGTGATTGCCTTCAGTGTTACATAGTTGCCCGTCTGTGCGTCATTGCTGTCCGTCTGCTTTTTGCTGTTGTCCCCTGCCTGTCCACAGGCCGACAGACACATTAACACTGCCACAAGCAACACTACGAGTATCTGCTTTGCTCTTCCCATTATTTCTTCTCCTGTTTTTCCACTTTTCCTCTATTGTAAAAAAACATAATTTATCTGTCAATTCAAGAAATATCATTCGTAAAGGAGCCTTAGCACAAAAAATCCCCACACAGATTTCTCTGCATGGGGATTTGTATTCTATTTGCTCTTTTTCCGATGGATATACATCCAACTGTCTGCATAATCCATTCGTTCCTGTTCCGACATCTTCACATACTGGGTATATTCCAGTTTCACCGGCTGCATCATCACACCGTTGCACTTGAAACATTCCACAGAAGCCCGTCTTGAAACAGTACGCATCCACCCGCATTCCGGGCAAATGAACAAACGCATCATTCTGTTGTATCCTCCGTTGAACCGGATCCATCATCGGTTGTCTGTGTTCCGTTTCCAAAGAATTCATCCTGTCCGCTGAAACGGTTATCCGCCTTCCATTCTGCCGTATATCCGCTCACATCCACAATGTGTTCGCTGTACTTTTTAACAGTCTCAGACGGTGTATAATTGTCTGTGCCATACAGTCTCTTGTGCAGCTCGATAACATTACTCTCCAGATCACATGGTGCTACCACGCTTCCGATGCTCTTGCTCGGAGTAAAGGTATCTTTGCTGTACGGGAATCCACCACTGTTTGCCATATCATATTTGATCATGACAGTTGCCATGCTGATAATGTCCTTCTTGTCCAGATCTGTAGAAATCTGCGGAAATACAGTATTGATCAGGCTGTTTAACTCTGGCAGACTTGCAGATTTTGCCTTCTTGATCATCTCTGTCAGAACACGGCGCTGACGCTCTGCCCGTTTGTAATCATCACCTGCTGTATAACGGATACGTGCATAAGATACTGCCTGTACACCGTTTAAGGTCTGCAATCCGGTATGTTCTACTTCTTCATCACTTCCGCCTACATACTGGCTGGTGTAAGATACATAATCATTCAGATATTTACGCTCTTCCTCACTCTCAACATCAATATCTACACCACCGAGAATATCAATCGCCTGTGCAACCGCTTTGAAATCAAAGGCTACATAATTATCGATATCAATATCCAGGTTACGGTTCAGCATCGTCACTGCCTGCTCCGGTCCACCGTATGCGTAAGCCGCATTGGCTTTCTGGAACTTCTCCTCCTGTCCCTCACCGGCAACATTCAGATAGGTGTCACGATATACAGACATCAGACTTACTTCATGCGTATCATTGTTGATATTCATCAGCATGATCACATCACTGTTACCGGACTCGTAAACACCCTGTTCACGGTTGTCCAGACCAAAACATGCAATAGTAGTATATCCTTCAAATGTTTTCTGAGTTTCTTCGGAAACCTCATTTTTTCCAACCTTTGTATTATCCAGTTTCTTTGATTTGATCAGATCCAGTTTACTGTACACAAACAGTGCACCTGCAACCAGGATCAAAATAATAATCTCAATAATAAATAGAATCAGTTTTCTTTTTCTTCTCTGTCTCTTGGAATTTTTTTTAGTTCTTGCCATTTTTTATCTCCGTGTTTTCTTCGTCAACTCTTACCATTCAACGTTTGTAACTGCCCCGCCGGGACATGGCAGGACTATGCACGGTCAATTTTTTACATGCATGAAAATATCATACTCCAAGGACTATAAAAACTCAACTATTTATTTTCTTAAATTTTTTTAAACACTGCGGAACCGGTCGGCAATGATTTCTGCATCAGTTCATATACATCCTGACAGAATTTCTCTGTATGTTCAAACACAAGGATGTCAAAACGTGCATCCTTCTGCAGCTCATCTCTATCTCTCATGCGCATTGCAAAAATATACTCCCGGTTCCCGCCATCTACCAGACTTCCTGCCGGTGTCATGATATGATACTCCGGTGCATTTGCGTATGTACCGAAGAATCTTGCATCTTCCGCATTCGCCATATAGATCACACCATAATGCGGATCCGGCTCACCCTCGCCAAACGGACGCTCAATATCCGCTTCTGTCATGGGAAGCCATTCCAACTGTTCTTCATCCCACTTACAACAGGCATAAAACAATGCCAGATCAAAATTGCTGGTGAATTCCAGCCATTCCTCCGGACCGCCGGCACATTCTTTTCTGATCCCCGGAATATATTTGTCCGCAACATCGTACTTCTGCAGATTTTTTCCTGTCGGTGCATATGCATTTTCACCCCGGAAATAATTAGGCAGAGAAAACTGCTTGGTAAAGGTGCCATTCGGCAAAATGATACTCTGATTCATCTCATACCTGCGGCGGTCTTCCAGCGAAAGAATACCCTGCGTCGGTGTCCACGGAATCCCCTGACGTGCACAGGCATCGAGTTCCAGATTTAACAATAATGCTTTTTTTCGTTCCAACTGCTGTGACAAATGCATTTCTGCAATGTCCCTGATAGATACTCTCTTTTCCATCTCTTTTCTCCTAACATTGTAATATTCTTCTCAGAATCTCTGCAACATTCTGATTTGCAACTATTTTATCAATCTAGTCGTATTTTTCAAGAGACTTTTACATAATTGTTTAACATCTGCTCACCTGTCGACAGCATTCGACACGATTTCGACAAAATCCGACACGGATTCGACAGCAACGCGCATAGAAAACCACAAAAAAACTCCGGTGAGAATTTTACTTCCCACCGGAGTTTTCGATACATATTTATCTTATTTTATGCTATGTCTGTCTGAATGTCCGATATCGGGCATTTCTTTTAAGGAACACACATCCGAGCATCCTGTCAACAAAAAATCCTGCTCCAGGCATTAGCCTTCGATAGAGATGAATTTATTTTTCTCCTCTACGGCCTTCTGTTCCTTCTTCGGAACGATGAAGCTCAGGATACCATTTTCATATTTCGGATGGATATCCTCTACATCAACGTGCTCGCCTACATAGAAGCTTCTGCTCATTCCGCCTGCATAACGCTCGCGTCTTACATATTTTTTCTCTTTGTTCTCTTCATCTTTATCAAGACCTTTCGCTGCGCTCACGGTCAGTGTACCATTCTCCAGCTTCATGGTAATCTCGTCCTTCTTGAAGCCCGGAAGATCAATATCTACTTCATATCCGTTCTCGGTATCTTTAACATCAGTCTTCATCAGATTTTTTGCATGTTTACCATACAAAGCTTTCTCAATATTTGCATTGTCTGTAAAATCCGGAAATGCAAAGTCATTCATAAAATCATCAAATAAGTTTTCTCCAAAAATTCTAGGCATCATCATAGGTCATTACTCCTTTCAGTAACTATATTTTGTGCACATTCGGAGAATCCGAAGTGTTGATTACTTGAGCAACCGGATTTGAGATCTGCGGAACTTTTCTGTGTTCCTTTTATCTCTCTTCCTTTGTTCTAGCTGTAATATAGCACTTATTATTAGCCATGTCAAGCATCGAGTGCTAATTATTTTGTGAAAAATTTGTGAACGCTACGAGCCATGCACATTTACGTGAAAGAGCCATCTTTCAAGCTTGCTTGATAAAGATGGCTCTTTCATGGAAATGTATAGGGCGACAGCCCGACAGCGAGGGAAGTCTTTCCCGAGCTGTGCATGGCGGCTGCCACTACTTCACAGGGATTTTTCACTTACTCTCGCACTCAATTTTCTTGGTTTGACCACATTTTTACGACAAATTCTTGGAAAAATATATTCGTCTGATTTTCTTACCACGCCGGATTTGATATAAGTCCCATCTCATATTTGTAGCCAAATCATCTACTGAAAGTATTTTTTTACAGAAAACGCATTATCTCCCTTCCGTACTTTTTACATAAATAGTGCTTCGCGCCGCACCCTCTTTTCTTAAATAACCGTCCTTAACCATATTCAGCAAGATAGCTCTGGCTCTACGATGTTTTACATCTAAAATCTGTACTGTTTCAGCAGTAGTAATAGAGCCATTTTCCAATACATATTTATAGATTTGTTGTTCCTGTTCACTATCCGGCATTTTCTCAGTCGTATCTGGCACTTCATTGCCACTATTCGGCACTTTTTTCATATTATCTGGCACTATTTCTGTTTTATCCGGCACTTTATTGTCACTATCTGGCATTTTGTCAATAGTATCCGGCACTTTAATGGCATTATTGAGGTCATTGAGGTCAACAATGCCGTCAACCTGTCTTCGATAAATATTGATACGCAAATCAACTTCGCCACCAATAAACTCCGGCTCCTGCAGTCCGGCAGCTTTTACTTTGTCTATAATTCTCGGAATACCGCTTCCCCAATGCTCAATCAGATTCATGTAAGCAAACGCATGAGCAAGAGCTTCATTTCTAATTTTAGAATAACCTTCTTTCATACGCTCCATCGTTTGTCCCATTGGCAGCTTTCCTGGGGAAGTAATTTCTAATCGATTGTCATATACCGCCACCTGTATCGTACCATGATCCAGATAACTACGATGTACCATAGCATTAATAATCAACTCACGAATGGCATCCGGTGGAATCTCATAAACGTCCTGGCGATAAATTCCCACAATAGTAGCACCCAAATGAATATTTCTCAAAACAAACTGAAATGCTTCGTCTATCTGCTCCCAAAGCGGACCGGTATATTCTCTACGGTCAACAAATACTGCTTAAATCTTGAATATTATCTTCACTTATTTTCATGGAATCATACAATCCTGCCGTCTGTAAAAAATCAGCAAATACATTAGCTTTATCGTAAACTATATTGGATGGCATTGAATCGAAAACATTATGTCTCACTTTGTTTTCTCCTTTACTACCTCATTTACAGGCACTTTCTCCTCATATTCCTGTTTCAATTCCTCTGCCAAATACGCATCGCTCATGCAGTGCATATCA
>OLQN01002213.1_pt1 | contig 13420 bp, 15 predicted proteins | sample 1673181 | NCBI WGS metagenome assembly OLQN01 (sample SAMEA3136763, study PRJEB25190) | human gut metagenome | biome: human gut; feature: human-associated habitat; material: faeces | place: Austria | collected 2013
CGGCGTCTTAGAGACGCCGCCTTCCTTCCTTTTTATCCTTGCTTCTACTGCCGCAGCAACAGCGAGGCATCGCCATAGCTGAGGAAACGGAAACCGCGGTCAAGGGCGTAGTCGTAGATCGACCGCCAGTTGCCGTCGACAAACGCCGACACGAGCAACAGCAACGTGGACTGCGGCTGGTGGAAATTTGTCACCATACCGTCAATCACATGAAACTCATATCCGGGAGCGATGATTATCTGTGTCGACCCTACAAGATGCGTCAGATTGTTTGCGTCCATATATCCGGCAATTGCCTTCAGAGAGTCTTTTGCCGACAGTCCACCTTTATAATTATACGGAGTCCACTGTTTCACGTGGAGCGGGTCTTCGTCGCCGTCGTGGATGGCAACGCCGATGTAATACAGGCTCTCGAGCGTGCGCACCGACGTTGTGCCCACAGCGATGATCTTGCCCGGAGCATTGAGCAAATCTTCCACCAGGCTGCGTGTCACGGAAATAAACTCCGTGTGCATCTCATGCTCCCCAATCACATCCGACTTAACCGGCTGAAACGTTCCGGCACCCACATGCAACGTCAGCTCACGGCGGCGGATGCCACGGCGGTCAAGGTCGGCAAGCGTGCGCTCCGTGAAGTGCAGCCCGGCAGTCGGTGCTGCTACAGAACCCTCGATATGGGAATAGACGGTCTGATAATCCTCCGTGTCGCTCGGCTCGGTGTTGCGGTTCAGATATGGAGGGATCGGAATCTCGCCCACCGCATCAAGGATAGAGGCGAATGTCACCGAGCCGTCGCTCCATGAGAAACGGATGCGGAACGCATTGCCGCTTTGTCCGTCGCGCTCGGCGTAGAGAGTCACAGGCTTGCCGTCAACCGTCAGTTCGAGAGCCAGCTTGCCCTCTTTCCAACGCTTTGAGTTACCCACAAAGCAAAGCCATTCGCAGCCGTCGGTAGAGGCAAACGACAGAGCATAGTCGACAGGAGTCAACGGCTCCAAGCAGAAAATCTCGATCAGCGCGCCGCCGCCCGGCTTGCGGAAACGCAGCCGCGCGTTGATTACACGCGTATTGTTGTAGACCAATGTGCTGTCGGCAGGCAGCAATTCAGGGATTTCCCGGAACACGTGTTCCGAGCATTCACCACCCTTGTAGAGCAGCAACTTGCACTCGTCGCGCTGCGCCAGCGGATGCTTGGCTATGCGCTCGTCGGGCAGAGGATAGTTGAAATCCTCGATGCGAATATCGTAAACTTTTGCCATATCTTTCATTTTATAGTGCAAAGTTACACAATTTGACCGCAACCAGCGCATTTACCACGCATTATTCCCTCATCGGATGGAAAAGAGTCTACCTCACATCGGCGCCCCACATCAGTTTGTTGCGCAACGCGCCGGCGAAATTATGCCCGGCGCGAAGCACCACGTTGACACAGAAGTCGGCTTTGCGCAGACGTATGGTTGACCCTATGGGCAACGACAGCGACTCGCCGTCGACCGATATGCGAAACGTGTGCGACCGCTCCGAACGGGTGGTCACGGCAATCTCCACCGTATCGGGCACCACAAGCGGACGCATCGTCAGCGAGTGCGCCGCTATCGGCGACAGCACGAAACTGCTGCATGCAGGATGCAGAATCGGACCTCCGACACTCAGATTGTAGGCAGTGCTGCCGGTAGGAGTGGCAATGATGAGTCCGTCACCAAGATACGTGTTCAGCATCGTGGTGTCGACGGAAGTGTCCATGGCAAGCATCGACGCGGAGGCATTCTTCAGTATCGCCACCTCATTGAGAGCGTAGCGGTTGACAAGCGCCACGCCGGCATTGGTGTCGACCTGCAGCAGCGAACGACGCTCGATGCGAAAATTGCCGTCGGCAAGCCCGGCGACAAACGTCGACACATCAGCCACCGACACATCCGATAGATATCCCAGATGCCCGGTGTTGACTCCGAAAATAGGCGTCTCACGGCTGCCCACCCATGCCGCCGCGCGCAGAAACGTGCCGTCGCCGCCGATGCTCACCACCACATCGGCCGACTCCTCTCCGTCGCCCACCGCCTTGTCGACAGCGACGTCGGGAATCAACCCCTTGACATACTCCAGGAAGCCGCGTTCCACTTCAATGAACGCCCCGGAAGCACGCAACGCCTCAAAAAGCGCGCGTATCTCCTCCACCTTGTGATCCTGGCATTGGTTGCCGTAGACTGCTATTTTCATATTATTTATATCTTTTGTCTTTCTTATATTAGGAATTAATGCTAATTTTGCAGAAATTTTTATCTTTAGGCAGCAAACTGACCAATTCCATCACAGAATTGAAAAAGTAGAGCCAACCATAATACAAAGGTAACGAAAGAAAACGGTATAACAACAAGAATAAAGCGGTAAAAAAAATGACCAACCTGAGTGTCAACATCAACAAAGTGGCAACCATCCGCAACGCACGCGGAGGCAATGTCCCAGACGTAGAGAAAGTGGCTCTCGACTGCGAACGCTTCGGAGCCGACGGCATCACCGTGCACCCGCGTCCCGACGAGCGCCACATCCGCCGTGCCGACGTGCTGCAGTTGCGCCCCATCCTGCACAAGGAATTCAACATTGAAGGCTACCCCACCGAGCAGTTTATGGACTTGGTGCTTAGCGTGCGCCCGGCGCAGGTCACCCTTGTGCCCGACGCCCCCGACGCTCTGACATCGAGCACCGGATGGGACGTTGAGAAGCATTTCGACTTCCTCTCGCAGATTGTTGAGCGGCTGAAAGAAAGAGGCATCCGCACAAGCATCTTCGTCAACCCCGACGACAATGCCATCCGCCTTGCGGCAAAAGCCGGCGCCGACCGCGTGGAGCTCTACACCGAGCCCTACGCCACAATGTATCCCGACGATGCGGAGGCAGCCATAGCGCCGTTTGTTCAGTCGGCCGTCACCGCCCACAAAGCCGGACTCGGCGTCAACGCCGGCCACGACCTCAGCCTGGAGAATCTCAAGTTCTTCCATGAGCGCATGCCATACCTCGACGAGGTGTCGATAGGCCACGCCTTGATTTCCGACGCGCTCTATCTCGGACTCGAGGAAACAATAAAACAATACAAAAATTGTTTGAAATAGCATTTTTATCACTAAATTTGTGTGTTGAATTTTTTGAAACTAACGATTTAAGATATGACATCTCTCCTCATCGCGGCACAGACAGCCGCACAGACCAGTTCCGCCGAACTTTCGGTGTGGGATCTCTGCCTTAAAGGCGGCATCATCATGATTCCTCTCGCGCTCTTGTCGCTCGTGTCGATCTACATCTTCTTCGAGCGTTGGTTCGCGCTGCGCAAAGCGGCAAAAGATGACGACACGTTTATGAAACGCATCAAGGACTACATCCACGACGGAGAGATTGAGAGCGCCGATATGCTCTGCAAGAAAACAGCCACTCCCTATGCCCGCCTGATACAAAAAGGCATCTCGCGCATCGGACGCCCGATGAACGACGTGCTTGTGGCAATCGAGAACGTGGGCAACATCGAGGTTGCCAAACTCGGCAAGGGCTTCACATGGCTCGCCACGACAGCGGCGGGAGCACCGATGCTCGGATTCCTCGGCACGGTAACCGGTATGGTAAAAGCTTTCTTCGCCATGGCAAACGCCGGAGCAAACGCCAACATCTCAGTGCTCGCCGGAGGCATCTACGAGGCTCTGACCACAACGGTTGCCGGACTCGTGGTGGGCATCATCGCTCTGTTTGCCTACAACTATCTGTCGGCACGCGTGAACCACGTGATGAACCAACTCGAGAACAAGACAATGGAATTTATGGACCTGCTCAACGAGCCGGCTTCTAAATAACACCTACTACAATGGCACTAAAACGTCAACACGATCTGATGGCTTCCTACAGCATGGCGTCGATGACAGACGTCATCTTCCTGCTGCTCATATTCTTTATGGTGACGTCGACGTTCGTATCGCCGACAGCGCTTGAAGTTGACCTGCCGAAAAGCTCGGAACAGACGGCTGTAAAGAAACCAAGCACCAAAGTCTACATCGACAAGACACAGCAACTTTACGCCTCCTTCGGCGAGGAAAGTCCGCAAGCCATACAAGACGACCAACTGCTGGCGTTTCTGCAGATGACGCAACAGCAGGACTCAACCCAAGTGATTGCGCTCTACGCCGACGAGTCGGTGCCTTACGGACGCATTGTGGAAGTGCTCGACATGACGTCGCGCCACAACTTGAAGATGGTGCTCGCCACAAAACCCACCGAAGCAAACGACCACCGCTTCGAGCAAGCACAGGAAACGCAGCCCGACGCTGCCGCAACACAACAATAACGACAAGGAATGACTGCGGAAGAGAAAAAATACAGGATTCTGGGTATCATCCTCGCGGCTGTCACCTATGCGGTGATAATCGTGGCGATGATTCTCACACGCATCTCGGCTTCCTCTGAGCAGAATTCTCAAATAAACGCATCGGAAAACAAAACACAAATAGCCTTTGACGGCGAAGAATACGTTGAATTCGGCGACATCCCGGAACCGAACCTCGACGACGGAGAGCCGGCGGCAAACGATGCCGACAACGAGCCGGCAAGCGACGGAAGCGACCAGACCAACGAAGGCAACCCGGGCGACGGAGAGGCGCTCGTGTCGTCGCGCCACGACTCGCCGATGGAAACTCCGAAGAAAAAGAAAACCGGGCCAACAGCCGCCGAGCTGAAAAAACAGAAGGAAGAACAGGCGCGCATCAAGAAAGAAAAGGAACAGCAGGAGAAAGAAAAGAATAAAATCAACAACCGTGCGTCGAACGCATTCAACCGCACCGGCGGCAACAGAGCCGGACACAGCGGCTCGCCCGACGGAAACGCCTCGACAGGCGCAGTGTCGGGTGTGCCCGGACACAACCTCGGCACAAACTACCGCCTCAACGCGGCCCACTTCTCATGCGCCAAGAGCGGCGAACTGCAATTCAGCATAACCGTGAGGAAAGACGGCGCGGTCACCAGCGTGACCTACGTCAGGGGCACAGGCGAAGCTGCCGGCGACAAAAATGTCCGACGACAGTTCGAGCAACGCACACGCAACCTGCGCTTCACCGTGACGGGCGACAACGCTCCCAATGAAAAACGCGGAGTCATTACCTGGAAAATAAAATAATCCATCCGCCGGCACACGCAGGCATCCCCACCACCACTACAGGCGGCAACCGTCGGCAATATCGCCGATTTAGACAGTTTTCTTTTAGACAAAATTATTTTCTAACTATATTTGCATAAAAATTCAATGAGGATAAAAGATACAAGAAAAAAGAACGAACGGCAACAGCTGATTCTTGACATCATCAAGAATCGACAAGTGAGCAGCCAGGAAGAACTGGTAAATGCCCTTGCCGAGCACGGCATCCGTGTGACGCAAGCCACGCTGTCGCGCGACATCAAGAAACTCCACATCACGAAAGTTTCGACCGCCGACAACAGGTATGTCTACATCGTGCCCAACAGCAACGACATCACTGACACGCTGCTCAGCGCCAACCGCGGTCCCGCCAATCCCAACCATTCAGTCGGCTTCGAGTCGCTGACATTCTCGGGCAACATCGCCGTGGTGAAAACGCGCAACGGATATGCCAGCGGACTCGCCTACGACATCGACATGAGCCACACCCCCGAGATTCTTGGCACAATAGCCGGCGCCGACACTATTTTTCTGGTGATGAGCGAGGACGTCAGCCGCGAGAAAGCACGTGAAGTGCTGAGCCGGTTCATCCCCATTGACAAATAACAGGATTTGTGGAATAATACATTTCGAAAAAGGTAATTAAACAAGAAAGCAGAAGATGATCAAAGCAGAAGACATTGAAATTGTCGTTGCAAGCGAGAAAACAGTCAAATATGTTGACGAAATTCTCGACACCATCACCCGCGCGGCGAAAGTGCGCGGCACGGGCATCGCAAAGCGCTCGCCCGAATACGTAAAGCAGAAGATGCTTGAAAACAAGGCGGTGGTGGCTCTCTACAAAGGAGAGGAATTTGCAGGGTTCAGCTACATTGAAAGCTGGAGCAACAAGCAGTTTGTAGCCAACTCAGGTCTAATCGTAGCCAACAAGTTCCGCGGACTGGGGCTGGCAAACCGCATCAAACGACGAATTTTCGAGCTGTCGCGCGAACGCTTTCCACATGCCAAGATTTTCAGTCTGACAACAGGAGCAGCAGTACCTTATTTTGTTTGTTTGGAGGAATGTATTATTTTTCAAAAAAAATAAATCCGCAAAACATGAATGAAGAAAATAATCTGGCTATATCTAAAGAAATAGAAGTTAGGACAGGACCTGATGACTCCTATCCGTCGCTTAAAAAGATTTTTGCCGGTGACAATGTGAAAATGTTAAGCAAAATGGATGCTTGGTATGAAGTGGAAACTAACGATAAGTATGTAGGTTGGATACCGGGGTGGGCGATATTAGGAAGTGATATAAAAAGTCCGGAAGATAAAAATAAAGAAAAACTTGCTACGTACACCGTAGTAATAAATCCAATAATAAAAAAAGAAGAACAGCCTGATTATAAAAATATTTACCCCAAAAATTATAATTTAGAAATAGCAAAAAAATTACAAAAAAAATTATCGAATGACGGTGTAAAAGTAATATTAACGAGAGAAAATAACGATGTTATTCCGACAAAAGATGAAATTAAGAAAATTTCAGTAGATAATAAAGCGGATGTATTACTTGAATTTGATGTAAACAATGCAACAAATAAAAATAGTGAGGGACTTAAAATACATTATTTAACAACAGAATCATCAAGGATAGCCCGTGCATTAGAAAAAAACTTAAAAACAAGATATATTTCTAAAATATCTTCAGCGGAAAAACAAAGTAACTTTGATCAATTAAGCGAAAATTTACCACAAGTAAAAATTATATCAGGTAATTTAGCTGATAAGGTTGATGTAGATATACTAAATGATAAAATATTTAATGAACAGTATATTACAGCATTAAAAGAAGGTGTTGAATCTTATTTATATTATCTTATTAATATTGATAATTACAATGCCAAGAGAAAAGAGCAGCTCCTAAATCTTCCACAAAAAGGGTTGAATATACCGATGTATTATACTAAACAAGATAATTATAGAAATATTTCATATGGTTTAGACGGTAAGAAAACAATAGAAGAAAATGGAGATGCGATTGTTTCCTTAGCAATGATAGCTAATTATTTAATTGAAGATAATTCGCCAAGTGTTGATGATATTGTGAATTGGGCAGGTAATAAGTATTATATTAAAAATCAAGGAACATATGGAAGTATTGTTTCAGCATTTGCAGACAAGTATAATCTAAAAGTGGAAAAAGTTGATATTGGTAAAATAGAAGATATTGAGCAGGCATTAAAAGATAATAAACCTATTTTAGTACGAATGAAGAGTGGATTGTTTGGGGATAAGGCAACGTATAAAGTTATTCGTGGTTATGAAGATGAAAAATTTTATATTAATGATCCAAATGATGATGATGTTAAGTTGAATAGTTATAACGGATTTACCAAAAATGATGTGGAAAATAATTTATTACAAGCGTGGGCATTCAGCAAATAAAAAATAGTAGGAGCAGAAATTTTTCTGTTCCTACTATTTTTTAAGAATTTTAAATGTATTTAATAACTATAAATAAAAGCGTTTGATATATATATGATATATTTGAAGTGAAAGTTAGATAAACATATTAAAGAAAAATTAAAGGTGAGTAAAATATTTTAAACAATTTTAATAATAGTAGTTTTATTTGGAATGGAAGGAGCAACTCATTTATCAAATACTTAAGTGAGAAATATAGGAGAATAACATGAGTAAATATATTAAAATAAAAGAAATAATTTTTTATTCTATTTTTTTCTTGATATTATATTTTGTATTAAGAGATTTAAAAGAATTAGTTGAATTTTACCAATTTGATACAAATGCATCGGATTTAACAGCTGATGGGGTGTCACTGAGAAATAGTTTTTTCTCCTCAAGTTATGATCCGGCTGTAATGTACAGAGCGATAATTGATTATACTATTTTATTATTACCTTCGATGATAGTAGTTGCTTTATATAAATATAATAAAATAAAAAATAAGAGTTTTAAATATTTAATTGGAAAAAGTAGAAGTATAAATAAATATTTACTTACTTTTTTACCGGTTGTATTTTTCTATGTTGTACTATTGGCATACACCGTAGTATGCTATATTCTGACACGATTTAAAGTAAGAAAAGGTGCTAATTTTGATGATTTTGTACCGGAAAATAATATCTTTAGTTTTGTTAATGGGCCATTTTTCGGATATATTGTTCTATTGGTAATATTTACCGGAATGTACATATTTTTTACAACAATGCTTTTAATAACATTGATAGATTATGGGTATAATTATATTTATTTAATAATAGCATATATTCTATCACTTTATGTAGTTAGCGATTTTCTAAAAATGTATATATCAAGATCACTGGGGATAGAAGGGTCTATTTCTTGGTTTAGTGGAGTTGCATTTAGCAATATTCAGATGTTTATTTCGTTTATTTATATGGGGATAATATATTTATTGTTTAAATTAACGCATAAGAAAGAATTTTAAAATGAGTAGATTGAAAAATTTATATGGATATAGTATAGCAATACCGGTCTTTTATGGACTGATGTTTAATGTTAGGGAAATTTCACAAATAACTTTTAGTAAGTTTATCAGATATGATATGCACAAAATTTTTGATGAAGATAGACAGATAATTATTGAACAAGTAATCTTATTGTTAGCTTTATATATGGCGTTTTTTTATGTATATAGTAAGGTTTTATCAGTAAATATAGAAAATTTTTAAAAAATGATAAGATATAAATGTACAAGTATATTGGATTTAGAAATAAAGACATTTTCTTTTTTCTTTAAAATATTCTTTAGGGATGCAGTAATATTTTTATTTGTATTGATAATAGCGTATACGATTAAAACAAAAGATATAAATTTATATAACTATTACAACGGTATTGTAGATATAGCAAAGTTGCCTTTATTATTGTTACTTGGGTTAATAATATTTACGTTTTTCAATATTAAAAAAACAGAAAGATTTTCGTTGATATACATATTAATTATATTGTATATATTTTTCATTAATTATTTAAGTACTATGATTTTGTTTTGGATATATATAATAGTTGTAATAATGATAGTAATAAAAAAAATATTGTTGAATGAAGAGGTTTAAATATGTTAGGAATACAAAATGGTTTAAAAAAATATGGATCTAAGATTATTTTTGAAAATCTTAATTTAAAATTCTTGAATGGTAAAATTTACGGTTTGGTTGGAGAAAATGGTAGTGGAAAAACTGTAATAATGAAATGTTTATGTGGATATACTACTTTAACAAGCGGTAATGTTTTTCAAGATAATAAAAAAATACGTAATAAAAATAATTTTATAGAAGATGCAGGAATTATTATAGAAAATCCAAAGTTTACGGAAGATTTTACCCTTTATGAAAATTTGAATATTATAAAAAATTTGTCCGACAGTAAAAAAGAAATTGATATATCGTATTGGTTGAAATTTTATAATGTAGAGAAGTATAAGGATAGAGAATATAGACAGTTATCGCTTGGAACAAAACAAAAAATGCTATTAATACAGGCTTTTATGTCAAATCCCACAACTCTTATTTTAGATGAATGTTTCAATGGATTAGATGAGGTTTCTGCAAATAAAACAAGGGAATATATTAAAAATTATATAAATCCAAATCGTTTAATTATTCTTACAACTCATATAAAAATGGATATAGATATGTTATGTGATGAGGTAATATATTTATAGTTTTTTTATAAAAAAATATATTAACTAACCTTGACAAAAAGGAGAATTTTATATATAATAGTTCACATGGTTAACTTTTTAGTTAATAATGTGAACTATTTTTATAGGGTGGTGATAAGATGGATAATTATAAAAAAGCTATGAATGTTATGGATGACCTTAGGGTAACGATGAAAAAACTTCATAACAAAGAAAATAAACCTTTTCGAAAGGTTGAATTCCACGCATTATTAATTATATTGGAATTTCAAAGTATAACAATGCAAAAACTTGGAGAGGAACTCGGTGTTACTAAATCTCGAGTTACGGCAATAATCTCAAAATTAACGGATAAAGGTTTTGTTGAACAGGTGCCGGATACTAAAGATAAAAGAAAAAAATTATTGCAATTAACTAAAGTTGGAGAAGAATATATGGTGAGCGAACGTACCAAATATGAAGAATGGTTTCAACAACTTTGGGATAAATTTACTTTAGAAGAACAAATTAATTGGATACATTTAATAGCTAAAATTAACAAAGTAGTTAAAGGAGATTTAGAGGAGGAAGAGTAATACTATGAGATTATTTAAGTATTTAAAAAGTTTTTTAGTGCCGATGATTATCTTAGTATCCTTGCTTGCTGTCAGGGCTATGACGGAGTTGGAATTACCAACTTATACCAGTAAAATAGTAGATACGGGAATTCAGCAAAGTGGTATTGAAGATTCAGTACCTACTAAGATTAGCAAGGAGTCATTAAAAACATTAGAAGTATTTATGACTGTTGAAGAAGTTGAAAAGGTAGAAAATAATTATGAAGAAAATAACAATATTTACACATTAAAGAATATCTCACAAGAAACACGAGATGAATTAAATAATATTTTTAAAGAAACTATGACTGTTGTGCTTGGAGCAAAAAATAAAAATATTAATTTAGAACAAATGGTACAAGGTGTTAGTGCCGGAGTTGTTCAAAAAGATACATTGGTAGAACAACGAAAAAAAGCTATTGAGGATTTAGGGCAATCTGCTAATATGATGACTAAACAAGGAGGAATAGCTTTCGTAAAAGAAGAATATAAAAAAGTTGATATTGATACGAATAATATTCGTACAAATTATTTAAAAAATATCGGTTGGAAAATGATTTTAGTAACATTGATTGGCGGTGTGGCAAGTATTTTTTCAAGTTTAATTTCGAGTAGGGTATCTGCAAAAGTGGCATATAATCTACGTGAAAAACTATTTACCAAAGTATTATCATTTTCAAAACAAGATATTGATAAATTTTCTTCGGCATCATTAATAACTCGTACTACGAATGATATCCAACAAATTCAAAATGCTTTAAATATGTTACTTTTTATTGCATTCTATGCACCGATAATGGCGATATGGGGAATTTACAAAGTTATGCAAACAGATACCGGTATGACATGGATTATTGCTGTCGGTATCGGAGTTCTAGGTTTAATTATCGGGCTTATAATGGCAGTGTCAATTCCTAAATTTAAAATAATGCAAAAATTAATTGATAAAGTTAATTTAGTAAGTCGTGAGTTGCTAACGGGTATTTCGGTTATTCGTGTCTTTGGGCGCGAAAAACATGAAGAAGAACGTTTTGATGTAGAAAATAAACGCTTAATGGATAATCAGCTATTTGTTAATCGTGTTATGTCAATTTTATTTCCGGCAATTATGTTAATTATGAACGCTATTGCTCTGTTAATAATTTGGGTCGGTGGTAAAAATATTAATAACGGCTCTATACAAGTAGGTGATATGATGGCATTTATTACCTATACAATGCAAATCGTTATGTCATTTCTGTTTTTTACATTTTTAGTAATGCAATTACCACGTGCTACAGTAGCGGCTACACGTATTGATGAAGTATTGGATACACCAATTAGTGTAGTTGATAATAAAGAAGTTGATGATAATAAATTAAATGATGTTAAAGGAACACTTCGTTTCGAAAATGTAACATTTACGTTTGAAGGTGCGGATAATCCGGTCTTGACTGATATAAACTTTGAAGCGGAAGCCGGGGAAACAACAGCTATTATAGGAAGCACCGGTAGTGGGAAATCGACACTACTTCATTTAATACCTCGTTATTTTGACGCTCAGCAAGGTCAAATTACGATTGATGGAGTGAATATTAAAGATGTCAGTATGAGTAAACTACGTAGCATTTTAGGTTTTGTACCACAAAAAGGTGTTTTATTCAGTGGAACTATTGAATCTAATATTAAGTTTGGTGATGCAAATATCAGCGATACTGATATGAAATTAGCAACGGAAATAGCCCAAGCTAGTGAGTTCGTTCTTGAAAAAGAAGGACAATTTTCTAGTTCTATTGCTCAAGGTGGAAGTAACGTATCCGGTGGGCAAAAGCAACGTTTATCCATAGCCCGTGCTTTGGCGAAAAAACCTAAAATATTATTGTTCGATGATAGTTTTTCAGCATTAGATTATAAAACAGATGTTAAACTACGTCGTACGCTACAAGAAAAAATGTCGGGCATTACTACAATTATTGTTGCACAGCGTATAGCAACCATTATGAATGCCGATAAAATTATTGTAATGAATGAAGGGAAAATAGTAGGAATAGGACGCCATGAAGAATTACTTCATAATTGTCCAACATATTTAGAAATTGCAGAAAGTCAACTTAGTGAAGAAGAATTGGGAAAAGGAGGTAAGCGCCATGGGTAATGAAAAAAAAGTAAGAAAAGCTGATAATTTCGGCAAAACATTTAAAAGAATAATGATGATGATGTTTAAAACATACACTATACCTATGATACTTCTTATTATTTTTTCAATAGCCGGAACAATCTTTTCAATTATAGGTCCTAAAATTATGGGGCGTGCAACTACTGAGTTATTTGAAGGTTTGGTTGCTAAAATAAACAATACAGGCGAAATAAATTTTGGTAAAATAGCCGGTATTCTTTTGACAACATTAGGTTTATATGCTATTTCATCATTATTTATATTTCTGGAAGGTTGGTTGATGAGTAATGTTTCTCAAAAATTAACTTATGATATGAGAAAAGATATTAGTGTGAAAATCAATAAATTACCGATGGGGTATTTTGAACAAAGAACAGTTGGAGAAACTTTATCTCGTATTACAAATGACGTTGACACATTTGGGCAAGGGCTTAACCAAAGTTTTACTCAACTTATAGCAAGTGTAATGACGGTGTTGGGAATATTAGTAATGATGTTCACAATCAGTCCGGTAATGTCTTTAATCGCTCTTGTAATAATCCCGATATCTGCAATTTTATTAGGGAGTTTAACTAAAATGAGTCAAAAGTACTTTGTCAATCAACAAAAATCACTATCGGATGTTAATGGACAGGTGGAAGAAAGTTATTCAGGGCAAAATATTATTACAGCATTTAATCATAAAGATAAAAGTATAAAAGAATTTAAGAAAAAAAATAGTGAATTATATGGTTCATCATGGAAGTCACAGTTTTTCTCTGGTATGATGATGCCTATCATGCAGTTTGTTGGAAATCTTGGTTATGTGATGGTAGCAATTCTGGGAG
>OLQN01002216.1_pt1 | contig 13404 bp, 10 predicted proteins | sample 1673181 | NCBI WGS metagenome assembly OLQN01 (sample SAMEA3136763, study PRJEB25190) | human gut metagenome | biome: human gut; feature: human-associated habitat; material: faeces | place: Austria | collected 2013
TTATGACAGAGGGCGTTAAGGTTTATTCAGTTGATGACGCTCCTAAGATGAAGGACGAAATCGACGTTATGATTCTTTGCGGCGGAAGTGCGACAGACCTTCCGAAACAAACACCGGAATATGTTAAGTATTTCAATGTTATAGACAGTTTTGATACACACGCAAAAATTCCTGAACATTTTGCGGCAGTTGACGCAGCTGCAAAGGCTAACGGCAACGTTGGTATAATTTCAGTAGGTTGGGACCCGGGTATGTTCTCACTTAACCGTCTTTATGCAAATGCTATACTTTCAGACGGTAAGGACTATACTTTCTGGGGCAAAGGCGTGAGCCAAGGTCACTCAGACGCTATCAGAAGAATTGACGGAGTTAAGGATGCAAAGCAATATACAGTTCCTGTTGACTCTGCACTTGAGGCAGTAAGAAACGGTGAAAACCCTGAGCTTACAACTCGTCAAAAGCATACTCGTGAATGTTATGTTGTAGCGGAAGAAGGCGCAGATAAGGCTCGTATAGAAAATGAAATCAAGACAATGCCTAACTATTTCTCAGATTATGATACAACTGTAAACTTCATTTCAGAAGAAGAATTAAAGGCTAACCACAGCGGTATTCCTCACGGTGGATTTGTTATCAGATGTGGTAAGACAGGTTGGAACGGTGAAAATAGTCACATTATTGAATACAGCCTAAAGCTTGATTCAAACCCTGAATTTACTTCATCAGTGCTTATTGCATATGCAAGAGCCGCATATCGTATGAGCAAAGAGGGACAAAGCGGTTGTAAGACTGTATTTGACGTTGCACCGGCTTACCTTAGCAAGCTAAGCGGAGAAGAACTTCGCAAGAATCTTCTATAATAAATAACACAAGCAAAAGCCGTCTTAGGACGGCTTTTTTATCTGAGAGGGAATATGATTTTAGTAATAGCCGAGAAACCGTCATTGGGCAGAGATATTGCGGATGCACTGCCGGGACAGGTTACAGAGAGAAATAACAGATTTATACGAAAAGGCGACTATGCGGTCACATGGGTATTCGGTCATATGCTGAGCCTGAAAGAACCGGAAGACTATGATATGAAATATAAAAAGTGGTCGCTTGACGATTTACCGATATATTTCGACAGTTGGGAACTCAAAATGGGTGAGGACAGTAATTCAAACAGAAATTACGAAACCAAAGCACAGCGTGTCGGACTTATAGGTGAGTTGCTTGAAGAATCGGAATCTGTTATACATGCAGGCGATCCCGATGAAGAAGGACAGCTTTTAATTGATGAAATTCTTAGGTGGTTTGATTATAAAAAGCCTGTTAAAAGACTTAATACCGGTGATACGACACGCGGAGGTCTTGTAAAGGCACTGTCACATATGACGGATAACAATGACAGCTTAAATGAGGGGTGGTCGGCATATGCGAGAAGTGTCGCAGACCTTATGATCGGCGTCAATATGAGCCGCTTTTTTACATGCTCAAATTCCGGTGTTTTGCTTGCGGTCGGTCGTGTTCAGACACCGACTTTGGGACTTGTCGTAAAACGTGATATGCAGATTGAGGGACATATAAAGACTGTATATTATGATATTTTTGCCGATGTAAATGTTGAAACGGCTGACGGAAATAAAACCGTTACCGCAAAATATACAAAGAAAAAACAAAAGGGTACTGAAAATAAGCAAATAACTGAGCTTGACGAGGCGGAAAAGATAAAAAATGGCCTTATAAACAAACGGTTTGACAATATTAAAATCGAAAAGAAAGTCGTAAATGAAGATCCGCCGTTGCCATTTAACCTTGTAAAATTGCAAAGTTATTGTAGCAGCCACTTTGGGTATAACCCTGCCGATGTTATGGATATTACGCAGTCGCTTCGTGAAACGCACAAAGCGATAACGTATAATCGTTCGGATTGTCAGTATCTGTCGGAGGAACATTTTAAAGAGGCACCTAAAACGTTGGCACAAGTTGTGCAGAATATTAAGTTCAAGCCGAGTGAACTTGATCCGACAATTCATTCAAAGTGTTTTAACGATAAAAACATAACTGCACATTTTGCTATAATTCCGACAAATAACAAGGTTGATTTGAACAAGCTTACCGAACGTGAGAAAAATGTATATCTTGCGGTGTGTAAATATTATATGGCACAATTTTTGCCTAAGGCTGTTAAAGAAAAAACAAAAATGACGATTGAACTTGGCGGAGAATATACGCTTGTGGCATATTCGACAGTCGTTTTGAAAAAAGGATATACGGCGATATTCAAGGATATAAAAGCCGAAGAAGTTACGGAACTTAGCACTATTGCGGACGGTATGTATTCGGGAACTGCGATTGACGCACGGTTTGAGGAAAAAGAAACAAAGCCGCCGTCACGATACACAAAGGCGACCTTGAATGAGGATATGACAAGGATTGCGAAGTATGTAACTGATCCCGAAGTCAAGAAAATGCTTTTGGAAAAAGATAAGGATAAAAAGGGCGAAAACGGCTCAATCGGAACTTCCGCAACGCGAAGTACGATTATCGACAGCCTTATAACAAAAGGCTATGTTGCCGAAGACGGAAAACGGCTTATTTCAACGGAGCTTGGACGTGAACTGTACCGCATATTGCCCGATGAAATCAAGAAAGCTGATATGACAGCGAAATGGTGGGCGATACAAGAAGATATTCGTTCCGGCGATAAGACGTATAAATCGCTTACGGACAATGTGCTTGATACGATAAAAACAGTAATTTCCAATTCATATCCTGCGGTAAATCAAGCCGTTATGACAAAGGCGGTAACGGAAAAATATCACGAAGTAATCGGAACTTGTCCGCTTTGCGGCGGTAACGTTATAGAGGGAACAAGGGGATTTGGGTGCAGTAATTGGCGTGAGCCGATGAACTGTAAATTCACTGTTTGGAAAAATCAAACAAAAGGTATGTTCTCAAATGTCACAATAACTTTGCCTATGGCTAAAAAATTGCTTGCGGGTAAAAGTGTCAGAATGAAAAAACTGTTGAAGAACGACGGCACGACATTTGACGCTGATGTTGAATTGAAAGTAGATAAAGAATCGCAATATCCGGTACAATTTGTTTTTGCACCGCCGAAACCGCTCCGAAGTGTAACGGTGATGTTGTGGAAAGTATGAAAGCATTTTCGTGCAATAATAACTGCGGATTTATTATATGGAAGAAATCCGATAGGGGATTATTTAAGAAAACAACGATAACTCAAACAATGGTCAAAAAATGGCTTGCGGGTGACAAGGTGCGATGTAATAAGCTTATGGGTAAAAACGATACGGAATTCAAAGCGGACGTAACTATGAAATATAACCCCGACAGCGTGTATAACGCACCAGATTTTACATTGGAATTTGTGAATGACGAGAAAAAAGACGTATCTCAATAAAATGAGATACGTCTTTTGTTTTAAACCAAAACAGAATGACCGCATTTTTTGATAATTCTTTGGTTAAGCTCAGTTGCAAAATTGTTCATAACATTTTTGCTTGACGCACAAACCGATGTTTTAGCACCTGATTTTAATGTTATTTCCAATTTGTGATTAGAACCGGCATATAAAAACAACAAAGGTAAAATTATTGTATAGCAAGTGAGAATTGCCAAACATATATGATACCAAGTAAATACTTTTTTGATGTGCATAGCGGCTATATCGTCATATCTGACAATAGGCATTTTGTTTGCTTTTTTAGGGAATGTCTTGACTTCCATACAATCATTCTTTGCAAGAATGGTATATTGAATGTAGGTAACAATTAAAGCGAAACGCATACCTTTTGTGGTTGAAAAAGTGTATTCGGTATAGTCGTCGCTGTTGTCAACGGCTGCGTCGGGTTGTTCATAGTTTAAATCTTGTGTGCTCATTATAAATTCCTTCTTTCATTTGTATTGAATTTATAATACCATATTTAAGGATTTTAGTAATGGACCTGTGGTGATAAAATAAACCCCATCTATAAAACAGATGGGGTTTTAGATTATTTCAATGCGTCTTCGATTGCGTTAAGTTCGTCTTGCGTGAAGTCAAGATTATTTAGTGAGTTGACATTCTCAATAATCTGAGAGGCTTTTGATGCGCCAAGAAGAACACTTGTAAGTTTGCCGCCTCTCAAGTTCCATGCACAAGCCATTTGAGCAAGTGACTGACCTCTGTTTTCGGCAATCTTATTCAGCTTAACAATCTTTTCGATTTTATCGGCTGTGATGCCTTCTTTTGTAAGGAACGGTGAACTCTTTGCGGCTCTTGAGTCGGCAGGAATACCGTTTATGTATTTATTTGTAAGAAGTCCCTGTGCAAGCGGACAGAATGAGATTGAACCTATACCCTCGTCTTGTAGTACGTCCTGCAAGCCGTTTTCAATCCAGCGTTCAAACATATTGTAACGCGGTTGATGAATAACAAGCGGAGTGCCAAGTGACTTCATAATTTCAGACATTTGCTTTGTCTGTTCTGCGTTGTAGTTTGAAATACCTACATAAAGCGCCTTACCGCTTCTTACGATATGGTCAAGTGCCGACGCTGTTTCTTCCATAGGTGTGTCAGGATCGGGACGGTGATGATAGAAAATATCGACATATTCAAGTCCCATACGTTTCAAACTTTGGTCAAGACTTGCGATAAGGTATTTTCTTGAACCGCGGTCGCCGTAAGGTCCGTCCCACATACCGTAGCCTGCTTTGGTTGAGATGATTAATTCATCACGATACGGCGCAAGTTCGTGTTTCAAAACCTTGCCGAAGTTTTCTTCGGCACTGCCCGGATACGGACCGTAATTGTTGGCAAGGTCGAAGTGAGTAATGCCAAGGTCGAAAGCTGTTGTAAGCAAATCAACCATATTGTCGTAACTGTCGTTACTGCCGAAGTTGTGCCACAAACCAAGCGAAAAAGCAGGAAGTAACAGACCGCTCTTTCCGCAACGGTTATATTTCATTGTTTCATATCTTTCTTTGTTTGCAATATACATTTTCAAAATCCTTTCTTATTTTATATGTTGATTTTTGCGGAGTTTCTTGCAATAATGTTTTGTTCGATTATCGAAGAAACAGCACTTTTTTTATTAATTAAATCCATAAGCATTGAAAAACAACGCTTTGCCAATTTGTCGATGTTTTGACTTACTGTAGTGACCGATGGGATAAAGTACGCAGATGAAAGCGAATCGTCAAAACCTGTGATTTGCATATCGTTTGGAATGTTAATTCCGTTTTCATGTGCGGCACTTATAATTCCCTGTGCAATTAAATCGTTGGACGTGATAATTACATCGGGGAGTGAGGCTATAATTTTTTCTGTGAACAGTCTTCTTTCAGTTTGTCACCGTGCAGGCTTTCTTCTAAAAATATCACCGAAGTTGTGTCGTTGTATTTTTTTAATGCATCGGTATATCCGTTGTATCTGTCTAAAAGATTGCTTTGACCTGTCGGAGTTTCGCCGACATACATAAATTTTCTGCAACCCGATTTATAAAGTGAGTCAACCATTTTTTGAACGGTTTCCCTGTTGGTGAAAGTAACAGACGGAATATTGCCGACTGTTCGGTCGCCTGTAACTATAGGAATAGATTGTGCGGCGATGCTTTGAATAAGCGGAATGTCGGAATTGTCACCGATAAAAATAATACCGTCAATACGTCGCTCCAAAAGTGCTTTTATACTGTCCTTCTCTGCTTTTAAATTGTGTCCGCTTTCGGTAAAAAGTACGGTATAGTCAGACATACGAGCGTATTTGAGTATCGCTGACGCACACGTTGCGTAAAATTCACCTGAAATGTCGGGGAATACAACGCCTATACTTTTGCTTTTTTCACAACGCAGACTTCTTGCAGTTGTGTTGGGTGTGTAATGCAGTTCTTTTACGGCGTTTTTTACGCGTTTGCAAGTATCATCCGAAATTGAAGGATTACCTGAAAGTACGCGTGAAACGGTTGAAGGCGATACTTTTGCGAGTTTCGCCACATCTTTTATTGTTGCTTTTTGCAATATTTCACCTCCTGTGCAATCGTTTGCGTAAATAAGTGCTTAAAATGCACAGATTAAATTTTATATCTGTGCAATCGTTTGCATAAATAATATCATATGATTTCTAAATTGTCAACAGTTTTTATGAAAGTGTATATTTTTAGAATATATCGTTAATCATTTAAAATGGTTAATATTTTCACAATATTTATCAAATATTGTGAAAATAAAACGATCTGATATATTTTTAAAAATAATTACAAAAATACTTGATTTAATAGAAAATGGGTGATATAATGACAACAACATTTATAAGAAAAATAATGAAAGGAAAGAAAATAATGCAAAAGGAAACTAAGAAAGAAAGATTTGACAGAATTTCAGAGGCAAGAAAAATTAAAATACTTGACGGAATTCGACTGCTTGAAAACTGCTCAAACAAATCAAATTACGAATACACAAATGATGAAATAGAAAACATATTTGCAGACATTGAAAAAGCCTTACATTCGGCAAAAGCAAAATTTACGGCAGATACAAAGCAACAACGTATAGATATGTTTAAATCTGAGTTTGAAAGAGAATATACGTGGCTTAACGGATTTATGAGAAATGTTTACAGATTTGCAGATAAAGAGGCTATGATTTCTCCCGAAACAAAGACTGCTTGGACATATTCTGAACTTAATTCAGAAGCAAACCGTTTTTCAAATGCGATTTTGGACGCCGGAATAATAAAAGGCGGAGTAGTGATGTTCCAACTTTTGAATTGCCCGGAATTTGCGTTTGCATATATCGCTTGTCATAAAACAGGTACAGTAAGTTGTCCGATAAATTTCAGATTGTCAGCCGGTGAAATTGCAATAACTATTGAGGACAGCAGACCGACAGTATTTATATATGAATCAATCAACAAAGACGCTGTTGAACAGGCACTGAAACTTTCAAAATTCACACCGAAAATGATAATTATGGTGGACGAAGAAGGAGCGGCTCCTATACCTGGTACGGTAAAATATTCGGATTTTGTGAAGAATGCATCGGCAGAAAATCCGAATTTGAATTGGAATCTTTCTATATATGATGAAACGACAAGACTTTATACATCGGGAACAACAGGCAGACCAAAGGGTGTTTGTATAACAAGTATTAACGAAGTGCTTTCGGCGCACGATGTTATGATACATTTCCCGTTCTCGTCAGAGGATAAGTCTATGAATACAACACCTTGGTTCCACAGAGGCGGTTTGCATTCGGGCGGTCTTACACCGACATTTTATGCGGGTGGCTGTGTTACGATAATGCGTAAATTTGACGCGGCTTTGACGCTTAAATATGTGGAAGATTATAAGCTTTCGTTCATAATCGGTGTACCGGCTGTTTTGGAACGTCTTACGGAGGCTCAGGAGAGAAACGGCAGAGATTTGAGTACACTTCACGGTATCGTTACAATGGGTTCGCCGCTTGAACGTGCGGCTTGTATGCGTTATCAGAGAGTGCTTACACCGAAAATATTCAATGGCTACGGAACAACCGAAACTTTCTGGAATACATTTCTTAGACCGAACGATTTACCTGAAATGGCGGGTACAGCGGGCAGAGCTTGTACTGATGATGACGTGCGAGTAGTAAAGGTATTTGAGGACAGACGTGCCGAACCTCACGAAATTGTTGCTAAAGATAATTGTGAAGTGGGTGAAGTGATTATCCGCTCACACGCAAAATCAGCGTATTTCTACTATAATAATGAGGGTGAAACGGAGCGTAAATTCCATAACGGATATTTGTACACAAACGACCTTGGTACTTGGGACGAAAATCATTTTATTACTATTGCCGGAAGAAAAGACGATATGATTATTTCACAGGGTGAAAATATTTATCCTACGCAGATTGAAGAAGTGCTTAATTCACATCCGAAAGTTGCGGACAGTATCGTTACAGCCGTTCCCGATAAAGCACACGGCGAAATTGTTACGGCTTATATCGTAAAAGCAGATGAATCGCTTACTGTTGACGAACTTGAAGAATTTTGTAAAAACAGTCCTATGATTTCAAACTATAAACGTCCGAGATATTATAGATTTACAGCGACTATACCGACAAACGTTACGGGTAAGAAACTTCATTATAAAATTAAGGAAATGGCAAAGAATGATCTTATAAACGGACTTTTAATTCGTGCATAAAATAAGGGTGGTGTAATACCACCTTTATTTTTTTCGGTAATTTACAATTTATTTACAAAATATCAAATAATATTGTAATTTAGTGGTATATGTTGTATTATATAACATAGGGGGGAGAAAGGACTAATATACAATATGTATACAATTTTGCAAGAAGAAAAGAATATTGAGGGAGTGGTAAAGACTACATACGGCATCAAATGTGAGGAAATGGCTGTTAATGACGTGTCACCAAATAAAAAAGAGGTGACAGAATTAATCGGAAGACTGAACAAATACGAATTGTCACCCTGTCATCTGCAAGATGTAATTGAAGATTTTATCTAACAGAAAAAGCAAGCATTGTTTGTAGCAGTAGCTTGCTTTTTTTGTAACTTTAATCGGAGGTGTTTGTTACTCGAGATACTAAACAGTCGCTCATTGACGGAAGGGGAAATGTATGATACAATTCAATATAGATTTCTTGTATCGCATAACGTCACATTCTGTCAGAAAAGCTAGCTGACAAATAAAATTGAGAAAGGGATTTGTTTAATGATGGATACAACTATAATTTATAACGATTACCTTTCGGGCGATGCAAAGGCTCTTGAAAGGCTTATGGAGATTTACGGTGACAAGCTTACGCTGTATATAAACGGATATATAAAAAATCTCCACGATTCGGAGGACTTGTTGATAGAAGTTTTTGCGTATCTGATCAGCAAACGGCCGAATATTAAAAGCAGTTTTGAAAGTTACATATATAAAGCGGCTCGAAATCATGCACTGATGTTTTTGAGAAAAGCAAAAAGACATATCATTCTTACAGAGGAAGAAATGAATTTTTGCATAGAAAATACATTTGAAGATGAAGTGTGCATTGCGGAGCGAAACAAGCGGATTTATGACTGTATGGAATATTTGCCGTCCGCTCAAAAAGAGGCTCTTTATCTTGTATACATTGAGGGAATGAGTTACAAAGAAGCCGCTGCTGTTTTAAGAAAGTCGGCAAAACAGATTGATAAGCTGTTGCAACTCGGCAAAAAGAAATTAAGACCGTTACTTGAAACGGAGGGGATAAAAAGTGCGTTCAACGACTGAAAGAATAAAACTGGCGAAAAAACAGGCTGATGAAATAAAAAAACAGCGCAACGAAAAAAGACATAGACTGGCGGTCATCTCGTGCTATTCGTTTGGCATTGCTTTAATCGTAGTTATATCGGCACTTGTATGTAATTTGAATTTTGCGGGATTTGAGCATACGCCGATGCATGACACAGCCAGTATTTTTGCCAACAAAGGCTTTTTGGGGTATGTTGTTGTAGGGATTTTGGCGTTTTTACTTGGCATTTCGGTAACTTTGATGTGTGACATTCTTCATAAAAGAAATAAAGAGAGGAATGAGGGAAATGACAGAACTGACAGATAATCTTTTACAGCTTTTCTGCGTTTTTATCTGCGGATGCTGCTCCTGTATTTCGGCAATACGAAACAGAAGTTACAATCGCCTTTTGGTATTGCTTTTTTACCTGAGTTTCGGAATGGGTCTTGCCTATTGGGTACTGTACCTTATATTGTTAGGCACTTCTCCGCTTGTGTTCTGTGTTTCGGAACTGAGCTGGACGGCATCGTATATTTTTCTTACTTTACGTCTTTATGCAGATGTACCGAAAGAAAAACATAAAAAGAAAGCAATATTTTGGATTTTACCGTTGTTTTCTCTGGGTATGGGTATTTTCTTTTGTTTGCGAGGCAGTTATTTTGAGAACATCTTAATGGGCACAGCAATGGGAATATTGGGCTTTTATGCGGTAAAAGGTATATATTTTGCAAAAATTCAAAAACAGACGGGTAAGCTGTGGATTTTTGCGGCGGCTTTGATTTTTTATGCGGCAGAATATCTTTTGTGGGGTTCTTCGTATTTTATTGCGGAAAACACCTTTATAAATCCGTATTATTTGGTTGACATATTTATAATGAATCCGGCTCTTATTCTGATAGCCGTTGCACAGAGCAGGGAGGAAAAGCTATGCCGTACAATATAGAAAATATATTTATATGCCTTGCGGCTCCGTTTTTGCTTGCCGCACTCGGTACAAATACCGGTAACAGAAAAAATTATATTTTTATAGTTCTCGGATTTGTCTGCTGTATTATATCCGCCTATTTGAATACATTTTTTTCGGTACTTTACGGTGCACAGGAAACATCTGCTGTATTGGAAATATCACCTGTTATAGAGGAAACGGTAAAACTCATTCCTCTTTTGTTTGGTTTGATTGTTTTTGAACTTCAACCGCATGAAGGGGATAATATTATTTTTAATATTGCGGTGGGATTTGCCACCTTTGAAAATATCTGTTACCTTTTGGAACACGGAACAGGTAATTTGTTTTATTTATTAGTGCGAGGTTTTTCAACCGGAGCTATGCACATTACATGTGCTTTTATAATCGGGTACGGACTGAGAGTATTCCGCCGACCTGCTGCGTTAAAGGCATCCGGCATTTTTGCGCTGTTGTGCGTCGCGATTACATTTCACGCTATGTTTAATATGATTATGAAAACTGAAGGCTTAATAAAGCAATTTGGATATGCGGTTCCGATTGTTTCTTGCCTTATTCTGTTTCTGCTGAAATACCGTTTCAGAAAAATAACTGATTTAAAATAACTCTGTTTTATGCAGACCGGAAAAAAATCCGGTCTTTTTTTTGTTTTTTAGGGGGAATTTTTATATTTTCAAGCACCTATATAATAAAAGGGTGGATTGAGGAGGTGTGTGAATTGAAATCTAATGCGGAAAGAATGAATTTAGTTTTCGCACGTGCGAAAAAGATAAAACATTGCAGGGAGATAAAAAAGCTGAATTTCTGCAAAGTGGCAACCGCCCTGCTTTCCGTTCTTTTGCTGTGCTGCACCGCATTATTTCCGACATCGTACAAAAGTGCGGCGGTTGCCGGTTACTGCGGTGCAATTCTGCTGATTGACGGAATGTGCGGATATGTGCTGACAGCAGTTGTGACTTTTATAATAGCAACGGTGTTTACCGTAATTTGTATCAAAATAAAAAACAGGAGGGACAGAAAATGAGCAAAAAAATAGTGTCGGTGATATTATCACTTTGCATCATAGTTTGTGCGCTGCCGATGAATATTCTTGCGGCGCCCGAGCAAAACGAAACACTTACCTTTAACGGCGGTAAAACGCTTCTTCTGCAAAACGATTACATAAGCTTTTATTTCTACGATTTGCAGTATCAAACCTATACGGCAACGGTTCCGAGGGCAATCGCAAAGGAAACAGGCGAGGTTTTTACACAGGATATTCAAGCCCCAGACTGCCAACTTAATGTTTATACCGGCGGGGGGAATAAGAAGAAAATTCATCCGTATGTCACACTGCAAAAAGCGGAGTTTGTGTCAGAAACACCGAACGGAAAAAATAACGCAATTAAGGCAGAATACAACATGGAAATGGTTCTGAACGATATTCCCGGAACTCCGTACGGCACAATAATACCGGCAAAAGCAACGGTTTATCACGAGCTTGTATGTCTTGACAAAAAGGATAAAACGGCTTGGGGCGTTTTGACAACCGTCAGTGAAATACAAATGAACAGAGATGATTTCCCCGAACATGATTTGTACTTTGAGTGGCGGTATGTGATGAACAATTTTACCGGAATGGGTCACAGTGAAACCGCAAACAGCTCCGGAGGTCCGGCGATTAAGATGGATCGCACAACAGTAACCGAAAGCGGTGAAATAACAACGAAAAGTTCGGTTGTAACAGGCAAAATTGATGATGTGTCAACAAAGCACGTTCCAAAAGGGTATACCTTGTGGGGCGATGTAGACGGAGTTTATGTTAATGAAATTTACACTGATGCATATCCGTGGGCAAATCCGTTTGTCGGTTTGTCCGATTACTACGATAACTTCGATATTGTGTACTGCGGAGATTCTCCGCTGCGTGTAAGCTTGCCACAGACAGTTACAGTGAAGCCGAACGATTTTCCTGTTCTTACATGGGTGGAAAGCAAAAGCTACTGTGGCTTTGACCTTGACGCAAATACCGAAATGTCGGTCGGTGCGCAGTATCTGTGGGGTTATCGTAATCTGAAAACACTGAGCGAGGAGCTTCCGACAAAACCTGACGAAATATCATCAAGTTTTTCCGCAAAGCGTCTTGCGGTATTTGAGTCAAACGGTGCAATTACCGTTGAATATGTCTCGGATGACGCCACACTTGAAAGTTTAAAAAAGAAATATAATGCGTCTCCTGTTGCACAAATAGCCGGCGAGTATAAAAGCACAAACGGTTCTTCTTTTGAATTTACCGGCGGAGCGGCAACGCTTTCTCCGTCTGTGACGGCAACGTGGAACGAAAATAATGGCGGAAAGTTGATTGTTTACAAAGACGGACGAATCGAACAGCACGGCGTTAATTTGAACGCTCCGTCATTCAAATTCTATCAGCCGCAAAACGGTGCGGAAGACTCTTTGAAAATTACAATGTCAAAAGAAGGTCTTTCATTTGATATTGAACCCGACAAAAACGACGCAGTGATTTTTGTCGATATTCCGTATGCAACGACAAAGTTGGAAAAAGCAACCGCTGATGCGGACGGCAACCTTGTTTTTAACGGTGAAATCGGATTCAAAACAGTATTTGACGGTGCTGAATTTTCGCTTGAAAAGTTGGGTTACGGTTTAGAAGAAAAGACGGTAAACGGCAAAAAGAAATATGAATTTAAGGTAAACGGCGTAAAAGCAAAAGGCAGCTTTGACACCGCCAAGATGATGGCGTTGGAGCTTGCCAAGGTTGAGGGGGAAGTAAACACCTTTAAGGGCGAGGAACGCTATGCTTTCAGTTTGGAGCTGAACGCCTTCGATCTATTTGAGACCGAGGCAGAACTGGCACTGGAGCGTGCCAGCAACGGTGGATTGCTCCCTGATGAACTTTGGTTTTATGTCAAGGCCAGCCCCGGTATCGTTTTAGTACCGCCGGTTCCGGTTGGACAGCTCAATGGTGGCGGCGCCGGTTTCAAGGATCTGGCGGCAACGGTGAACGGAGATTATTTCGCCATCCCGCCTATCAAGCTGCGCGGTGCGCTGACGGGAAGATACCTCCACCTCATTGAAGGAACAGGAAATGTAGTTATCGGGCCAAGTGAAATATCTCTCAAAGCGACCGATGTGGGCCTTGTGGGCGCAGGAGAAGCTACGCAGATTATTGACAGCTTCGGCTA
>OLQN01002217.1_pt1 | contig 13399 bp, 14 predicted proteins | sample 1673181 | NCBI WGS metagenome assembly OLQN01 (sample SAMEA3136763, study PRJEB25190) | human gut metagenome | biome: human gut; feature: human-associated habitat; material: faeces | place: Austria | collected 2013
GGCATTGGCAATAACGACTTGAATATAAACGTTTCCGGCGGCTTTGGATGGTTGACCAAAACGCCTACGTTGGCGCAATTGTACCCCAACAAGTTGTATATGGACTTCGTACAACTGAATTATTGGAACGCCAATCCGGACTATAAGCGCATGAATCTGCGTACTTACATCGTAGATCCGGTGAACTATAACCTAAAGGCAGCACGTAACTTTAAATGGGAAGTGCGCTTGGGCATGGAATTTCACAGGAACGATTTCTCCATCACTTATTTTCGCGAACGCATGAGTTCCGGTTTCCGTTCGATGGCGAATTATTCCCCTTATTCTTATAAAAAATACGATGCCAGCGGCATAGACGGTTCAGAACTGACAGGACCTCCCTCACTGGAAGGCATGCCTTACTCAGAGGTAAGCGTACTGAACGGATACTCTTACACCGGAAACGGCAGTCTGACGCTGAAAGAAGGTATCGAGTTCCAGTTCGCCTCGGAACGTTTCAAAAAAATAAATTCTAAACTCACCATTAACGGTGCCTGGCTACGTACCAACTACGAGAATAGTCTGCCCATACAGAAATCTGTGTCGAAAGTTATCGGCAATGTCGCCTTGAGCGATATGTATATAGGTCTTTACGAATCGGACGACCGTTATTCCTACGAACAGTTCAACAGCAACTTCATAGTAGACACCTGGTTGGACAAATTGGGAATAAAACTTTCGGCCACCGTAGAGTGCACTTGGTTCTACAGCAAGCAAACTAAAGAGAGAAGCGGTGTGCCCATCTCGTACATAGATGCCACAGGAACCGTGTCGCCATACACGGATGCGGACAAGACGGATACTTATAAACAGCATCTGACACTGAGCTATAATCAGGAACAGTTCGAAAAGAGTACCGACCCGTTCTACATGTATGTCAATTTCAAGGCAACTAAAGACTTCGGCAAGAATCTGTCAATAGCCCTCTTTGCCGACCGCATTCTGGACTATGTGCCCGATTATACCAAAAAAGGATACCTCATCAGAAGAACAGCAGCCAGCCCTTACTTCGGGATGGAACTTAATATAAAACTTTAATATGATAACAAAGAAAAAGAAAAAGAAAATGAAAATGAAACATTACCTTTACGTAGCCTGCATGTTTATTGCAGCCTTGGCATTCACCGCCTGTAGTGACGATGATGACAACAGTGTAAAACTGGCCAATGTAACATTGCATTTCAACGCACCGTCTGAATTGCAGAGTTATAACCCTACAATCGGTATTCAGGAGCTGACCCTGAAGAATATCAATACCGGAGAAACAACTTCTGTTGTGAAACCCGGCACCCGTGCAACTACATCCAATGCCAGTATCACGGTAAGTGTACCCGAGGGCTTATATACCATCAGTATGGAAGGTTCCCTAAGTTATAAGCTGAATGATGAAATGGTATACACAAAAATGCGCGCCTACCAGGAATCTGTGACCTTCACCGAAGCTACTGGCACATCTCCCCTCGACGTAACCGGTTATGTATATAACTCCAGTGAAGAAGGAGGCAATTTCGTTATCGCCGAAATTTTCTTCACCGGTAGCGTTACTCCGGAAGAGAAACAATATACCGGTGACAAATACTTCCGTATTTACAACAACTCCGGCGACACGCTTTGCGCAGACGGATTGACAATCGCCGAATCAGCCTTCATGACTACAAGTAAATATGACTACACACCTGATATCATGAATGAGGCATTCTCCACAAAAGCCATTTATCGTATCCCGTTAGGCGGAAAGATCATGGTTCCTCCCGGCGAATCTTTGCTGTTATGCGATATAGGCATGGATCACACAGTTGCCAACAGTAACTCATTCGACTTGACAAAGGCTGACTTTGAATGGTACGATGTATCCTCAAATCCAAGTTTTGAAGACACAGACACTGAAGTTCCGAACTTGGAAAAGATATACTGTTATACAGCAACCATCTGGGGGCCACATAACCGTGGCTTTACCTCATTTGCACTGGCACGTTTGGGAGATGACGAAAACAACCAACTCAGTAAGGAGGATTATCTGAAAGACTATGCTTACACCTACGAATATAACATGATTATCGGTGGTAACGTCTATCCTATGAGCGGTGACGCCTACAAGATTCCTAACAAATGGATTCTGGATGCTGTGAATCTCAGTGTGGAAAGCGAATACGTATGGAATGTAACATCTCCTGCACTGGATAGAGGCTGGACGTATTGTGGAAAGGTAAATCAGGACAAGACGCGTTATGGCAAAAGTGTACGCCGCAAGGTACTTTCCGGTAAAACATTGCAGGATACAAACGACTCCAGCGTAGACTTCCTGCCTGAACAGCCTGCCGATCCGTATTACAAGTTTCACGAGTAATCACAATTTCTCACTAACAAGATGATCTTACGATTTATATCTTCATTCATCCTCGTTGTAGCGACCGTATCCTCCTTTGCACAAAAGGGGGACACGGTCTTGATTCAGAAACGGGCTTATGAGCGCTCAGCAGTAAGGCAAAATTTCATAATAACGCCTTATCTGAACCCTGCTCTTAACTATTACCGCTACTCCGACTCATACTCTTCACTTTCCATTTCGGGAGACTGGGACAATGAGAGCCGCGCCCTGAACGCACAGGAAGGTGACGGCTGGGGTGGATTCAAGGTAGCAGCCGACTCATATGTCCGCATGTCGGATGCCTCACGCATCTGGGGCAACGCTTACTACCACAACGGAGAGCGAAAGAACGTACAGTGGAACGAGAGTGCAGATTACGAGCTCATCTACCCGTACGTAATGGCAGACACCATAGGAGGAGATATAAAATCAGAAACCTACTTCTTCGAAGGCGGATATGCTGCTTCTCACGGACGATGGACATTTGGCGGGGAATTCTCATACCGCGCCCTGCTTGAATACAGGGATGTAGACCCGCGTCCACGTAATTCCATTGCCGATTTGCAGGGAAAAGCTGGCGCTTCTTATCAATTCAATAAACGATATGCCGTGGCTTTGTCCGCTGAAGCCCATAAGTACAAACAAAATGGGGATATCACATATTATAATGAACTGGGAGTATCGAAAACGTTCCATCTCTCCGGCCTGGGAACAAGCTATACGCGTTTCGACGGTACCCGCAATACGGTGAGGTATCAGGGCCATATCTTCGGAGCAGGATTAGATTTGCTGCCAGTAAAAAGTGATGGAGGCTGGACAAGTTCGGTTTCCTATCAGCACGCTTTCTATGAAAAGATTCTGCCTGGCGCAAACGATCTCACGCTGAACGAGCTGGACGAGGATCGCTATCAGGGAGAAATAGCCTGGACTTCTGCCACTACCCGGAATCATAGTTGGGGAATAAAGGCAAATGCTGAATTCCGTGACCGGAAAGGTACAGAAATTCTTTATGGAGATGCTGTGAATAGTATTTATCCGCAGATTGCAACCGCTCAACAATTCGGAAGCGAACGACTCTGGAGTAACTTATCGGCTTTTTACGAGCAGGAGCAGACTAAAGTATGGCGCTGGAGCCTGCAACCAGCCGTAGGTTATCACTACAGGAAAGATACCTATAAAAGTCCTTCTAAAAAGGTGGAATACAGTCTGTTCGATACTTCTTTAGCTTTCACTTCTACCTGGAGATGGAAACAGGATATGCTCTTTGTGCGTATTTGGGGAGCACATCAGGAAAAATTAGATGCAACCCTGGATATCGGACAAGTGACACACCCTTATGCAATGACCATCCTGCAACAGAATTTCGATATGCAAAGTTCTGGAAATACCAGTTATGGAATTTCATTACGCTGGTCCAAAAATGTATTCAAAAACATGCTGGCTCACTTAGAAGCGGGTTGGCAACAAGCCAGATATACCAACAGTGAGAAAGGAACCTCCCTTTGGGTAAATATCGGTTTATCTCTCTAAAAAAATTACTAACTAATTAATAAACATCGCAATGAAAACAAGAGTTCTTTTATTCGCAGCCATTGCTGCAACAACATTCACGTTCGTGGCCTGTGGCAACAAGCAAGCTAAAACTAATGAAACAGCCGCTGTAGAACAGTCCGGCGCTATGGAAATAGACAGCCTGCTCGCCAATGCAGAAACACTGGCTGACCAAGCCGTTACCATAGAAGGTGTATGTACGCACGCCTGCAAGCATGGTGCCACAAAAATATTCCTAATGGGTAGCGACGACACGCAGGTGATTCGTGTGGAAGCCGGTAAATTAGGCTCTTTCGACACCAAATGTGTTAACAGCATTGTCCGCGTAAACGGCACGCTGAAAGAACAACGCGTGGACGAAGCCTACCTGCAACAATGGGAAGCCCAACTAAAAGCTGCCAATGCGGAGAAACATGGTGAAAGCGAAGGTGGATGCAGCAGCGAGAAGAAAGCTCGTGGTGAAACCGCCAATACACCGGAAAAACGTATCGCCGACTTCCGCGCCCAGATAGCCAAAAGACAAGCAGAAAGCGGAAAACCTTATTTGTCATTCTATTATTTGGAAGCCACGGATTATGAAATTCAATAAGGCCGGAATCACTTTACGCAAGTGGAGCCGTGTCATTCATCGTGATCTTTCATTTTTCTTTTCCGGAATGGTATTGATTTATGCCATTTCCGGAATTGTCATGAATCACCGGAACACCATTAATCCGAATTATTCAGTAGAAAGGCAGGAATATGCCATTACTGAAATACTTCCGGTGCAGTCTGACTTCAAGAAGGAAGATGTACTGAAATTGCTGGTACCGCTAGGCGAAGAGGGCAATTACACCAAACATTACTTTCCACAGGAAAACCTAATGAAGGTATTTTTGAAAGGTGGGTCCAGTTTAGTGGTAGAGTTATCCACTCGGCATGCTGTTTATGAGAAGCTGACACGACGCCCACTACTGAGCGCGCTCACAAAGCTGCATTACAACCCCGGTAGTTGGTGGACTCATTTTGCCGACTTATTTGCCGCAGGGCTCATTATTATCACCGTCTCCGGTATAATTATGATAAAAGGCCCGAAAGGATTATGGGGACGGGGAGGCATAGAATTAGCAGCAGGCATTATTATCCCCCTTCTTTTTCTTTTTTTATAACCATAACAACAAAAATCAATGGAGAACATCATTGAATGTAATAACCTGACGCATTATTATGGCAAACGGTTAATTTACGAGAACCTCAGTTTCACCGTACCCAAAGGACGTATTCTGGGACTGTTAGGAAAAAATGGTACAGGAAAAACCACTACCATCAATATATTGAGTGGTTATCTCAAACCACGTTCCGGCCAATGTGCCATCTTCGGTCAGGATATTCAGACTATGGCCCCCTCTCTCCGCCGGAACATAGGTCTGCTCATCGAAGGACACGTGCAATATCAGTTCATGACCATCCGGGAGATCGAGAAGTTTTATTCTGCAAATAGAAAAATTCTATTCGGCTTTTTACCCCAAACAATGGAAAAAGGAAGCTTACTACGAATTAATGAACAAACTGAAAGTGGCGCCGAAACAGCGTATTTCGAGAATGTCCTGCGGACAACGCTCGCAGGTAGCTTTAGGACTAATCCTGGCGCAGAATCCGGAACTACTGGTACTGGATGATTTTTCTCTGGGCTTAGACCCGGGATACCGCCGCCTGTTTGTGGACTACCTGCGCGACTATGCCCGTTCCGAAAACAAAACAGTATTCTTGACTTCACACATCATACAGGATATGGAACGTCTTATAGACGACTGCATCATCATGGATTATGGAAAAATACTGATTCAACAGCCCATAAAAGAATTGCTGGACAACGTACGCCGATATACATGCACGGTTCCCGAAGGATATAAATTGCCGGAAACAGACGTTTTCTACCATCCATCCGTGATACGCAATACGCTGGAAACTTACTCATTCCTGCAACAGCCGGAAGCGGAAACTCATCTGAAATCGATGCAAACACCCTACAGCAACCTCAAATGCGAGACTGTAAATCTGGAAGACGCCTTCATCGGCCTAACTGGAAAATACTAAATTCACCTAAAAAGATATTGAAGATAAAATGAATGCTATATTTTTTAAAGAATGGATCAAGACACGCTGGTACCTGCTGCTTGCCTGCATTGTAACTCTAGGCTTTGCAGGATATTCGATGTTACGCATCAACCGGGTAGTGGAACTGAAAGGAGCTGCCCATGTCTGGGAAGTCATGCTTTCACGTGATGCTGTGTTTGTGAACCTGCTGGAATATGTGCCTCTGCTAGTCGGTATTCTTCTTGCACTAGTGCAGTTCATTCCCGAGATGTACCATAAGTGTCTGAAACTGACCCTGCATTTACCTTATCCGCAACTAAAAATGATTAACCTCATGCTTCTTTACGGTTTGCTGACATTAGTAATATGCTTTGCTACCAATTATATCCTAATGTTTGTGTATCTACAGGGTATACTCGCTCCTGAACTATATTCACGCATACTACTGACAGCTCTTCCGTGGTATATAGCCGGAATATGCGCCTATCTGCTCATTGCCTGGGTATGTCTGGAACCTACCTGGAAACGCAGAGTACTCAACCTCGTGATAAGCGTTCTGCTACTCCGGGTATTCTTCCTTTCATCCGATCCGGAAGCTTACAACGGTTTCCTTCCATGGTTGACGATTTATAGTCTGCTGACAATCAGCTTTTCTTGGCTTTCTGTTCTACGCTTCAAAGCCGGTAAGCAGGATTAAAATGATGTACATATATTAATAAAGAAAGAAAAATGAAACGTTTTAGTATAATATTCCTCTGTATTACACTAGTGTTGCTGCTCCTGTGGCAGTTACCCTGGTGTTACACCTTTTTTGCAGCTAAACCTTCACGCACGCCTTTTTCCATGTACAGTTGCGTTATAGGTGATTTCTTGTCTATGGGGTATGAAGAAAGCGTCGGACTGATACGCCGGGATCAGTCGGGCAATAATTACACTCAAGAGCAGACAGACAGCATTCTGCCCTTATTCTACGTGCGCCAGTTAATGGCCGATGAACGCTTTCCAGACAGTCTAATGGGGGTTCCCGTAAGTCCGCGTCAAGTACAAATCACGAACTTTAACTTCCGTGTTTCTGCTGCGGATATCAACGCCCCTTCCGTTCCCCTCTACCCTTTACTGGAAAGTATGTCAGGAAGAGTAGACCTGAAGATGCCGGATGACGTATTCCGCATCACCCCCCATGGAATTGAATTTATCGTAATGGAAAATAACACTATAGATCAGGAGAAAAGCAAAGTCTTCACGGAAGTTTTAAAGAAAAAAGAGTTTCGCTTTCCGGCACAGTATGTAGCAGGTAATCCTAGCACCCGCAAAGAGTATGATGAAGGGTACCTGATACTGGATGCCGAAGGAAAACTGTTTCATATGAAGCAAACCCAAGGACGTCCTTATGTACGTGCTATTCCCCTGCCTGAAGGATTAAACGCCAAATATCTATTTATTACAGAGTTTCAGGACCGCAAGACGTTAGGATATATAACGGACGTGAACAACAACTTCTACGTACTGAAGAATAAAACCTATGAAGTAATAAAGACCGGCCTTCCTTCTTATAATCCGGAAACAGATAATTTTTCCATTTTCGGTAATATGTTTGACTGGACCGTATGCGTCACTACGGATACAGCAGAAGAGTATTATGCACTGGATGCGGATGATTATTCACTCATCAAGTCTGTCAGCTTCCCTACGTCAAGCAATGGAATGTCAGGACTTCGTTTCACATCTTATAAAGATAAATTCGTAAAACCACGTTTTTTCTGATAAGAGAATAAAGTTATGAATAGAAATGCATCAAAAGGCTAAATAGTCTTTTGACGCATTTCTATTTTATGGTAAGCTCTTTCTTATATCATCTGAAAGCCTTGCCAGAGATTCGTCGGTGGTACAGGTGCCTCCACTTCAATCATTTCTTTAGATACCGGATGCACAAAACTGATATGCCGTGCATGCAGGCAAATACTTCCATCCGGATTGGAACGGGCAAAGCCATACTTCAAATCTCCCTTGATAGGACATCCCATCTTTGCCAACTGGCATCGTATCTGATGATGTCGCCCGGTCTTCAGGTCCACTTCCAGCAGAAAGTAATTATCCGACTTACCTATCAACCGATAGTGCAGGATAGCCTTTTTACTCTTCGGCACTTCCTTATCATAAGCATAACTCTTATTCTGCTTCTCATTGCGCACCAGATAGTTCACCAATTCTCCTTCCGGCTCCTTCGGGGCATTCTTTACGATAGCCCAGTAAGTCTTCCTCACCTCACTGGTTTTGAACATTTCATTGAGGCGGGACAACGCCTTACTGGTCTTGGCAAAAACAACAAGACCGCTTACGGGGCGGTCCAGCCGGTGGGTAACACCGATGAAGACATTACCGGGTTTCTGGTATTTCTCCTTCAGATACTGCTTTACGGTTTCCGAAAGCGGCGTATCCCCCGTCTTGTCTCCCTGAACTATCTCGGAAGCGGTCTTGTTGACTATAATGATATGATTGTCCTCGTATACGACAGTCATACGCTTTCTTACATATTCATACCACCATCTACCTGAATCACCTGTCCTGATACATAAGAAGACATATCAGAAGCTAGGAAGGTAGCAATGTTTGCCACGTCTTCGGGAGTACCGCCGCGACGCAAAGGAATCTTCTTTGCCCATTCAGCTCTTACCTCGTCAGACAATGCAGCAGTCATATCGGTCAGGATAAAACCCGGAGCGATAGCGTTGGCACGGATACCGCGAGAACCTAATTCCTGTGCGATAGATTTAGCCAGAGCGATCATACCAGCTTTGGAAGCTGCGTAGTTGGCTTGTCCGGCATTACCGTGAACACCTACTACAGAAGCCATATTGATAATGCTACCAGCTTTCTGGCGCATCATGATCGGAGTACAAGCATGAACGAAATTGAAAGCGGATTTCAAGTTAACGTTGATAACCATATCCCATTGTTGCTCGCTCATACGCATCATCAGACCGTCACGGGTGATACCTGCATTGTTTACCAAAATATCGATGCGGCCAAAGTCTGCATGAATAGCTTCTACCACCTTGGCAGTATCTTCAAAATTAGCAGCATTTGAAGCATAACCTTTAGCTTTCACGCCCATTGCTTCAATTTCTTTTGCCGTATTCTCTGCATTTTCATCAATCACCAGGTCAGTGAATGCGATATTTGCTCCTTCAGAAGCGAACTTTAATGCGATAGCCTTACCGATACCGCGTGCAGCACCAGTTACAATGGCTGTTTTTCCATCTAATAATCCCATACTTTTTTAATTATTGATTAAAGTTATTCTTTTCTACGCAGTGCCCCGAACACGATGTTCTCAACGTATTGTCCACGTGTTTCATCCGTCAGTTTAGCACCTATATGCCCACGTATGTAAGGCACTTCAATACCTTTCACACTATAATGCACCAATTCGGCAGTCATGTCGATATCGTCAACCTGAAACACCCCTTTCTCCACGCCTTCACGAAGCACATCCTTGAAAAGCTGTATTTCTTTGGCATCAAAACGTTTGCGCACCTTCTCTACCCGCCATATATCACGGAAAAAGGTAGCACGGAGTGTTCCGTTCCGGTACACTACCTCTTTCACGGCATCCAGGCGGGTATAAATCATTTCGATGATCTTCTGATCGGGCGAGATGTCTTTCTCTACTACCCGCTTCATTATATCCGAAAGGATGTCCAGCTCCGATTCGACAACAGCCATATAGATATCTTCCTTACTTTTAAAATAGGTATAAAGCGTTCTTCTACCTTTTTTAGAAGCAAGAGCGATATCGTTCATTGTGGTATTCTCAACCCCCATCTTCGCAAATAGCTGACGGGCTACATCCACTAATTTAGCTTTTGTCTTCGATACGGCCATATTAATAATTGCACATTGCTTAATAATTTGAGCAAAAGTAAAACATTTCTGCATACCACACAAGAAAACGCACATTTTATTAACATTTGGTCACAGGGAGAGGATAAAAAAAGTATATCTGTTATAACACTACTTATCAATAAGTTAGTCCGTTTATTACATTTTTTAGCAAAAATAATATGGCTTTTATTTGTTTGTTCAATAAAAAGCCGTACCTTTGCACCCGTTAAACATCGCGGAGTGGAGCAGTTGGTAGCTCGTTGGGCTCATAACCCAAAGGTCATTCGTTCGAGTCGGATCTCCGCAACTAAATAAAAAAGACCGTTTTTCAACGGTCTTTTTTCGTATCCTGACAATACCTATTATTATTTCACAACTACTGTTGCAGCTTCCTTCAGTTTTATATCCAATGAAGCGTCTTTAGATTGAGGCATCCAAACTACCTGACGACATTCGCCATTCTCCAAAGTACATCTTTGATCACCATGAGCATACAGATACTCCGTATCAACATGGAAAGAACTTGCGTTCACGTTCCAACTACGTATCCCGTTCAGATGCAGATGCAAATTATCCGCTTTACCGGTATTAAACAACCACGCACCATTCTGGACTGTTAAAGCTCTAAAGTTGCAGTCGTTTATGGTAGCATAATCTTGTACCATCAAAGACAATGAATCACGGGCCAAACCTTCAACAGTCATTTTCTGGGCTTCAAGACTGGTCTGCAAGAACTGGACATGATCCGGCAAAGCTATAATCATCTGCTCGGAACGTAAATTAAGCCAATACAAGTCCTGATATTTCTTTTCAAGCTTATCATTAGGAAAATCAAATACGATACGTAACGTATCTCCAACTGAATTCATCGTCATAAATTCATCCATACCGGAAGCATAAGTGAAAGATCCTTGTCCAGCTTCACCAGAAGTAATTTTCAAAGGAAGCTCTCCAAATGCCGGCATTCTTATTCCCTTTTCTTCACCCTCACCCGTAGCGATGATATTTCTAACCGCCACCATCTGTATAACTCTGCACTGCGGTAATTGAACAGTCTTCTTTTCTCCTTTAATATCCAGGAAAATATTATCCCAACCTGTAACTTGCGTAGAGGCGTAGAATATGCCAGCGCACACCACAACCAATCCGGTAAGCAACATTCCAAATATTATATAAGTTGTTCGTTTCATAATCTTCTTCTTTATTTTTGTTTCTTACTAAATTCCCGATACATAGCCGACATGTCTTCTGCCGAAATACCGAGGGTATACATCTGCTTGAAGAAATAATCTACTTCTTCTTTGAGAAAATACTCTTTACGCAATGAAAGGATTAACGCACGAGCACCGGAAGCGACGAAATAACCGATACCACGTTTGTTATAGATAACTTCCTGCGATTGCAGATAATCGTACGAGCGCATCACCGTATTAGCGTTCACCTCTACCACAGCTGCATATTCTCTGACGGATGGTATGCGCTCCTCTTCCCGATATTGCCCGAGAAGCACTTCGTCACAAATGCGATCTGCTATTTGAAGATAGATGGCTTTACTTTCTTTAAAATTCATACTTACCAGCGGTTAATGATTTCAGACTCTTTGAAACGGAAATAGGCAACTATCCAGTTAAAGACAGCCATTGCGAAAAAGACGGCTGTTGACAGATGCATCATAGCTTCATCCGACATCGTTTGATGTACTCCATAACCACCACGTCCTTCAAACAAGATTTTCGCTAATAGCGACCCTATTGCTACATAAACTATGATGATAACAATGACAGCTGAGAATGTCTTAACAAATGAATTTCTTGGCCAGATACTGCTACCCAATACAAATATAGACTGAGCAAAAAAGTATCCGCTTAATGCCATCAGAAGACCATCCCAAGTTTGGAGACCTGTCCAATAGTATCCGGAATTCCCCAAATAGGAAAGCGGAGCGGAAGCAATAACACCTTTCAATTCCGGGTAACTTACCATGTAGATCATCACACGTGTCCAGTCAGCCAATTTAAAAGCAATCAGGAACACAATGAGAAAACCGAAAGTAAATACCAACCAGCGAGAGAGAAACTTCTCAAACATCGTTGCAGGTGTCATCAACACTGCTATTCGGTTGGTTTTAGTCTTCATCCGTTCCATAACGAACGAAGCACTCAGTAAACCCATAATAACCATAGCCCAAAGAAAAATAGTCAATTCAAAGTACCAGATAGGATCTTGCTCCACCCCTCTGTCAATCATTCCTTGAGGATAATTGTACCGAAAATATCCGTTCCATACGAAAGCAATTGCCATTATACCGTACATCATTACGAAGCGGAGCAAATTTGCCTTCCAACTCTCCACCATTTCTTTGCGACATAAGTTCACAAAACGGGGCGCACTAAAAAAGGTATCGCGTATCATTGTTCATTCTGTTTAGGGTGAAACATTCCTTTTATCTTCTCAGGGTCCGTAAGCGCGGCACCGAACAACAATTCAAGATTGATCTCCGACTCTTCATCATCCGTATTCGGCAACATCAGGAAATTGCCCTGTATGGAAGGAAGCGTGTAAATCGCTGCTTCTGCCAATTCGCGGTCATCGCTTTCAACGAAAAGAAACTTACTACAGATGTTGGCAGTGGATGCGTCAAGCAAAACATTACTGTTATCCATAATCACATGTTCCAGTATCTTATCAATATCCCGCACCTGGTGGGTAGAGATAATAATGGTTCTGTCGTCCGACATGCCCGAAGCTATAAATTTACGGAACTGGCTCTTACCCGGAATATCAAGACCATTGGTCGGTTCGTCCATAATCAGCAGTGAGGTGTGGGTAGCCAATGCAAAGCTCATAAAGACTTTCTTCTTCTGCCCCATCGACAAGGCTCCCAAATCAATATCCTGCTCCATTTCGAAGTAATGCAGGTATTTCACCATGTCTTCCTTACTGAAACGGGGATAGAACTGACTATTCAGCTCCACGTAACTGACTAAAGATATAGGAGGTAATTCAAATTCTTCGGGAACCAGGAACATATCCTGTAGTGTGATTGGCAACCGACGGCGTACATCGGTATCATGATACATTATTTTCCCACTCTTAGGAGTAAGCAAACCGCTCATCAGATAAAGCAGTGTAGATTTGCCGGCACCGTTCTTTCCCAGTAACCCGTATACCCTACCTCTCTCTAACGAGAGCGAAAAATCGTGCAGGACTTCTTTTTTACCCCGACGATAACTGAACGAAATGTTTTCTACCTGTAGCATACTTATATGTTTTTATAGGTGGCAAGGAAACAAGATACAAGGAGAAGGCCTTGTCAACTAGTATCTGATACCTTGTTAATTTCAATATTAGTGTATTAGTTTATTAGTACACCACAAAGGTAGAGAATCTTTTTAATAATCCAAGCGTTTACAGAAAAAAACATAAAAAAAGGAGGAGCTAAGAATCACTCTCCACTCCTCCCGACACGACAAACAACTA
>OLQN01002221.1_pt1 | contig 13376 bp, 9 predicted proteins | sample 1673181 | NCBI WGS metagenome assembly OLQN01 (sample SAMEA3136763, study PRJEB25190) | human gut metagenome | biome: human gut; feature: human-associated habitat; material: faeces | place: Austria | collected 2013
TGCCGGCGGATGCAACAGAGATGCGGAGCAGATCCTGATACTCGTCAACAGCCTTGATAACAGCGGTCAGGAACAGGATGAACTGGGTGTTCTCGCTCGGGTTCTTGCCCGGCTCGAGCAGGTTCTCGCCCCGATCGGTGGAAATGGACCAGTTGTTGTGCTTGCCGGAGCCGTTTACGCCCTCGAACGGCTTCTCATGCAGCAGGCAGGTGAAGCCATGCTTCTGCGCGACGGTACGCATGACCTCCATGGTCAGCTGGTTGTGGTCGGTCGCGATGTTGGTGGTGGTGAACACCGGCGCCATCTCGTGCTGGCACGGTGCGACCTCATTGTGCTTGGTCTTGGAGAGGATACCCAGCTTCCACAGCTCCTCGTCGAGCTCCTGCATGAAAGCAGCTACACGCGGACGGAGTGCGCCGAAGTAGTGATCATCCATTTCCTGACCCTTCGGCGGCATTGCACCGAACAGGGTGCGGCCGGTAAAGATCAAGTCCTTGCGCTTTGCGTAGTCCTCGCGGTCGATCAGGAAATATTCCTGCTCCGGGCCTACGGTGGTGGTTACACGCTTAACATCCTTGCCGAACAGCTTGAGGATGCGGCACGCCTGCGTGCTGATGGCGTCCATCGAGCGCAGCAGCGGCGTTTTCTTATCGAGGATCTGACCGGTGTAGGAGCAGAATGCGGTCGGAATGTAAAGGGAACCATCCTTTACAAATGCGTAGCTGGTCGGGTCCCATGCGGTGTAGCCGCGTGCCTCGAAGGTTGCGCGCAGACCGCCGGACGGGAAGGACGATGCGTCCGGTTCGCCCTTGATCAGCTCCTTGCCGGAGAACTCCATCATCACATGGCCGTCATCGGTCGGCGTGATGAACGAGTCGTGCTTCTCGGCGGTGATGCCGGTCATCGGCTGGAACCAGTGCGTGTAATGGGTTGCACCCTTGCTGATCGCCCAGTCCTTCATTGCCGTTGCAACAACAGCAGCAACATCGGCGTCGATCGCGGTGCCCTCGCGCATGGTCTTCTTCAGCTTCTTGTAAACGTCCTTGGGAAGACGTTCTTTCATCACAGTGTCGTTAAACACCATGCTGCCGAACAGCTCGGGAACATTCGTAATGCTCATGAATGGTTCGCTCCTTACATATGTTAATTTTAATAGCAAACAAACTGAATAAAACAAATCAGGCGCTGCGGGTCGTGTGCCCACAGCGCCTTTGCTGTTTACACTTTGCATTATAGCCGTCCTGCCTTGCTTTGTCAAGGGATATTATGGTGTTTTTTTCATTTTCGGAAGATTTACTACAACATACTTAATTTTCGCTTGTCCGCACCGTCACTTCCTGTGCAAAATGCGAAAATTCACTTTTTTATGTTCTTTGCGCTTGACGATTCCCGGTTTTCTGCTATAGAATATTAAGCGAACAAAGGTGTTCGCCATAGCTGAGGATTTAAGGCTTTTGATCCTCTGCTGCGGCGAGCACCTTTTTATTTTGTTAAGCAGCCGGTATATATCGCCTTCCATCTGAAAGCACCCGCCGAAGCCTGCTTCTCTGAATCCGTAATTTCAGCGCAATATATAAGGAGGAAGCACCATGTTACAAAAAGAAGGGCAAGTCCGCATCCCCGCAGGCTGCGCAATCTCCGGTATCTTCCACAAGGACGGCACCCGTGAGAACGGCACCCGCATTATCGACTCCATCCGCACCATGCACGATCGTTCCAACGGCCTGGGCGGCGGCTTCGCCGGCTACGGCATCTACCCTGAATACGCCGATTACTATGCGTTCCATGTATTCTATGATACGCAGGCGGCTAAGGAAGAGTGCGAGCGCGAGATCGAGCGTCACTTTGACATTGTAAACCTGTCCAAGATCCCGACCCGACGTCATCCGCGCATCACGGATGCCCCGATGATCTGGCGCTACTTCGTTACGCCCCTGCCGACCAAGCTGGCAGCCAGCCAGCTCGAGGAGCGTGAGTTCACCTCCCGCTTTGTCATCCGCATCAATCACACGCTGAACGGCGCTTACATCTTCTCCTCCGGCAAGAACATGGGCGTTTTCAAGGCAAACGGCTTCCCCGAGGACGTCGGCGAGTACTACATGCTGGAAAACTACGAGGCCTACTCCTGGACCTGCCACGGCCGTTATCCGACCAACACACCGGGCTGGTGGGGCGGCGCGCACCCGTTTGCACTGCTCGACACCACGGTCGTTCACAACGGCGAGATTTCCTCTTATGATGCAAACCGCCGCTTCATTGAAATGTTCGGCTACTCCTGCGACCTGCTGACCGACACCGAGGTCATCACCTACATTATTGATTACCTCGGCCGCAAGCTGGGCCTGACGTACAGCGAGATTGCAAATGTCATTGCGGCTCCGTTCTGGTCCACCATTGAAAAGCAGGAGCCGAAGGAGCGCGAGCGTCTCACCTATCTGCGCAATGCCTTCGCTTCCCTGATGGTTACCGGTCCGTTCTCCATTCTGGTCGGCTACACCGGCGGTCTGATGGCGCTCAACGACCGACTCAAGCTGCGCAGTATGGTTGTCGGCGAAAAGGACGACACCGTATACATCGCCTCCGAGGAATGCGCGATCCGCGTCATCCAGCCTGAGCTGGATAAGCTGTGGGCGCCCAAGGGCGGCGAGCCGGTCATCGTTAATCTGAAGAACGGAGGGAACCAGTAATGGCTATCGATTTCTTATATCCGCAGTATGAGGTCGTCCGCAACAACGACCGCTGCATCAACTGCCGCGCCTGCGAGCGTCAGTGCGCGAACGAAGTACACTTTTGGGACGCCGACAACAACCGCATGCAGGCGGACGAGTCCAAGTGCGTAGCCTGCCACCGCTGCGTGGCGCTGTGCCCGACCCGTGCCCTTAAAATCGTAAAGACCGACCACACGTTCCGTGAGAACGCCAACTGGACCGGCAAGGCGATCTCCGAGGTTTACCGTCAGGCAGGCTCGGGCGGCGTGCTGCTGTCCTCGATGGGCAACCCGGACCCGTACCCCATCTACTGGGATAAAATTCTCATCAACGCTTCGCAGGTTACCAATCCGTCCATCGACCCGCTGCGCGAGCCGATGGAGACCAAGACCTTCCTCGGCAAAAAGCCGGGCAAGATTGAGCGTGACGAGAACGGCAAACTGGTTCCCAATCTGGCGCCGCAGCTGGAGCTCAACCTGCCGATCATGTTCTCCGCAATGAGCTACGGCTCGATCTCCTACAACGCACATGCCGCACTCGCACGCGCTGCAAGCGCGCTCGGCACCTATTATAATACCGGTGAGGGCGGTCTGCATCAGGACTTCTACCAGTACGGCCCGCACACCATCGTGCAGGTTGCATCCGGCCGTTTCGGCGTACATAAGGATTACCTCGAAGCCGGTGCTGCTATTGAAATCAAGATGGGTCAGGGTGCAAAGCCGGGTATCGGCGGCCATCTGCCCGGACTCAAGGTCGGCCCGGATATCTCCAAGACCCGTATGATCCCGGAGGGCACGGACGCGATCTCTCCGGCGCCGCATCATGATATCTACTCCATCGAGGACCTGCGTCAGCTGGTTTACTCGCTGAAGGAGGCTACCGAATATAAGAAGCCGGTTATGGTCAAGATTGCAGCCGTAAATAATGTAGCAGCAGTCGCTTCCGGCGTGGCCCGCTCGGGTGCAGACATCATCTGCATCGACGGCTACCGCGGCGGCACCGGTGCAGCTCCGACCCGCATCCGCGACAACGTCGGCATCCCGATCGAGCTGGCGCTCGCCGCTGTCGATCAGCGTCTGCGCGATGAGGGCATCCGTGATGAGGTTTCGGTCGTTGTCGGCGGCTCCATCCGCAACTCTGCCGATCTGCTCAAGGCCATCGCGCTCGGCGCGGACGCATGCTACATCGGCACCGCGGCTCTGCTGGCAATGGGCTGCCACCTGTGCCGCACCTGCCAGACCGGCAAGTGCAACTGGGGCATTGCAACCCAGCGTCCGGAGCTGGTCAAGCGCCTGAATCCGGATATCGGCTCCCAGCGTCTCATCAACCTGCTCACTGCATGGGATCACGAGCTCAAGGAAATGATGGGCGGCATGGGCATCAACTCCATCGAGGCACTGCGCGGCAACCGTCTTATGCTGCGCGGCATCGGCCTGACCGACCGTGAGCTGAACATCCTCGGCATCAAGCACGCAGGCGAATAAGCACAGGAGGTGCGCGAAAATGACAACTGTACAGGCAGGACTTACCTATTATAAACAAGTAAACGAGCAGATCCGCGCAGCGCAGGACAGCGAGATCACGGTTGAGAACGTGATCGGCCAGCGCTACATCGGCTGCGGCTCTACCGACCGCAAGATCACCGTGCACGGCACGGCAGGCAACGGTCTCGGCCAGTATCTGAACGGCTCCACCATTGAGGTCTTCGGCAACGCGCAGGAGGCCGTCGGCGACACCATGAACGCCGGTAAAATCGTTGTGCACGGCAACGTCGGCGACGCCTGCGGCTACGCGATGCGCGGCGGCAAGATCTATATCAAGGGCGACTGCGGCTACCGCGCCGGCATCCACATGAAGGCCTACCAGCAGCACTTCCCTGTTATGGTAGTCGGCGGCAAGGCAGGTTCGTTCCTCGGCGAGTATCTCGCCGGCGGCCTCATTCTTGTGCTCGGCATCGGTCAGAACGGCGCGTATCCGGTCAACAATTTCTGCGGAACCGGTATGCACGGCGGCAAAATTGTGTTAAGATGTGATAAAGCACCGACCGATCTGCCGCGTCAGGTCCTCGTGAGCGAGGTCTCCGCGGACGATATGACCGAATTTGCACCGTATATCAAGGAATACGCACAGCTGTTCGGTGCAGACGCGGAAAATCTGCTTTCGCAGAAGTATTTCGTCCTCACGCCGAACCCGGAGGCTGGGTATAAGCAGCTTTATACCTTTGAGGCTTGATTTTGCTCTCCTCGTTTCCAACTCCTGCAAGGCAGGAGTTGGAAATGAGGAGATGGGAGTTACCTAATAGGTGTAACTCGCAGGTGCCGTCCGTAACAACACGCAAACGAATTGTGCGACACTGTTCTGTCGCACCTGCGTTGATTTAACCGTATGTGTAGCAGAACGGTATCTGACACTGTGTATGGGTTTCGACAGGGGAGTACACTGTGCTCCCCTGCGGTAGAAAAAATCCTCTGCCGTTCCCCTTTTCGGAGCGGTCGCCGCTCTCTGATTTTCGCCAGACTATGAAATAAAGGAAACTGGAGTCCCAAGAGGATAGAAACCTTGGTGTCTATCCTTTTGGTGCCCCAGCCAAGGTTTGGCACCCATTCCGCATTCTTTAGCAAAAAATTTATTCCTCAAGATACATTATGAAAAAGGAGGCTTGCCCTATGGACACCACCATGAGCGAAGTCGTACAATTTATTCAGGAGAACGACGTAAAGTTCATTCGTCTTGCGTTTTGCGATATTTTCGGCAACCAGAAGAACATCGCCATCATGCCGACCGAGCTGGAACGCGCCTTCGAGCAGGGCATCCACTTCAACGCGGCGGCGCTGCGCGGCTTTCTCAATGTAGAAGCGTCTGATCTGCTGCTGTTCCCCGATCCGGCAACGCTTTCCGTTCTGCCGTGGCGGCCGGCTCAGGGCCGTGTAGTGCGCTTTTACTGCGACATTCGCTATCCGGACGGCACGCCGTTCGAGGGCGACGGCCGTCATTTGCTGCGTGAGGCCAACCGCCGTGCGCGCCGCGCAGGCTACTCGCTGACCATGGGCACGGCAAGCGAGTTTTACCTGTTCGAGCTGGATGAAAACGGCCATCCCACCACCATTCCGCACGATCACGGCGAGTATTTCGATGTAGCGCCGCTCGACAAGGCGGAAAACGTGCGCCGTCAGATCTGCCTGACGCTTGAGGAAATGAACATCCAGCCGGAGTCCTCGCACCACGAGCAGGGTCCCGGCCAGAACGAGGTTGACTTCCGCTACGCCGAAGCCCTTGAAGCGGCCGACAATTTCGTCACCTTCAAGTGGGTCGTCAAGTCCATGGCGTCCTCAAGCGGCCTGTTTGCGTCCTTCCTGCCCAAGCCGCTCCCGCATGCGCCGGGCAGCGGACTGCATCTGTCTGTTTCGATAAACAAAAACGGCAAGAACCTGTTCCAGCCCTCGTTTGAAGAATCTGCCGAGGGCCAGAGCTTTGTGGCGGGCATTCTGCAGCGCGCTGCCGAGATGACCATCTTCTGCAATCCGCTCACCAACTCGTTCCAGCGTCTGGGCGAGTTTGAAGCGCCCAAGTACATCACCTGGTCGCATCAGAACAGCCGTCCGCTCATCACTGTGCCGCTCTCCGAGGACAGCACGGCGCACCGCTTCAAGCTGCGTGCGTTCGACGGCTGCATCAACCCGTACATCGTATTTGCGCTGCTCATCCACGCCGGTCTGGACGGCATCGAGCAGGGACTGCCCCTGCCGCCCGCCTGCGACGAAAACCTGTTCACCGCCTCCGACGAGGTACGCGCCCGTTACGAGACTCTGCCCGGCGCCCTGTGCGATGCGATCCGCATCGCCAAGGACAGCGACTTTATCACCAAGTACCTGCCCGAAAAGGCACGCACGGCCTTTTTCGCGGCCAAGCAGGCCGAACACGACCGCATCGTGCTTGCCGACGACCGCACAGCTGCCGAACGCTCCCTCTATTTTGAACGCTACTAATCCCACATAATACCGTTTGAAAGGAGGAGCACACCGCATGGAACGCATTCTTCTCGTTTCTGCAACCGAAAAATCCCGCGCCATGCTTTCCCAGTTTTTAACGTCCTGCGGCGTACAGGCTCAGCTTGCACCTGCTTCCTCCGGTGCGGAGGCCCGGCGCATGCTGGTGGACGGACTGTTCGACCTCGTACTCATCAACACGCCGCTGCCCGATGAATTCGGGCATGATATGGCACAGCAGGCTGCAAATGATACGCTTTCCGGCGTGATCCTGCTCGCTAAGGCCGAGATTGCGGACAGTGTTGCCGAAAAGGTCGAGGACGACGGCGTGTTCGTCGTACCCAAGCCGCTCTCGCGCGTGCTGTTCATGCAGGCGCTCCGCATGACGCGCGCCGCGCGCAGCCGTTTGACCGGCCTGCAGAGCGAAAACCGCCGTCTGCAAAAGCGCATTGAGGATATCCGTCAGGTGGACCGCGCCAAGTGTCTGCTCATCGAGTGCTGCGGCATGACCGAGCCGGAGGCGCATTCCTACATCGAGCAGCAGGCTATGAACCAGCGTCGCTCCAAGCGAGATATCGCCGAGGACATCATCGGTGGAAAAACGCCGTGATTTGTGCGATACCGCTTAAAAACATCTCATATCTCACGCGAAAATTTTTTCGGTTTTTTCGATTTTATAGAGAAATTCCCGACAGATTATGATATACTAAATGGTGTATGAGCAGAGAAGCTCTGTCTTTCCCTGCCTATATGCCATTTTTGTTATTTTCTAAGGAGGGAATCCGTGTGAAGCTGGCTTTCACCAAGATGCACGGCTGCGGTAACAATTATATCTATTTCAATTGCTTCGACCAGACTGTGCCCGATCCCGAGTCGCTTTCGATCAAGCTCAGTGAGCCGCACTTCGGTATCGGCGGCGACGGCATTATCCTTATTTCTCCTTCCGACAAGGCGGATGCGCAGATGCGTATCTTCAACGCCGACGGCTCGGAGGGAAAAATGTGCGGCAACGGTATCCGCTGCGTGGGCAAGTACCTGTACGACAACGGCATGACCGATGGCCGCACCACCATCACCATTGACACGCTTTCCGGCGTAAAAACGCTTGAGCTGACCGTCAAGGACGGCAAAATGCAGTCCGCCCGCGTGGACATGGGTGCAGCCATTCTTGCTCCGCGGGAGATTCCCGTTGATATGGACGGCGAAAATGTCATCAGCGCACCCATCGTTGTGGACGAAAAGGTCTACCACATGACCTGCGTTTCCATGGGCAACCCGCACTGCGTTATCTTCCAGAAGGAAGATGTGGACGACCTCGACCTTACGCGCATCGGACCCAAGTTCGAGCATCATCCGCTGTTCCCGGAGCGTGTCAACACCGAGTTTGTCAATGTCCTGCCGGACGGCAGCCTGAAAATGCGCGTCTGGGAGCGCGGCTCCGGTGAAACATGGGCGTGCGGCACCGGCTCCTGTGCGACCGGCGTGGCAGCATGTCTGAACGGCTTTGCAAACAAAAACGAGGATATCGTCGTGCACCTGCGCGGCGGCGACCTCACCATTCGCTATACAGATGAAACCGTGTTCATGACGGGCGCGGCAACGACCGTATTCAAGGGGGAAATCGAGATATGACAAAGTACATCTTCGTGACCGGCGGCGTAGTTTCCGGTCTGGGCAAGGGCATTACTGCCGCATCTCTCGGCCGTCTGCTGAAAAGCCGCGGCCTGAAAATTGCAGCGCAGAAGCTCGATCCCTACATCAACGTAGACCCGGGCACGATGAGCCCGTTCCAGCACGGCGAGGTTTACGTTACCGACGACGGCGCAGAGACCGACCTCGACCTCGGCCACTACGAGCGCTTCATCGACGAGGACCTGAACAAGTTCTCCAACCTGACCACCGGCAAGGTATACTGGAATGTTCTGAACAAGGAACGCGCCGGCGAGTACCTCGGTGAGACCGTACAGGTTATCCCGCACATCACCAACGAGATCAAGTCTTTCATCTACTCGGTAGGCAAAAAGACCTCGGCTGACGTTGTTATCACCGAGATTGGCGGCACCACCGGTGATATTGAGTCTCAGCCGTTCCTCGAGGCAATCCGTCAGGTCGCTGCTGAGGTTGGCCGCCGCAACTGCCTGTTCATCCATGTAACGCTGGTTCCGTTCATCTCCGGCTCCAATGAGCCGAAGTCCAAGCCGACCCAGCACTCGGTTAAGGAGCTGCGCGGTCTGGGCATCTCTCCGGACATCATCGTAGCCCGCGTTGACCAACCGATGGATGACGACATCAAGCGCAAGATTTCTATGTTCTGCACCGTGCCGGAGGACTGCGTAATCGAAAACCGCACCCTGCCGGTTCTGTATCAGGCACCGATGATGCTCGAGGAGAGCCACCTGTCCGACATCGTCTGCCGCGAGCTGTCCATCGGCGCAGGCAAGGGCGATATGACCGAGTGGCAGGAAATGCTCGAGCGAATTGCCGCCCGCAAGAACCACGTTAAGATTGCACTGGTTGGCAAGTACGTCAAGCTGCACGACGCATATCTCTCGGTTGCAGAGGCGCTGCAGCACGGCGGCTACGAAACCGGCTGCTTCGTTGACATTGACTGGGTAGACTCCGAAGAGATCAACGACTCCACCGTGGACAAGCTGCTCGGTGAGGTTGACGGCATCATCCTGCCGGGCGGCTTCGGCGCACGCGGCGTGGAAGGCATGATCTGTGCGGCAAACTATGCCCGCACGCAGGGTATCCCCTACTTCGGCATCTGCCTCGGCATGCAGATCGCGGTTATGAGCTACGCACGCAACGTGCTCGGCTACGCGGATGCAAACTCCAGCGAGTTTGACCCGGATTCCACCCATCCGGTCATCGACCTGATGGAGAGCCAGCAGGGCATCTCCAAGAAGGGCGGCACGATGCGTCTGGGCGCTTATCCGTGCAAGATCCGTCCGAATACCATTATGGCAACGGCGTACGGCGAGGAGATGATCTCCGAGCGCCATCGCCATCGTTATGAGTTCAACAACAATTTCCGCGAGGAGATTGAAAATAAGGGCATGCAGATCACGGGCACCTCGCCGACCGGCGAGCTTGTGGAGACCGTTGAGATCCCGAACCATCCGTTCTATATCGGCGTACAGTTCCACCCCGAGTTCAAGTCCCGTCCGAACCGCGCACATCCCCTGTTCAAGGCGTTCGTCGCGGCATCTCTGAAAAGGAGCCAGAACAACAATGCAGACTAACAAGAACTACGACAATCTCGAGCAGAGCTATCTGTTCTCCACCATCGCACGCAAGGTGCGTGAGTACTCCGAAGCACATCCGGAGGCTGATATCATCCGTCTGGGCATCGGCGACGTAACCCGTCCGCTGGTACCGGCTGTTATCGACGCACTGCACGCAGCCGTTGAGGATCAGGCCAAGCAGGAGACCTTCCACGGCTACGGCGATGAGCAGGGCTACGGCTTCCTGCACGAGGCGCTGGTCGGCTACTACAAGTCCCACGGCGTAGAGCTCGCCACCAACGAGATCTTCATCTCGGACGGTGCAAAGAGCGACCTCGGCAACATCCTCGACATTTTCGGCACTGACAACACCGTTCTGGTTCCGGACCCGGTTTACCCGGTTTACGTTGATACCAACGTTATGGCGGGCCGCAAGATCGTATTCGCTGACGCAAACGAGGCAAACGGCTTCCTGCCGCTGCCGGACGAGTCCGTTCAGTGCGACATCATCTATATCTGCTCTCCGAACAACCCGACCGGCGCTGCTTACGACCGTGCAGGTCTGAAGGCCTGGGTAGATTACGCAAACAAGCAGAATGCCGTTATCCTGTATGACGCAGCTTACGAGTGCTTCATCGAGGATGAGACTCTGCCGCGCTCCATCTACGAGATCGAAGGCGCTAAGTCCTGTGCGATCGAGTTCTGCTCTTTCTCCAAGATGGCAGGCTTCACCGGCACCCGCTGCGGCTGGACCGTTGTTCCGACCGCTCTGCTGGACGGCAAGCTGAACAAGATGTGGCTGCGCCGCCAGACCACCAAGTTCAACGGCGTTCCGTATATCGTACAGAAGGGCGCTGCTGCCTGCTTCACCGAGGAAGGCATGAAGCAGATCAAGGAGACCCTCGGCTACTACAAGCAGAACGCTAAGGTTCTCGCTGAGACCCTCGATGAGCTGGGTATCTGGTACACCGGCGGCAAGAGCAGCCCGTACCTGTGGCTCAAGTGCCCGAACGGCATGGATTCCTGGACCTTCTTCGACTACCTGCTTGAGAATGCCAACGTCGTTGGCACGCCGGGTGCAGGCTTCGGCAAGAACGGTGACGGTTTCTTCCGTCTGACCGCATTCGGCGATCAGGCACGCACCAAGGAAGCTGCTGAGCGTCTGAAGAAGCTGCTCAAGAAGTAAGTTTCCGCAATATCGCATAATCAAAGAGCTGTCCCGCGCGGACAGCTCTTTTTGCATAGTTGAGGTGATTCGATGGGCATTCTTTATGGTCACAGGTGCGTTTTATGCGGCGCGGATTTTCCGGTGACGACCAGCCGCACGCTGCAGCTTTGTCCGGACTGTGCCGCCGCAGTCCGGCGGGAATACCGCTGCAATGAGGTCATCTCCATCGCCGGAGCGGACGGTACGATCGCTCCGCTGTATTACCGCGGCACAGTACGCAATGCCATGAAACGGTTCAAATTCAGCAGCGCCGCCTACTATGCGGACTGGTTCGCGGCGCAAATGTCCGTGGCTCTCACGTCACAGCTGAAAGACTGGCAGCCGGATTTGGTTACCTACATGCCGATTGGATTCCTGCACTACCGTAAACGCGGATATAATCAGGCAGAACTGCTCGCAAAGCTGACGGCAAAGCCGCTCTCTCTGCCATGCGAAGCCACCTTGCGCAAGCGATGGTTTGTCGGCAAGCAATCCGCGCAGAAGGATTACGCCGCGCGGCAGAGCAACGCAAAAGATGCCGTTCTGCCGAAGGGCAGCGTGGATTTGACCGGAAAATCCGTTGTGCTGGTCGATGATATTATCACCACCGGCGCAACGGCTGCTGCTGCCGTCAAAGCCCTGCGGGAGATGGGTGCAAGCCGTGTTTACGTCCTCGCTGCGACATTTACACCGAGGAAATAACAAAAAAGACCGCATAAGCGGTCTTTTTTGTTAGTCAACGTCTGCGGTATAGAGTTTATCGAAATTATCCAGCATAACGACCTTGACGCGGTATTCACCCAGTTCACCTTCCAGATTGCGCCAGTTTACATCGGTGTAGAATGTGCTGTCGCCCGTAAAATCTTTTATATCAATCGGCTGCATATCCTGCACTTTTCCGTTCCGATACAGCACAATATTGCTGCTGGCAGGCTTAACATCCTCACTGCTGCAGTAAACTCTCACTTCTACTCCGCCGCTGACGGTGGTGGTCGGATTTTTTCCGCCGGTGCTGCTTATACCACCGTTGTTCCAATGCGCTGTCACACTCAGCCGGAGCCGCTGTTCCAAATCATATTCAGATGTAACCAGAATATTGCGCGTCTCACCGCTCGTGCCTGTTAATGTCAAATAGACAGAAAACGTATCCACAAACGGCACGCTCAGTTTTCCACTGTAACCGTTATTATCCTCCGCGTCGCACTCCCACGACTGGTCACCGCTGCGGACAACGAACTTTGCGGTTTCGCCATCCATCATGCTGCGTGGAACTGCGCTCACCGTCACAAGAAGGTTATCCGTGTTCTGCGGATCTACAGTCACGTTCTCCGACCAGTCCGCCAGATCGCTGTTCTCAGCGCTCGTATTATCCGGATAGTAAATCGTACTCGGCCCGCTCTGCATCCGCAGCGTGTCGATCTGCTGCTGCATGGCGAGCACGCGCCACAGGCTGACCGCGCTGCACACGACGCTGACGCACAGCAGCCCTGCCGCTGCGATTGCCGCAATTTTCCACTTGCGGTTTCCGTTCCTGACCGGCTGGTTCTCTGCACCCGGCCACGATTCATCCGAGTCCTCTGCCTTCGGCATTAGCTCCGCATCCGGACGCAGCAACGTATCCACCGGAACGCCGAACAGCTTGCTCAGTTCCATTAAATTATCCATCGTGGGCACCGCCTGATCGGCCTCCCACTTGCTGACCGCCTGACGGCTCAAGCCCAGCTTTTCGCCGAGCGCCTCCTGACTCATGCCCTGCTCTTTTCGCAGCGCCGCGATTTTCTCACCTGTTGTCATTTCTGCCACCTGCCTTTCTTTTCTATCTCCAGTGTGCCTGAAATGCCGCAAAAACGCCACCAACCCATCGTTTCTTTTTGTCAACCGACGGTTGCGGACGTCTTTCCGGTTGCAAAAAAGTCCCGAAATGCACATTTCGGGACTTTGAGGCTATCTGGGAAAACACTTATGGGCATTACCACACGATTCAGCGGTGAGCGGTTGGCGAGTAAATTTTGCTTGCTGATGCGGCGCGGTTCCGCAGCAATACTTTGTGTATTGCAAGGGAACGCAACAAAATCAGCGCACAAAATTTCCGCCAAACGCCGCCGATGCAATCGTGTGGTATTGCCCCCAATTAGGCGTTGAAGAACTCCTCGTGGATAGCCTTAACAGCCTTCTCGCTGTCCTCCTCGTTGATGAGGACGGAGATCTTGATCTCAGAGGTGGAGATCATGCGGATGTTGATGCCGGC
>OLQN01002222.1_pt1 | contig 13372 bp, 12 predicted proteins | sample 1673181 | NCBI WGS metagenome assembly OLQN01 (sample SAMEA3136763, study PRJEB25190) | human gut metagenome | biome: human gut; feature: human-associated habitat; material: faeces | place: Austria | collected 2013
AATATACCGCAAAGTGGGGCGTGCAGATTGCGGGAATGATTTTTCAAACACGCTCGAGCACTATGCTAACTGCATATTGTTTTTCAGAATTTTTTATAGTATAGTTTTATTTGATTGTATTGTTAAAACTATTTTAACTTATTGACAAATTATTGTAAAGGCGCGAATATGGAAAAGAAAAATACAGATGGTTTGCAGCAGAAGCTTATGGATTCCCCGGATCTGAGTCAGTTTCTGTCCCAGAACCAGGAACAATTTGAAAATAAAACTGTAGCAGAATTATTGAACCGTCTGTTCGAGAAGAAAAGCATCTCGAAGGCAGCGCTTGCCAAACAGGCCGGCATGAGTGAGATTTATCTCCACCAGATTTTTGCTGGCCGCAGAAATCCTTCCAGGAACCGCCTGCTGTGCCTGTGTTACGGGCTGGAGGCGACGGTGGATGAAACCCAGGAATTGTTGAAGCTGTGCGGAATGGCGCAACTTTATCCGAAATTGAAAAGAGATGCCATTATTTATTACGGGCTGCTTCATGGGCTTAAATTGTTTGAGATTAATGATAAGCTGTTTGATGAGAATGAAGAAACGTTGTTTTGATGCTGCAGCTTGCTTCACTTTTAAATAATTACTGCTCTTAACAATGTGATTACGGAATAGCACCTGTAGACAGTAATTGAATCGTTACTTTTCACAAAAAACACCTTGCGGAACATTACCAGCGAACAGTAACGAATCAAACTTTAATATTGAAATTCGCAAATTATTCTTGCTATAACTTATGTAATATGCTATTATACACACGAAAATAAAACAAAGGGGAATGAATGTCTCCCCGGGATCATCCCGAACCGCTTATTAAGCTGATGACTTCTGTGATAACAATTGTCGCAGAAAGCATCAGCTTTTCTGCGTAAAAAGGAGGAATTTATAACAATGTTAACATCTTTAGCCTTTATTTTTCTTGTAGGCCTTTCCCTGGCAGCAATCTGCCAGACACTAAAGCTGCCCCGTATTATCGGAATGCTGCTCACTGGCATTCTCCTGGGACCTTATGTACTGGATGTGCTGGATCCATCCATTCTTTCCATTTCCTCGGAGCTGCGACAGATCGCTCTGATCATTATTTTATTAAAAGCCGGACTTTCCCTGAATCTGGCTGACCTGAAAAAAGTGGGACGGCCTGCGATCATGATGTCCTGCATCCCAGCTACCTTTGAAATTCTGGCATACTTTTTGCTGGCCCCTTACTTTCTGGGGATCACCAGACTGGAAGCTGCTGTTATGGGTGCCGTAATGGGCGCCGTTTCCCCGGCTGTGGTTGTCCCAAGAATGGTACAGTTGATGGAGGAAAAATACGGCACAGCCAAAAGCATTCCCCAGATGATCCTGGCAGGTGCTTCCTGTGATGATATTTATGTGGTCGTGCTGTTTTCCACATTTTCTACTATGGCACAGGGCGGCAGTGCACATGTGAAGGATTTTATCAACATTTCGGTTTCCATTGTCCTGGGTATTGTACTTGGAAGTGTGACTGGTTATCTTCTTTCCCTGTTTTTCGAGACAGCCTACGCACACAGCCATATGGTGCGTAACAGTATGAAGGTGATCGTGGTAATGGGCGTATCTTTCCTGCTTATGTCTATTGAGGCATGGCTGAAACCAGTGTTTTCTATTTCCGGGCTTCTGGCTGTGGTAAGTATGGCATGTGTTTTAAAGCTGAAGTGTACCTCTTCCGTCTCCGCCCGTCTTTCCCAGAAATTCGGAAAGCTGTGGCTGGCTGCTGAAGTCCTGCTTTTCGTACTTGTGGGTGCATCCGTAGATATCCGCTATACCTTGAAAGCAGGTCCTGCAGCCCTGGCCATGATCTTCGCCGCCCTGCTGATCCGCACCCTTGGCGTCACCCTCTGCGTAGCCGGAACCAACCTGACCGCAAAAGAAAAACTGTTCTGCTCCATTGCTTACCTGCCCAAAGCAACTGTCCAGGCCGCCATCGGCTCCGTCCCAATGGCCATGGGCCTCTCCTGCGGACAGATCGTACTGTCTGTGGCCGTACTTGGAATTCTGATCACTGCGCCGCTGGGGGCGATTGGGATGGATTGCAGTTATAAGAAGCTGCTGAAACGAGAATCGTGTAGCTAAAATGGCAAAAGGCACCCTTACACAAATTCGTTTGAGGATGCCTTTTTCACTATTTTATTTCAGTTACATATATTTGTTTGAGTTCTCTATCTCTGAATAGTTACGACAATTTTTACTTAGAGAATACTGCATCATTTCTGGAAAGAAGATATACACAATACTGATTCATGCTGATTCCTTCTCTCTTAGAATGTTCTGCCAATGATCTATGCAGGCTTCGAGGTATTCTCAACTTAAATTGTCCCGAATAATCTTCCAAGCTGTCTGGCTCATGAATTTCTATCCCATTTTCTAATGCAGCCTCAAGCCAGGCTTTTTTCGCATCCACCGCATTTGCCACTGCACGTTCTAAAGTTTCTCCGCAAGTAATGCAGCCAGGTAAATCTGGATAAGAAACTACAAATCCGCCTTCGTCTTTATCTTCCACAATTTCCATACGATAGGACATTGCCATATAATCATTCAACGTCTTCATCATTTTTCACCTCGCCTTCCACAATCTGTCTTACTATCTCTACATACACTTTCTTGATTGGTTCATGCTTCGGTATTGTAATTGGCGTGCACCCTTGTTTTCTAAACGTATAATGACTGCTTCCACTTCTCGGTGCATTCATTTCATATCCATAACTTTCCAATACCTTCCGCAATTCGTCAAATCGGAGGTCTTTCGATAAATTGCATATACGTGTTATCAGTTTATCCCATTTTGACATTTATTATATCTCCTATTCACATTATATGTGGTGTTATATATGGTGTCAATCATTTTTTTGTTTGTCAATCTCATCATACTGTTTACATAGATTCAAAATGTTTCTAATTTTTTCCATATTATTATCCCAATATTCATCAGCTGCATCAAATGGCATCCCATCAAGCAGCTCCAATCTAAATTTTGCTAAATTATATCCCTCTCTCATACCATCAAAATATATTTCTTTAATAAAATTTCCAAGCTTGTCATCTCCGTAACAATACATCGTTTTAGAAAATTTCTTACTATCGATCAATTTTCCAAGGTCTTCTTTTGACATTTTTTACCTCCTTGTTGTATATTTTTTATACATTTAGTTTATCAATATAGCAGTAGTATTGTCAAGTCATTTATAAGAATATACAAATATCATAATTTTGACTTTAACATAGATGACCGAATTCGCAAAAGTAATGGATATTTTTCAAATCCTACTATATAATGGGCTCAGAATAAAAAATCTACTGTTGTATATTTTAACGGAGGAATTTTCTTATGATAAATTTTGATTTTTTCACTCCTACTAAGATTCTGTTTGGAGCTGGGCGTGAGAGTGAGGTTGGAAAACAGGTTGTAGCGTTTGGTGGACACAAGGTTATGATCGTTTATGGAAAAAAGGGAGGACATGTTGAAACTTCCGGGCTTTTGGACAGGGTTCACAAGAGTTTAAGCGATGCGGGACTTTCCTATGTGGATTTAAACGGCGTTGTGCCCAATCCTCGCCTTTCTCTGGTAAAAGAGGGGATCCGCATTGGACGGGCAGAAGATGTTGACTTCCTTCTGCCAATTGGAGGCGGCAGCGTAATTGATACAGCAAAGGGAATTGGTTACGGAATTGCCAATGATTTTGAAATGAAAGACCTGCTTTATGGACGTGTAAAAACGGATAAAAATCTGCCCATTGGCGTTGTCCTTACGATTGCCGCTGCTGGCTCTGAAATGTCTTCTTCCATGGTCCTTACAATTGAGGACGGCATGATGAAGCGTTCTTATGGACATGACTGCTCGCGCCCCAAATTTGCTATTATGAACCCGGAGCTGACCTACAGCCTTCCGGCTTATCAGACTGCCAGCGGCGCTGCTGATATTATGATGCACACCATGGAGCGCTATTTCACCCCAACCGACACGGACACCAGCCTTACTGACCGAATCGCAGAGGGACTGATGGTTTCTGTACGTGATGCAGCCCAGGTTGCTGTAAAGGAGCCTGAAAACTATGAAGCCCGGGCTACTCTTATGTGGGCTGGAAGCCTTTCTCATAATGGTCTGACTGGTGCCGGACGTGTTTCTGATTTCGGAACACACAAGATCGAGCATGAGCTGGGTGGTATGTTTGATGTGGCTCACGGCGCTGGACTTGCAGCTGTCTGGGGAAGCTGGGCGAGATATGTATATAAGACAAATCCGGGAAGGTTTGCACAGTTTGGTAAAAAAGTTTTCGGAATTAATATTTCAAGCTCCACAAATATTACTCCAAATTCGGATGCCCCAGAGCAGCCAATTAAACCTTCGCCGATCATCACTGATCCAGAACTTACATCCACGGATACCGCTGCCCTCGCAGCAATCACCGCCTGGGAAACCTGGTGTCACTCCATAAGCATGCCAACCACCCTTACCGAACTGGGCATCCACCCAACCGACGCCCAAATTGAGGAAATGGCTGAGAAATGTGTTTTCGGAAGAAATGGACATGTTGGATTTTTCCAGCCGCTGACGAAAGGAGATATTGTGGCAATTTTGAAAATGGCAAAATAACACCGCTCCAACATATTTAAACTGGGGTACAAATTGTATCCCAGTTTAAATATATACGTTTAATTGAAATGAATGTTTTTTATTTTGCTTATTCTATTCCAAACTCATCCATAAGTTTTTGGCAAAATTCCGGATCTTTTACAGCTCTCTTGCAATCGTCTACTCTATTTTCTTCCAGCAACTTGTCCATTAGCTTGGCTATAGAGTTACGCCCTTCTGCACGTCCTTCTGCACGCGCCTCGTCTTTTTCCATTTCCATTTCTTCCCATCTCTGCATATATTTCACACTCACTTCCTCACTGGATTTGATACTGCATATACGCTCCTGCATCTTATGTATTCTAGGACTTGTGCAAGAATCTGCCACTTCCTGAGTTGTATTTTCTATGTAGTGAAGCAATTCCACCAGTTCCGGGCTCACGTCTTCTGGATTCGTTCCATGCGTGTTTAGAAAAATGCGGGTTGCTCCATCATTTAGCAATACCGAGAAAGATTCCTGACATGTCATCTGAAAGGTGTACATATATTTTCCTTCGCCAAACAAATCAAATGGAGCTATTAATATAATGTACACATCATTCATCTTATTAAAGTCTTTTTCTCCAGGCTCCAATAATTTTGAATCGATCATGCTCTGGTAAAACCTGCTTCTTTTCGGAAGATTCTTCGTATTCTTTCCTTGCACCTCTGTATCATATATGGCATCATCCATATCTTTCGTCCATACGTCAAGTTTAGCAAAACGGTATGCAGGTGAAGTACGCTGTTCTTTTTCAGTTTGAGGCGAATGCTGTAAAACCACCTATTTTCCCAAAATGATTTCCAACACATCCCTCATATTCTCAGAATCTTCCATTGCCTCAGCAAACAGAAAACGGTCCAACAGATTCAAATCCTTAAGATTTTTCATCAATCAGTTCTCCTTTTATTATATAGTTTTCTATATTGGAAGTAAAGAATAACTGTGCACCGTTTTCCTTGTATTTTCCTCTATAATAAATAGCTTACAAGGTTATCTGTCTAAAGTAAAGCTTTATCGTTCGTAAAATTCTCCTATAAAACGACATAATTAAAACTATATACCTTGCAACTGTTCAGAACCCCAGGAGCTGCTGATATTATGAGGCATACCTACAGAGACGAATATCAGCCTAAATGCCCCTGTAGGTTGTCTATTTCAGACAGCCCACAGGGGCATTGAAATTTCGAAGACATTTAGCTTACTCATTTTTGAGATTACTCATTTTATGCTTCTTGTTCTTTTTTCTTCTTTCTGTAATTAAGAATTACTGCAACTTCAGCAACAACCAGAAGTACACCTAAAATCACATCAACTGTAATAAATGTTTTTCTCCATGCAGGCATCTTGGTTGCATTTTCATATGCCTGATCGGTATAAGCACCACTGTTTACAACCATATACAGAATATTCTTGGATGCCTGGCGAAGAGCCTTTGTCATAGTTGCACTCTTATCTGTGATATGCGCAAACTGGCTTACCATGTTCAGCATAAGGTCTGTTCCTGCACGCACCCCTGCATCTGCATTCTGATAACCATATCCACCAAAATAGTCTGTAATTGCCGCGCCACGGAAGCCCCACTCATCTCTGAGAACTTCTGTCATTAATGGCTTGCTTGCTCCCACCCATGCAGTTCCAATGAAGTTAAAGGCAACCATAACGCCAATGCTTATACCTTCAAAATTCTTTATTGCAACCTCAAATGGTTTCAGATAAATTTCACGCATAGCCTGCTCGGTTGTCCATGTGCAAAGCATTTCCCGAGTATTGATTTCCTGGTCATTTAATGCAAAATGCTTCAGATATGCATAAACACCTTTTGTTGCTGCACCATTAATCTCAGCAGCACCAATGTAACCGCCAAGCACGCCATCTTCTGAATAATACTCAAAGTTTCTTCCGCCAAACGCAGATCTGTGAGTATCCATAGCAGGACCATACCAGCCATAATTGTCAATATCAGCAAACTCCTGCCCCATTGCCTCACCGAATTTCTCAGCAATCTCTTTGCTCCAGGTCTGTGCCAGCATTACCTCTACGCAATAAGACGTTCCATAATGCTGTGTCATAAAGTTATTTACACCAGCTGGTCCGTCGCATTCCGCTGTTTCCACCTTGTCAATGGATTTGATTGCCGCAGTATGCCAGCCGCCAAACTCAATCATATTCTCCATCTCGTCATAGGTCAGCTCATCCAGCAGATCATCCCATTTTGGATCATCATAATCCAGACCTCTTAAATCCGCCAGTTTCACACCATTCTTTGCTCCGGTAATCGGCATACCATCGGAATCATCATTATAAATAGTTCCATCGTAATTTGCGTTGGAAACATAGGTTGCCAGAAGCTCATCACTCATATTGTGCTGTTTTTCAGATGGAGCAGAAATTGCCTCATCATAATTTGCGAAGCCATCTTTTCGGGAAAGATAAGTAATGTCACAGCTGTCATCGCCTTCCACATCAGCAAAACGTGTTACTGCTGCAGTATCATCTGAACTTCTCGGGTTACTTTCATCATACACGATCGTATCAGATACTTTATATGTTTTTTCATCCAGAATATTGTGGGAATCGGAACGAACACTGATTCCATAATCACCTTTTTCCAGTACATAACACTGATCGTCATAGCTGTCAAAAGCAGCCATATCATCTTTATTAAAGGATACCGTTACAGTCTGACTCTCACCTGGCTGAATCAGATCTGTTTTCTCAAACTGGATCAGATTTGCAGAAGCTTTCTCAATTCCGCCGTTTGTATATGGGGGATTGTAATACACTTCTACTACATCTTTGCCTGCAGCATCCCCTTCATTTGTTACTGTAACATCAAATGTAATATTTCCATTCTCATCTTCCTGAATTTCACCCATTTCCTGTGAAAATTCTGTGTAGGAAAGTCCATAGCCAAATGGATACTGTACAAGATCCTCATAATCAATCAGACCTTCCTCAGCAGCTGTCTCATAAAACTTATATCCTACATAAATACCTTCATTGTAGTCAACAAATGTTCCCGGATAAAGAGAACCATTGTCTGCTGCGATGATCTGGTCTGTATAATCCTGGATATTATCATAGGTAAAATCTCCAATATTGTTGAAATATGGAGTTTTTGTCAGATCTTTCACCCATGTATCAACAGTTTTTCCACTTGGGTTTACTTCACCGGAAATGATCTCTCCCAGTGCATTAAATCCTGTACTTCCAGCACCTGGACAAAGAAGCACGCCTTTAATCTGTGGATACTCATCTGTCCAATTCATTTCCATTGTGTTTGCACCATTGTAAACCACAATTACATTGTCAAAATTATCACAAACAAGTTTTACCATATCCTGCTCTGTTTTATCCAGAGTGAGGTAAGACTGACCTTTTTCAAAATCATCATAATCGCCATTGTTTTTGTAAGTTCCATTTTCAGCAATGGACTGATTGTCCTGGTCAAAATTGTCGTTGTGGATTACCTCATACATATCAGTCGGAAGATCGAAGCACTCTCCGCTGACACGGGAAACAACAACTACTGCATAATCAGAAAAATCCTTTGCATTTTCCAGCATTTCCTCACTATAAGAATCTGCGGTAGGCTCAGGTAAAGTATAGTCCTGCACAGAAGTACCGGCCTCCGGTCTTGTGTCTGCATAATCCTTATAGAAATCTGTTAACTCCGTATTCAGTTCAAATCCTGCATTTTCAAGTCCTTGCAATAAAGACACAGAAGATGAAGAATCAGAAGCTCCAGAACCAGATCCACTATAAATCGGGTTCGTAGAAGCCCAGCCAAATACATTTAACTTTTTCTCATCTGTTACAGGAAGCACCTTGTCCTCATTCTTTGCCAGAATGATTCCTTCCTCTGCTGTTTCCTGTACTGTGTTTCGGGAAGCCTCTTTCGCCTCCTCGGAAATATCCTTTTTCTCTGCTAACGCCGCGTTTAAAGTATCTCCATAAACGCCAAAACAAATTGTGTTTACACAAACTACTACAGCCAGCAGCCACGCAAACAAAGCCTGCCATCTGATCAGACGTTTCTTCGGTTTAGCCATCCTGCGAACTGCCACGGCCACAACAATCGCAATCACCAGAAGAACTGCCATTACGATCAGGTATCCTGAAATTGTACTCAGGACCATTTTCACATCTTCTGCACTAAATGTCATTTCTTTTTCCTCCCTTGTTTTCTCCCATTTCTCAGGCGGATTTTATTGCTTCTCCCACCTGAATACCGGTTCTTTTTTACAAGAGAGAACATATCATAAATACTTATTTTGCGGAGACGTTTTACCTGTTTTGACCTTTTCCTTACATAATTGGTATTAAAATCTTTATAACAAACCAGCCCTCTTCACACTTAATCTGGACATGGCCATTATACTTCTTCACCGTGTAGATAATACTGGTAACTCCATATCCATGCCGAGTCTTGTCCTCCTTCGTTGTTGCAGGAATACCCTTTTCAAATTTCAACTGTTCATAGCAGCAGTTTTCAAAGCGAATGATCAGAAATTGGTTTTTCTGATAAACAGATCCCTGAATAATTCTGTCATCTTCATCCTCGTATTTTGCCACGCATTCCATGGCATTATCTATAATATTTCCAAAAATATTGCTGATATCGCGGACAGCCAGATTCTTCAGCAATCTTCCGTCTGCGTTACAGATAAACTGAATGTTTTTCTGTGCACACTGCATTTGTTTCTGAGTAAGAATGGAATCCAGTACCGCATTACCAGTCACTTTCTGAGAATCATATTGCTGTACTGCTGCCTCCAGTTCCTTCAAATATGTTTCCCTTTCCTCTGAAGAACAAGCACTTCGAAGTGCTGCGATCTGATGTTTCAGATCATGACACTGGCGGCTGATATATTCCGTGTTCATTTTGTAATCCAGATATTGCTTATACTGAAGATTCAGCATATGATTGATTGCTGTTAGTTCTTTTTTCACACTCTCTTCCTGCCAGCTTCTCTGAAGAAAAAGAATTACCGCAATTGCCCCGAAATCAACCAGTGTCCTGATAATTGCCAGGATCATTCCCGCATCTATTTCCACCGCAGTCTGGTAGTCCACACGGTAAAATCCAAGATTTCCAACAATCATAGCCAATAGTGCAACCAGGACAAATACCAGTATCTGCTTCTTTTCCAGGCATACAAAATGTTCTGAAATTTTTCTCTCCAGATGATAAAAAATTCCATACATAATTCCAAAAGAACCAATCAATATAAAAATTGCCCAGCCATTTTGCAAAGTAATTCCGCCAATAAGCCAACAGCTCAGCAGCCATTCTGCAGAAGCTGCAAATTCTCCTGCCACAAATCCGATCATGCCGTAACCTATTGCGCTGCAAAAATCCACTTCACAGATTGCCCATATACAAAAGATCATCACAACAACACTGATTACCATGTCAACGATCCATTCAATTGTGTTCCTTTGCAGCCAGGTTACGATCACATAATTCATTATAATGATCATAAATCCAGATAAGATAATACTTAATACCGATAAGATTCTGGATCTTCTTTTTTCCAGAAGCAGGATCATTACTGTAATTCCAAGCCACTGGGACAATGCCGTAATTAACCGGGGAATTCCCGGCGAGGCCATTTCAAACATATTCGCCCTCTCCCATATATTCTGTCAGCTGCTCCATAAATTCTTTTTTCCTGGAACGGCTTACAGTTAATGTCTCTCCATGCACCAGGATTTCGTTATTTTTCACACTCTGCACCTTCGCCAGATTTATGATCAGTCCGCTGTTACAACGGAAAAATGGCTTTCCTTCCAATCTTTTTTCCATCTCTTTGATGGTACAGTAAAAAATAATATTTTCTTTTTCCAAATGGATATGAAGATAATGTTCTCTGTTTTCTATATAGAAAATATCGTTTAAGCTTATATTTCTTACACCTGTTGGAAGCTGTAATGACAGATATTCCACCTTTTTGCTTTCCAGTTCCCGGCATGCTCTGTCCATCTGCTGGGTGAAAAGCCTGTATCGTACTGGTTTCAGAATGAAACCTCTGGCTTCCACATCATAGCCTTGTATCGCATATTCTGCCATATTAGTTATAAAAATAATAATAACCTCTTTATCTTTTTCCCGGATCTTTCTGGCAGTTTCCATTCCATCAATATGCTTCATGCGAATATCCAGTAAAATAACTTCAAACTGACCTGCATATTCATCCAAAATATCAATTCCGTCACAATACGTTCTGGTCTGTATGGAAATTCCCTTTTCCTTCCCATATCTAGAAAGAAACTCCGACAACTGCTCTCTGTAATTTTCTTCATCTTCCACAACTGCTACATGAATCATTTCGTTTCTCCCTGATTTTTTGTTGTATCTACTATTATTCAAGGTAGCATCTTTTATTCAATATTGCAAGTAAGTAACCCATCATAGAATCATTCTCCAATTGTTCCTGTTCATTCCGTGACCAGGAACTTCCAATTTTCTCACGCCAATTCTTATTTTTCTGCCACTGCTTCGCCCAGTCGGTTATAAATCGTCTTCGCGTCCAGGATGTGCGGCACCCCGGTGGCGTCTGCGGCGGCGCCGGCGGTTACGAGAATGTACTCCCTGTCGTAGATCTGTGCAAAGCTGGCCAGACAATGTCCGGCTTCGGAGGTGTAACCGGTTTTACCACCCAGGATTTCTCCGCCGGTCACACTTGAATCAGACATATTCTTAAACATGGTACTGTAATAAGTAATCCCATCCGGGTGAACATTAGTCCCCGGCGTGGAATGAAAATGACTTTCGATCACGTCCCGGAATGTATCATTATGAAGCGCATACTTAAGCAGCAGTGCTATATCATAGGCCGTACTATAATGCTCCGGATCATGCAGCCCCGTACAATCCATAAAATGGGTATCCTTCATCCCAATAGACTTCGCCTTTGCATTCATCTTCTCCACGAAAGCCTCCTCAGAACCCGAAACCTCATCTGCCAGCGCCAGGCAACACTCCGCCCCCGAAGGCAAAATCACTCCATAAACAAGATCCCGGATCCTCACACTCTCCCCCGGCTGAAATCCCGCCTGCGTGGCATCCTGCCCGTCCAGAGCATAAAAAATATCCTCACTAAGCGTAATCTCACGGTCCAGATCCGAAAAAGCTTCCAACGCCACAATCGCCGTCATAATCTTCGTCATCGAAGCCGGATAAATCCTCTCCTCCCCATTCAACTCCCCAATCACTTTCCCACTTTTCACATCCATCAGCACTACATTAGAACTATTCACCCCCGACACATCCAGTTCCTTCACCGGAGGTCCATCAAACACTCCCATCAGTCCCGACACCTTCGCACCAAGTCCTCTATCCCAGCAAAACGCAATCGCCAGCACCGCCAGAATCAACACTTCCACCAGCGCACTGATCAATACCCTCCGTCTCTGCTTCTTCCTCCGAAGTTTCCTCCTCCGCTCCACCTGAGCCCGTCCTTTCCTCTCTTCCACATTTCCTCGTCTATCTCCATACTCCGTCACCCATGAGCACCACCTTTCCTATAGTCCTTACATTATACACCATCCCATCTTACTAAACCATTCTCTAATTTTCCTATAAATTTCCAAAAAGGAAAAAGTGGCGGGTAAGGATCTTCTCTCTTCCCCCCTCCAGCACCTCACCCCCCACCACGCTCCCAGCGCAGCGAAGCGCCCGCGTCCCTCCTAAACAACCAGCCAGTGCAGGGTGGAGTGTTGGGGGGCTTCGTGACGGGTTCTTGCAGGGACTTAGGCGGCGGACGGTTGCGTTGCCAGGCAGGGCGGCACTGTCTGAGCTCCGCAGGAGCGAGTTTGCCGCACTGACTGGCGCCCTTAGCAACCGTCCGCCACCTTAGACCCTGCAAGGTTCCGCCACCAGTTCCCCAACACTCCACCCTGCACTGGCGTCCCTTATCCGGAGACGCAAAAAGCACCCACCTCGCGGTGAGTGCTCTTCATTTTCATCTATTAAGCTAATTTGATCGGGTTGATCTTCACTCCAGGACCCATTGTCGGAGCGATAACAACGCTCTTTAAATACTGTCCTTTCAGTGTGCTAGGTCTAGCCTTTACAATAGCTCCAATCAGCGTCTGGAAGTTGTCGCTTAACTGCTCCTCAGTAAAGGAAGCTTTACCGATCGGCACATGGATAATGTTTGATTTGTCAAGACGATACTCAATCTTACCAGCTTTGATATCATTGATAGCCTTTGTAACATCCATAGTTACAGTACCAGCCTTCGGGTTAGGCATTAAACCTTTCGGTCCAAGTACACGACCAAGACGTCCAACAACACCCATCATATCCGGAGTTGCTACAACAACGTCAAAGTCAAGCCATCCCTCGTTCTGGATCTTCGGAATAAGGTCCTCAGCACCAACGAAATCAGCACCTGCAGCCTTAGCTTCCTCAGCTTTTGCATCCTTAGCGAATACAAGAACGCGAACAGTTTTACCTGTACCGTGTGGCAGAACTACTGCACCACGGATCTGCTGATCTGCATGACGTCCATCGCAGCCTGTGCGGATATGAACTTCGATAGTCTCGTCAAATTTGGCAACAGCAGCTTTTTTAACTAAGCTGATAGCTTCATTAGTATCGTATAATGTTGCGCGGTCAACTGCCTTAGCAGCCTCCACGTATTTCTTTCCTCGTTTCATTTCTATAACCTCCTGTGGTATTTGCGGGG
>OLQN01002235.1_pt1 | contig 13293 bp, 14 predicted proteins | sample 1673181 | NCBI WGS metagenome assembly OLQN01 (sample SAMEA3136763, study PRJEB25190) | human gut metagenome | biome: human gut; feature: human-associated habitat; material: faeces | place: Austria | collected 2013
GTAGTACAATCGCAACAACACGTATGTTGTTATAACAACAAACCGGAGGTTTTTATGAATACTTTTTTTCCGGCAAACACGCAGCTTTTCCGCGGCATTAGCGAAAGTGAAATAGAAGAGCTCCTCCTCTGCCTGGGGGCACATGAACGCAAATTCCAAAAGGGAGACGTCATCTTTCGAGCCGGATCGTCTGTCGATGCCTTCGGCCTTGTGGCATCCGGAAGCGTCAATATCGTCGTAAATCTCTATTGGGGAAATAGCATTATTTTCGGGCACGTGGGCAAAGGAGAGGTCTTTGCGGAAAACTACGCGGCCATTCCCGGAAAAGAACTCCTGTGCGATGTCGTTTCCTGCGAAGATACCGAGATCGTCTTTCTGAATATGAAACATGTTTTGACGACTTGCCGGAAAGGATGCGCCTATCATAACCGCATCATTCAGAATATGCTTCGCATCTCCGCTCAGAAGAATTTGAACATGTCTTCCCGCATGATGCATACCGCTTCCAAATCTCTAAGGGAAAGGCTCCTGTCTTATTTTTCCGAGCAGGCTTTGGAACATGGAAGCGCGCACTTTACCATCCCCTTTAACCGGCAACAGCTTGCCGATTACCTCGCCGTAAACCGCAGTGCCATGTCCAATGAACTTTCTAAAATGCAGGCGGAAGGGCTTATTACGTTTCGGAAAAATGAATTTATCTTAAATGAAGCCGCACGGGATGAATAGGTTGCGATGGGAGGGATTAATGGCCCCTCGAAAAAAGGGATGGTTTCATGTTTTCGCGGACATGCTGCAACCATTCCATGAAAAAAGATTCTCTGCCAATGCCATCGACAGAGAATCTTTTTTTTGCGCGAAGTTATGCTTGCTTCCCGAGAAAATGTTCTTTTGCAAACTCCATGTCCTGTACCAATTCCAGGGTGCCGAGGTATTTGCCGTTCTTGTCCCGCACAGCCATGTAGCGAACCAACATGGTACGGCCCCCTTTTTCCATCCATACTTCGACAAAATCGCGACGGCCATGTCTGAAATCGTCGATAATCTGACGCACCATGGGTTCGATTTTCGGCGGATGACACGAGAACACCTCGCGGTTCAGCGCCATGAGGGGGCGTTTGAATACCTTCGGCCCTTCGTCAAAGAAGCGATTGATATTCTCTGCATCGACAAAGGTGATCTCCATGGGGATCGTGTTTAATAGGGCGATCAGCTGCTCAATGGTCAAACGGCCGCCCGGCATGAGGATCTCCCCTTCCGAGGCTTCAGCCACAGCCTGCGCCATGTTTTCAGCATCTTCCCACGTCTTTTGTTCTACGCCGAAGCAGGCGGCATAATCTTTGGCATCCCGATAAATGCCGTACCATTCCTCTTGCGTAAAATTAACCGCACAGATGGGAAAGAGAATGTTCTGTTCCTTATAAATCATCTCCTCCGCACGAGTAAGCACGGCATCCAGGCGGGCATTCCATGCTTCGCCATGTTCTTTTTCCTTCACAAGGGAAGCGAGGCCGTCGCGAATTTCATCGTCGACCGTCCACATGACATCGGAAGGACCGGAGATATCGTAATGAACCTTAAGCAGCGGATAGAGCAGATCGCCTTTCTTGGCGTAATGAATCGAAAGCTCGCGAATCTTTGGAAGGAGCGATTCATCTCTGTGCTCTTTAAATTCAGCGAGCAGCGCCGACAAGGCGTCGTTTTCTTTCTTGAAGGTGAACAGGGGATGCCCCGTGATGGCTTCGAGGGCCGCCGTCTTCGCCTTCTTTTCTTGCTTAACCGCCTGCGCCTTTTTTCTTATGGCCGATGCCTCCACTTCCCTTTCGGCATTGGCGATTTTTTCTTCCGTGGTGGAACCGTGGAACAAAGCCGAGTGCACGTCACACAAGCGCTGCACCTCGCTCAGGGGCGTGCCTTCTTTCAAAAGCGCCTGCTCCGCCTCCATAATCTCCGACGCCTCCACTTCTCCGAATTCGCGAACGAAATCTGCCCTAACATCTTCCAAGGCTTCTCCGTCGCCGAGTCTTTTCAGATACGCCTTCAATTGTTCCCTGCGGTCCGCGGAAGGGTGGCCTGCATTGTCTTCCTGCCATTGCGTTTTCGAAACCGAAGCCATATCCGGCATATCGCCCACCGGCTCAAATCCATGGCGCATCAACGTGGTCATAACATCAATCATGGAGATGTTCTTCATCTTCGCGCCCTTCGGGATGGTCATCATTTTACCCATGGAATACAGCATGGGCTTTTTCGTTATCTCGGTAAAGCCCAGACCCGCCATAATATCGACCAGTTCCGGGTATTCCTGTGTCAGTTCGAAGACCGTTTTATTTAAATCAAGTTTCTTTGCCATTTCAATAACTCCTTTCATTTCTCTTTTTCTTAATCATAAACGGAAAGCAATCCAATGTATGTTGTTTCAACAACGTTTTTGTATAAATACCTACATCTTCAATCAAAGGCCGGTTCTCATTTTGAGGCAGAATATGTTGAAAAAGTTTCGCCCCGAAATAATAGTTGTCCAATCCCCCGCTAATATAATCCGGATAGAGTAATCGAATTGTTTTCATTTTATTCTCCTCATACACCGGACGATACTTGGGTCCCATTCATCCGTTGAAGTGCTTCGCTCCTTCATCCTCTATGAATCTTAAAGCAGACCGGCGACAGTATCGCCGTGTCGAGTTTCGTCCTTTCTCACGCTTTCAATCACGGGAAATTTTTCCGCAACCGGCGCGTAGTTTTCGGCGGCGGCGTATTCTCCCTTTACAATAAGCGGGTAGAGCCTCTTTTTTCCGATTATCTTATAAAGGATGGGCATGAGGATGGCCAAGGTTTTCTTTGGCTTTAAATTTTCGTTTGTAAGTCCGTGAAACACGGCCGCGTGGCGACCTTCTTCTGCAGCCAGTTTTCGAAAGGTGTCTGCGTCCTTTGTATCTTTCACTACCTCTGCAAGGGCTTGATACATAAGGACCGCATCCAATTCTCCTTGCTGGGATTTTAATAATATTTTCCTATCGTTATCGCTTCTGTTCATTTCATTTTCCTTTCAATCACATGGATTTGTACCTACTCTAAAAGATACCCTCTTCCTTCATTATAAATATCAACTATCGAAACGTGCATAAGATCCGATGCTACTCTATATCCATAGCTCCTTCGGCATAGAAAAAGGCCTTTAAGATTTAAAACCTTAAGGCCCTCCTTTTTTACGCTTCATTTACTATTTTTTTTATTTTCTTTGTTCCTCAATTTTACCGATTTCAAGCGGGAATCTGATTTTAATTTCTCAAAAAATTCTTCGATGTCGTAATTTTTATGAAAAGTTAACGTGGCTTCAATGATTGATTCGTCCTCGATGCCCACGTCAATAATATCGAGTTTTCTCACTTCCACGCCCTTTTCGGAAGTGAAATTCAAAAAGCGGTCCCGGTCGAAATTCGTACTGTTAAATACCATAATATAAGATACTGTCGTTCGCTCATTGAGCGCATCGCTGAATCCCATGAGCGAGATCAAGGTAATCAGGCAAACGACGGTCGCTATAATCGCGCCTTCATAATAGCCGATTCCCACGGCGAGTCCGATGGCGGCAGACAGCCACAAGGTGGCCGCCGTAGTGAGGCCGGATACCCCATCCTTTGTTTGAAGGATGGTGCCCGCACCTAAAAAGCCGATGCCGCTCACGACTTGGGCGGGAAGCCGAAGGGCATCCCATCCGTCGCCACCGGATACTTTGCCGACGCCGTCGATGCCGATGAGCATAATCAAGCAAGCGCCGACGCTGACAATAATATGGGTTCTGAAGCCGGCGGCTTTGTGTTTCGTTTCCCTTTCCATGCCGATAATCGCCCCTAAAAAGGCCGCCAGAATAATTCTGCCTGCCACCAAAATTAGATTCATTCCCTGCCTCCTTCTGTCCCGCCTCGTACCGATTGAAATCATTTATTTCGAAAAAGCCAATCCTTGCTTGAGATGCGCCGAATTTTAATATGTCTTAACATTACCATGATAATAATTTTACATCAAGACGCTGGCATTAAGGCAAGTAACAAATTGAAAGTATCCAAAGGCAGGTGGCGGTGAACGTCTGCGATGCCGCAGCCTCCTTGGATTGTCCTGCGCCTTTTCCGTGCATGGAAAGTTTCCTGAAATTTGGCATAAGAATAGCACCTACCCTCGTAGGTGCTTTCATAAAATTTGCGCTTTTTAAGACTTCAGCAATTCAATGATTTCATCCTGCGCCTCCCTGCCTTCTCTGAAAAACCGCACCAAAGGGTAACAGTGGCACATGCCTTTCCCCACAGTGATTTCGTAGGGCGCCCGGTATTTTTCCATGGCTCGTTGAAATTCGTCCGCAAAGGCGTAGAGGCATTCATTTTCTCCGTAATAAAAGTATGTTTTCGGAAAGTCCGTAAAATCGCCTACCGTTCCGTCCAACATATATTCAGGCAGGTCTGCATCTCCTTTTGCAATCTCCCTTGCCGTTTTAATATAGGTCGGTTCAATCATAATGTCTTTAGGGTTCAGCGCATTTAACTTTTCCCATATCTCTCTGTTCTCATGGAGCGTGACATCAGGAATGCCGCCGGGAGAAACGGAAATAATTTTTTCGGGCATGGGAAGGGGCCTGCCCAAGGCATTGTTATGTAGAAAGATCCCAAGAGCCAGGCAAGCGCCGGAGGAAAAACCGAGGACACTTAGGTTCTCCGCCTTGTAATTTTTGGTCATCAGCCGATAGGTTTCAAAGCAAACGTCGTATGTCTTATCCACCTTTACATCCTCCGAACAAAGGGGATAAAACAAAAACCAAACATCTTTGCCCGTTTTCTCCATGATTCTTTCCGCCAAAGAAAAATCCAATTTGTCCGGCTGCGTAATCATGCCGCCGCCGAAAAGGTAGAGAACCGCTCCGTCTGCGGGCATTTGATTTCTTTGGTAAGAAAGCAGCCTGTATCCCATGACCTCTCTGTGGAAGAGGAAATAGTTTTTTCTCTCGGCCCGCTTTTTTGCCTTCTTTAAATCAAAGACTATTTTTGCATTTTCTTTCCTTGCATAGGCGAGCATCTCTTCTTTGTTTTTTAAAAACATCTTTTTGACTCCGAGCAGCCTTACGATGGTCGATGCGATCTTATACGTTAAACTCATTTTTCCCTCCTTGAAAGCAGCCTTCCATCCGATTTCCTCCATGCTTTCGGTTCATTCCCTATCCCCTGTAATAAAATAATCGCAACAATCCGCGCCGTTGGCGATGGTGCCCTTTCTGTGGAGCACGCCATGCTGAAGGCTAATCATCACCTCGTCCAGCTCGCAGAACAGGGGCATTAATTCGGCTACGCCGAGCTTCTCGGTGTAGGCACAAATGGGGCAACGGGTGATTCTGTAGTAACAGGCGCCCTCGTAGGGCTCGCCCACAAAATCTACCTTAAATGAGTTGGGGTAGCGCTTCTCTTTTTCCGGCGTATACCATTTGACATACCTCAGGATGCTTTTTTTATTGGCCGCCTTCCCCCATTTCGTATTGAGGTCGACGAGAGAAAAGTACGGCCGAACAAAATAAAGGGATCGACGCATCATCTCCTGCGCGATTTCCGGCGGAATCTTTTTTTCGCTTGCTAAATAAGGGGCGACAAACACGAGGGCAAACATCTCATTGTAGGCCATGGGATTGTCCTCGCCGATATCCTCCGCCTCTTCGATTAACTTTCGATACACTTTTTTGCTTTTTTTGATGATTTCGTCGGCATAGGCCCGCCCGTATGTATCCGCCAAGACCTTTTTCATCGGATGTCGAAACAGATTAAAATAAAATCGGCGATATTTCATCGAATCTCCCTCATGCCTTTCTTTCAATCATTTGGTCGCTATGAATGCCAGTTGTTCTTTTCTGTCTAAATGGTATGCACAGGAAAAGCCGACTTTCGTAAGCAGATTCGTCAAGTCGTCGGGTGTGTAAACTTTCATGGCAATCTTCCCGGCTAAAATCCTTACATCTCTTCTCTTCATCGACGAGACCTCATTGCATATGAGAAACTGACCGCCTTTGTTCAACACGCGGTAAATTTCTTTAAAGCACGCCTCAATGTCGTTCCAAAAATAAATCGTTTCAAAGGCCGTGACAATAGCCATGGATTCATCTTGAAAGGGAAGGCGCTTCACATCGCCCACGAGAATTTGGCATCGGCCGGACTTGATCGCTTCTTTATTTCGCTCACTCGCCATGTTTACACTGGTCTGTGAGTGGTCCATGCCGTAAACTATGGCCCCTTGAGTCAAAAAATAGTCGATGTTCCGTCCGCCGCCGCAGCCTAAATCCAAGACCGTATCTTCTTTCTTGATTTTTATGTAAGACCTTCCCCACTTCGCTAATTTTTCATGGCCTCGATTCATACTCATTAACATCAATCTGCCGGAAAAATTGTCTTCCGGCTTTCTGAAATTTTCTAAAAAGCGTCGAAACATAACCGCCTCCTGTTGATACTTATTATCATAGATATTATACCACGTCCCCTTCCGGCGATTTAACAGAAAAAAAGGATTTCAAGATTTCTTGTAAAATCCTAAAATCCATTTTTTCGACAGCTTTATAGTCTGTTATTTTATTTTTAAAGTATCGAAGCCGGATAAGATGCCGTGCAGAATCTGTTTCCTATTTTTTCTTCACATAAATCCCGTCGCTTCGTCGCGGGATTTTTCCACCGGTAGATGATGAAATCCCTATGCTTTTACATCTTTTTCAACTTGTTATACCGATCTCCGCATCCTATACCGAAAAGCATGGACCCGATGATCCATGCGTACTCCGTTTTACCACTGTTAAATGACATCCATATCGAAGCGATAAGCGTAATGAACGCAATCATAGCCAATATCAGCCATACGTTCTTTTCCTCCATTTTGCCTCCTTAAGCAACTTCCCTTTGTACGAGTAAAAATCACCTCTCTGTGTCGCCCAAATATTTCTCCAGGAGAACCAGATTGACATCGGGGATCCCGTTAAACACAGTAGGCACCATATCTATTTCTTCAAAATCAAGCTTCTTGTACATCTTCCGCGCCACCAGATTTCGTTCATTTGTGTCCATGCGAAGCGCGCAACATCCGTGATCCAATGCATAGCTTTCATAGAAATCGACAAACTGCTTTCCGAGTCCCAGTCCGCTCGCTTTCGGAGAAATCGTCAGCGTGTGCAGAACCCATACCTTCTCGGCATCTACCTCGTGCCGCCATTTGGCCTTTGCGTAGACATCCACCTGAAGCTGATTGATGATCGCGGAGCCCAAAATAGCGCCGTCTTTTTCGATCACAAACAAATCTTCTCGACGAAGCGCGTCTTCTGCCGTCGCCCTTGTCGGGTACACGCCACGAATCCATCCCACCGTGATCGCCCCATCCTCTTGCAATTGGATGATTTCATTATAAATCGTCACCACCGCATCGAGATCGGAAGAAACTGCCTTTCGAATCATTCCATCGCCCCTTTCAAAATAATTTCGTAAATTTCTGCTTGCCCTGCTCAGTACGCCTAAAAATGGTTTGTTATTTCATGATAATCACACAGATTCCGATGACAGTTAGGCTAATGCCGATAATCAATTCGACCAATCCCACCCTCTTGGCATCTAATTCTGTTTTTCTACCAGCTTTGTAAGCTTCTTCAAATCCGTTGATTAAATTATACTTCTTTCGAAAATAAATCGCATATCCAAATGTAGTAAATGCAACGCCGACCGCCATTAGTATAATTTTTACTATCAACATTTTACCGACCCCTAAACTATTTTTTCGTCCACTCGTGCCTTTTTTCATCCAAATTAGCTTCATTTTGAACGAAAATCATTTGCTGTCCGCACGAAAATAAAATGTACTCCTGCCCGAACCTTCCCTGATGACAAAATACCCCTCACTTTATAAAGTGAAATTTGACCTCTTTGGTAACCTGAATTTTTATTTTTTTATAGTATTTTTGAGTTTTATTGATTAATTTGAATATAAAAAATGAGGACTTATGCTATTAGGCATAAATCCTCTAATCTAAATTTTCTTCTTCAAAGACTTTAAATCTTTCTTCCTATCAATTATTTAATTTCCATGATTCTGCCTTAGCTTTTGCGTTGATAAGATCAGAATAAAGTCCATTATTTTTAATCAGTTCTTCGTGATTTCCACGTTCTACTATTTCTCCATCTTTTAAGACTAAAATTTGGTCTGCATTTCTTATGGTTTTTAGTCTGTGGGCAATCATGATGACTGTTTTATTTTTTGTAAGTTGTTCTATAGCTTCTTTAAGCTTATCTTCATTTTCTGGGTCTATATTTGCAGTTGCCTCATCAAAGATAATTATATCTGCATCTTTTAGCATGGCTCTAGCTATGGAAATTCTTTGTTTTTCTCCACCAGATAGGCTTGCTCCACCTTCTCCGATGATAGTGTCATATCCTTCTGGTAAAGCTTCTATAAATTCATGGCACCTTGCCTTCTTTGCAGCTTCTACAACCTCTTCATGGCTTGCATTTTGTTTTCCAAATTTTATATTGTTTTCAATAGTGTCTTCGAAGAGATATACATCTTGGAAAACTGTACTTATTAATTCCATAAGTGATTCTAACTTATATTTTCTTATATCTATTCCACCTATCTTTATACTTCCTTTATCAACGTCCCAAAACCTGGAAATTAGATTGCACATAGTTGTTTTCCCTGAACCTGAAAGTCCTACAATTGCAGTCATTGTATTTTCTTTAATTTTACAAGATATGTTTTTTAATATTTTTTTATCCTCGTAGGAAAAAGAAACTTCATTAAATTCTATATCACATTTTTCTGGATCTATATTTTTGCCATCTATATCGATTTTAGGCATACTCATAGTTTTTTCAACTTCTTCAATAGAACTTGTTGCTAGTCTTAAAGTTGCTAATACGCTACCCGTTGATTTTATATGATTAAAAGCTAGAAAGGACATTATTGTACCCATTATACCATCTGAAATATCCATATTTCCCTTAAAAAATAATTGCAATGATGTTGCTATCATAATAACACTAAAGAAAGCTACAATAATATCTTGAATTATGATATAGGGAGTAAGACTTTCTTCCATATCTAAGTTTACTTTTTCATTCTTAGTAATAGACGATATTATTTCCTTATCTCTTATACCTTCAAGATTAAAAGCTTTTATTACAAAAAGCCCCTGTATATATTCTAAAGTTCTTTGCACAAGTTCTGATTGAGATTTTTGCCTAGCAGCAGAACTGGCTTTTGACTTCTTTTCCATATAGGATACGGCGCACAAGTATAATAATGTTCCTATAAAAACAATACATCCTAGTTTAAATTCAAAAACAAAAATCATTAAAGTAAAAACTATTGAATTTATTAAACCACTTAATACACCTACTAGAATAAATGGTGCAGTATTTTCTATATCATCCAATACTGAAGTAGTTATTCCTGTTATATAAGCAGTATTATTTCTATTAAAATATCCCATAGGTACAGTTTTTAAAAGTTTTCCTATTTCTACTCTTTTATTAGCTACCATAAAATATCCTGCGTGTACCTGTTTAAGTTGGGCAAGAGAATTAAAATAGCTCCTTCCAATAATACTTAAAATTAGTAATATTAAAACTATTAATGAAACTTTCATATTTTTATTATCTGAAAAGATTGAGTTTAATACAATGTAAATTGCTACAATCTGTAACATATTAAATATGGCGTAAATAAACTCAAAGACCACAGAGACATTTAAATTAGATTTCTCAAGATCTGCAAAGTTCCAAATTTTTTTAAGTCCACTAATCATTTTGCACTCCTTATTTTTTTAGATTTGCTCTCCACATATCTTTATAAGTATTGCTTTTATTTAGTAATTCTTCATGATTACCAGCACAAGATATTTTTCCATCTTCAACTAGGAAAATCTTATCTACATCAGTTACAGTAGATAGCCTATGAGCAATAATTATAACAGTTTTCCCCTCTATCAATTTAGAAATTGATTCTTGTAACTTAACTTCATTTTCCGGATCTATATAAGCTGTTGCTTCGTCTAATATAAGAATTGGTGCATTTTTAAGCATAGCTCGAGCTATAGTAATTCTTTGCCTTTCTCCCCCAGATAAATTACTTCCCCCAGAACCTACTATCGTTTGATATCCTTTTTCTAATGACATAATAAATTCATGACAACCCGAAGCTTTTGCCATTTCTATTACTTCATCATCACTAGCATTTACCTTTCCCATTCTTATATTTTCCATCACAGTATCATTAAAAAGAAAAGTGTCTTGAGATACAAATGCTACCAAATCATATAGTTGTCTAAGTGGAATATCTAATATATTTTTATCTCCAATAGTAATTACTCCATCACTAATATCCCAATACCCAGCAATAAGCTTTGCTATAGTGGACTTCCCAGAACCTGAAGGTCCAACTAAAGCATTAACTGTATTTTCTTCTACAAATAAATCTACGCCCTTTAAAATTTCTTTGTTTTCATCGTATGCAAAATGTAAATCCTTAATCTTAATATCATAGTTCTCAAAATAAGTTATATTATCGCTATGAATCTGTTCATCAGCTGCTAAAATAGAATCTATTCTATTAACTGTTGTTCCTACTTGTGCTAAACTGTCAATAAAATTAATTGCGGCTAATAAAGGACCTGCTACTCCTAATGAAAGTATTATGACCATTATAAAACTACTAATTTCTAGGCTACCACCTATATACATCAAAAAACCTATAGGCAGTATCGTTATCAAAGTAGTAGGTGATATTGCTTTAGATAACGACATAGAAAATTGAGTCTTCTTCATCCATTTATAAAAATATTCAGCATTTGCATAAATACTATCCTCATATTTAGAATAGGAATTCTCACCCTGATTAAAAGTTTTTATAACCTCAATTCCATTGATATATTCGACAATTGACTTATTCATATTAGTATTGACCTCAACAGATTTAGCATAATCACTTGCGTAATCTTTCATAATTAAACCCATAAACATCATACCAACTGGAATTGAAACTAAAGAAAGAATTGCCAATCTCCAATCAATGATTAATAAATAAATAATGATAAATAGCGGTCCTAATATGTTTGCCGTCATTTCTGGAAGCAAATGAGCTAATGGTCTTTCCATTTTTTCTACTTGGTCAACAATGGTTGTTTTAAATTCTCCGCTACTTGTGTCTATAATCTTTCCTAAAGGCATTCTAGGAAGTTTTTGAGCTATACTTATTCTTAAGTTCTTTAAAATTGAAAAGGTTGCTTTATGAGAAATTTTTAGTGCAAATGAATATAAAATTGATTTTAAGCTATATCCAAGAAATATAAATAGACATAGTAACATGTAATATTTGGTATCATGATTCCCTTGAATGAGATTATTTATAATGCTACTAGCAAAAATATATGGCATAATTCCACATAAAACCCCTATACTAGAAAGAAAAATAGCAAGTTTAATCCACTTTTTCTCTGTTTCTGCATATTCCCAAATGCGTTTTAAATAGTCCACAACACTCCTCCATTCTAAAATATTTTATTTTGAAAACTCATAAATATTACCCCCACAGTTTTTTATAAACTCATAATCGTGTGTAATAATTATAATGAGTTTTCCTTCTCTCTCCATATCGTGTAGGAAATTAATTAATGTATCCATCTGTGGTTTACATAATCCACTTGTAGGCTCATCTAAGATAATAATAGGTTTACTACTAAGCCTTGCTATAGCAATCAACAATCTTTGCTTCTCTCCTCCCGATAAACTTTGAGGATGTTTTTCAAGCTTTGATAATAATCCCATCTTTTCCAACATTTTTTCATTTAGGCTTTTATATTCACTTACTGTTGATACTTCCGATAATACACTTTCTGTAAAAAGCTGGGAGCTTGGATCTTGCATTACCATAAAAATTTCTTTATTTTGTTTTGTAACTTTTTTTTGATTAACAAATACATCTCCGTGACCTTTTGTAGTACCGGTCAATAATTTAATGAAAGTACTTTTCCCTATTCCATTTTTTCCAATGATAAAATTTACTCCCTTATTAAAGGAAATACTAAAGTCAAAAATTTTATTCTTTTCATATTTTTTCTTAAAATTATGACATGATAAATCTCCATTTCTAAAATTATTTTTATCATCCAATAAATTTACTTTATAATATTCATTAATCTCTAAATCACTTTTATCTATTTTATTAAATGTTCTAAGTCCATATCCTTCTGCAATAGCTTTCAAATTATAATCATTTAAATCTTCTTTTTCGTATGAATTTAAAGACTCATTATCAATAATACAGAGCCTATCCATTATATCTTTTAAATAAAATAATCTATGTTCCACAACAATTATTATCTTATTTAATTCTTTTAATTTCACTAAGGCTTCTTTTAACCTTTCTATAGATTCATTATCTAATGATGAAGATGGTTCATCTAATAAGATAATATCATTTTCAGAAATTGCACAAGCTGCAAGTGCTATCATTTGCTTTTCTCCACCAGATAAATCAAATATATTTTTGTCTAATAAGTATTCTATATTTAAGAGTTTTGAGTATTTCTTTATTCTATTGATTATCTCTGACTTCTCAGTATTTCTATTTTCTAGCTGAAAGGCTAACTCCTCAGTGGAATTCATACAGTAAAATTGAGATTTTGGATTTTGAAATACATTTGAAATAATACATGATCTTTCAAATATATTTTTACTAAGTAAATCTAGGTTGTTATATTTTATTTCTCCACTAATATTAGCATCAAGGTATTCAGGTATTACCCCATTAATTGCTTTTAATAGTGTGCTTTTTCCACATCCAGAATGTCCTGTAATAACTGTAATTTCACCAGCTTTACATTCAAAATTTAGATTTTTTAAGATATTTTCATCATCAAAAGATAAATCAAGCTTTCTTATTTTAAGCATATTTTCTACCTCTTATATAAAAAAATGAAACTAAAATAGAAACAAAAAAAATTAAATAGTCGGCAAATGTTAACTTTGCTTCTCTAATATTTGATCTATTTCGATTGACAGCAAGACCCTTAGTTAATGAAGCTACCGTCAATTCATCAGCAGAATTTGATAGGGTCATCAATAGTGGGATTATCCTATATTCAATTAATAAAATAGGATTCTTTAAAAATTTCTTAAAACTTATATCCCTCAAATAAACAGCTTGTTTTATTTGTCTATACTCAATTCTTGTTGCATAAAAATATCTAACCATAACCGCAACAGGAATGGCTATCTGATCAGGACACTTCAC
>OLQN01002236.1_pt1 | contig 13287 bp, 6 predicted proteins | sample 1673181 | NCBI WGS metagenome assembly OLQN01 (sample SAMEA3136763, study PRJEB25190) | human gut metagenome | biome: human gut; feature: human-associated habitat; material: faeces | place: Austria | collected 2013
CTGTCTGAGTTTCACTATCCCATTCAACATCTGCTCCCATTTGCTCGAACAAAAATCTCATAGGTACAAGTGTGCTGCCGTCTTCGATAATCGGCGGTACGTCAAAGCCGAGAATATTACCGTCAAACTTCACATAAACAGGGTTATTCGGCAATTTTTCACGCAACTGTGAAAATACTTTTTCCTTATCACCAACATAATAAGTCCCATAATCTTTTTGTATCAATATTTCATCGCCTACTTCTGATACTCCCTGTCCGTTCGCCCTATCTACAATCATATACACCCAATATATACCGTCTTTTGAAAATGCTAACACTGTATTATTATCGGTTTTGTACTCATTTTTATAGTCAATTCCACAAAGATATTGTCCTACTTTATATTTAGGATAACCTGAATATGTTTCATATAAAATTTTGGTGATGTCACCATCAAAATACAAACTATTACCGATAAACAGTTGATTGTTCAGTCCAATTAGATCATACCCTTCAAAATCAAATTTTCTCCATTCAAAACAGTCTGTACTATAATAAATACCATAATCACCATAACTTATTCCGAGAACTCGTTCTCCGTCTTTTTGAGGATATACATTTTTTGTTTCTATAAAAATTTTATCATCCGTAAAAGCCATTTTAGTTATCCAATTAGGAATTTCATATATATTTAATATTTGCTGAAAATCGGCTGAAAGCCTATACATATATTTTTGACGGTCATATTTTCTGTAATCGGGAATACTCTGATATACCAAATAGTCATTTCCTGTCCATACATAAATATAACGATAATTCTTTAGTTCTGTTTTGACATTTTCATTTTCTTCTGTTTTAACAAAATCAACAGAATTTTGTGATATTTTCGGTGGATATGTATCTGTAATCCATTCTTTACCGCTCCATGTTATATTTTTTGCTATATTTTTTTCAGTAAATTCAACACTTTTCAGATACTCTGCACCATGCGACACTTCACCGAAAGTTGCCATGATAACAAGCACGACTATTATTTTAAGTAATTTATTCACACTATCGCCTCCAAAATACAAAAAGGGTGCAAAGTCTTATTTGTTGTCAAAGACTTTGCACCCTTTAATAAATCCTTATGTCCTATGCTGTTTTGTTTAATTCAGCCTTTAACTGATTAATTTTACTGTCTATTTTATCAGTTGTTATTAATATATTTACATTATAACATATATTTTTCAAACTGTAAAGACTTTGTCAGTTAAAAATTGCAAGTTCCGTTAGGGCAATGCGATTGGATATATTCGTCAAGTATTTTTGCCGCAAGACCGACTTTATCTTCGCAAGTGCGTTTCTTATAATATTCTTCTGTTCTCTTTGACGGAACAGGACTGTTATCTTTTCCGTCAAGTCCTAAAAGTTCTCGGCATATAATAGAGCCTGTTTCCACTTTAAATTGATTTGCGAGTTCCTGCACAAGTGCGTAGGTATCTTTTTTACCCTCATAATCTTTCGCGTCGTCATATCCGTACAAAATTCCGACAACCATAAACATTCCCGTTACCGCAAACTTCTCTCATTCTGCCCATTCCGCCGCCGAATGATGACGCAAGTCTTAGCGCAGTCTTTTTATCCATACCCATCAAGTCACTGAACGCCGCCACCATTGCCTGTGAGCAGTTGTATCCCTCTTTAAATGCCTGTCTGGCAAGTTCTTCTCTTTTGTTCATATTAATCACCTTACGTTTTTATTCTAATTATACCACACTTGTCAAATAAAAAAACTGCGAGCAACAATACCCGCAGTTTTTCGCATTTATTCAGCTGTCAATCTGTTATATTCAGCCTGTGTAATCGGCATTACAGTACCGTGACGATATGTACCGTCAAACGAGAAGTCTGAATCTGCCGTAAATTCACCCTTTGTAATATCGGTTGTTACAAAAGGCTTATAGCCTTTACTCTTTGAGAAGTAGTCAAGAAGTAAGCACCATTCATTTTTACCGTTTAATTTATAAATTGTAGGACCTTCATAACCTGTCATACTACCCAAATTATAGCTTGCAACATCTTTCCAATCACCGCTTAGAGATGTACACTCCTGCATTGTGATACTTGATTTTGCCTCATTCTTTGTAAATCTGTAATATGTACCCTCATGGTCGATAATAGTTGTATCAATAACCGCGTTAGGCTCTTCTATATACAATTCAGGAGCAGAGAATGTCTTGAAGTCCTTTGTATAACTTCTGTAAATTCTGTACTTTTGATAGCTGTCATCGCTTACAACCGATGCCCAGAATACCATATATTCATCCTTTTCAGGGTCATAGCAAGCCTCCGGCGCCCATGTACAACCGGCATTGTCATTATTAATCTTTACAAGGCTTGCCTCGCTCCAATTAACAAGGTCACTGCTTTCCCATACAACAATGCTCTTTGAGCCTTGCTGTGCGGCGGCTGTCCAGTTATTCTTTAAGTTATAGACGCTTAAGTCTGTTGCGATAATAAAGAACTTACCGTCCTCACCGCGAAGAATATACGGGTCACGAACGCCCTGTGTACCGACATTGCTTGTCAAATACGGTTGTTTATTATTAAGCGTTGTCCATGTCTTACCGTCTTTTGATACTGAGAAATAGATTTGTTCACGAGTTGCGTCCTCTTGTGTATCAACGAAGTGAACAAACAAGTACGCACTCATATCATCAAGGTTCTTAATATTAATTGTCTTTTCCACCTTTTTCTTTTCTGTTGTTCCGTCTGATAATGTTGCTGTTATTTTATACTTACCTACTTCAAGATTATCAAAACTGCCTGCCGCATTTGTCTGCTCTGTTCCGACTGCCGTACCGTCTGAATCAGCCAATGAAACCTTTACGGCATACTTATCTTTCGTCGAATCACAGTCACTTGCATAAACGATTTTATTTCCGTCGGCATATGCTTTGAAACTGTCAATAACCGCTGTATATCCCAATACAGTTACATCAAAGTTTCTTGTAAATTCAACACCGTCTTTTGTCATTTTTGCAGTCAAAGTAGCTGTTTTTGTTTCGTCACTTCTTGTAATCTTGCCTGCCGTTGTAACCACAGCAGCGTCTGAAGTTGACCATGTAACGCCATTTTGCGCAGGGATTGTAATGTCAGATGTAACAGCTGTCAAATCACCCAAATCAAGTGAATTTAAAGGATTTTCGTAAGCATAGTTATAGATTACAAAATCATCTATATAACCTGTTGCATACTCGCCCGAACCCCAGTTAGCCTTACCGATATATGCAACTGAATTTTTGCCGAGCATATCCGAAATATTAACTGTTGAATTAACACTGCTTGTTCTTGTTCCGTTTACATAAACGTCCGTTATGCCGTCGGCAATCGAAATGATTACATCGTTCCATTCATTTGTGTTATACGCACCTTTTGCCGCCTCACTTCTTGTACCGGAATTATTATATCTTTCAAATGTAAGTGTGCCGCTGTTTGTCATTGCACCAAGATACTGTTCTTTTTGATATGTCTGTGCACTGCTGTTTGGTGAGGCAAAGAACCACCATGATGTTGTTGTGGTTGTCGGCTTAACCTTAAATGAAATTGTGATATTTTTCTGACCTGTCAAAAGCGAATTGCCGTTTGCGTCTGTAAGCGCAACAACCGTTCCGCTTGTTCCGTCAAACTGAATACACTTCTTATTGTCAACCGTAACAAATTTCAGTGTACCTGTTGCCTTGCCGTATGATGATGTACTTGTTAAGTCGCCGTTATCAAAATTCATATTGATAAGCTCGCCGCTTTCAGGAACCGTCGGTGCTGCGGTTGGTTCAGGAGTCGGCGTCGGTGCCGCCAACTCACTGCTGTATGATATTACATCTGCGTTAAAGTTATCATATGAAACAACTCTTCCTCTTGCACCGTTGTATGAACCTGTTAATTCAAGCGATTTAACGCTTATAGGTGTGCTTATTGTTCCTGTGTAACTTACATCAGTCTCACCGCCTGTAAAGCTTACGCTTGCCGAACCTGTTCCGTCTATTATGATTTCTACCTTTTTATTAAGTCCCATATTGTTTGCGTACTTCTGCGATGAGGTCTGCCAACCGTTTGCACCACGCAATTTACCGTTTTTGACATCAGTTGATGTACACTGAATTACCGGTTTTTCCGAATTGGCAAGTACGTCTGTACCTCCGATACGCATTTGATTAAGATTATATCCGCCGCCTGTGATTGTAAATCCTACAACCTCGTTGCCGTCTGCGTCTTTAACAGAGAATGTATTTTCCTTACCGTTCTGCTCCCAACCTGAGAACATATCGAATGTAAGTCTGAATTTATCCTTGCTTGTAAGTGACTTTGCCTCTGAAAGTTCTGCTTTTGCAGTTGCTTTAACAGGAACAAATACGTTACCGAATCTTTCAAGACCTGTTGCATATACTTGATTTCCGTCTGCCGACAAATCTCCTGCACTTGCATTAAAGATATTTGTTGAATCTTCAAAATCATCGCTCATTTCATCAATATCCGTAACGCTCGGTGCTCCGACTGCCGTTTCCGAAGACGGAGTTGCGTCAATCAAAAATTCTGCGATATTTGTCATATTAGTATCGTTAGTATATCTGAAGTAACGATATGCGTTTTGATTATTCAGGTCTTTACTTTCGATTGTTGTATATTGACTTGACGGAATTGCTGAAGTGATTGTATATAAATCTGTCCATGTTATACCGTCATTTGACGCTTGAATCTTACCGCCTACAGTTCTTTCCGGCATACCGTTTCCGCTTCTTGCGGCAAGTTTTACGTTGTTTACTTTAACAGTCTTGCCGAAGTCGTACATTACATAGCCGTTTTGTACGCCGTCAAAATATGTATTAAGGTCGCCGTCTGCCGCTTTACGATAATCGTTAGCGTCACTCGGTGCTGTTGTGGCATTTCCCCATGAAGCCGTTCCGCTTAGAGTATACATTGTTACCTTAATATCTTTTGTAGCCTTAACGTCACCGATTGTCGCCGTTATTGTAACTGTTCCTGCCGATACGCCAGTTACTGTACCGTCTTGTGAAACAGTTGCAACTTTTTCATCGCTTACGCTCCAAACAGGTGTACCCTCTGCATTTGTATCAATAGTATATTGTGATGTTTTGCCGACACTTACAGTTGCCGCACCTGAAATTGTTGCATAAACAGTGATGTCATAAGTTTTTGAAGTTGTGTAGTCGCCTACCTTAACCGTAACAGTTACCTTGCCCGGTTTCTTAGCCTTCAAAAGACCTGTCTGAGAAATTTCGGCAATACCGTTTTCAGTTGCGTCACTGTCAACAGACCAATTAACATCTCCTGTCAAGTTCGTACCAAGTGTAAGTTGCACCTCATCACCACGTTTAATCTCGCCGTCACTACCCGAAATAACCGCATAATCTGTTCCAAGCTGTGAAGTAGTGTTTGTTACAGTCGCTTTCGGAGTAACTCCGTCCCACGCCATAAATTTGAATGTACAGTCTGTAAAGTCACCTGTTAGTTCTCCTGTCGGTTGGTTTACCGTAACAGCTTTTAGTACACCGTTCTTATCATACACTGCAAAATATTGGTTATAACCGTTCAATGTTTCACTCGGTGTATAGCTGTATTTTAAACCTGTGCTTGTAGATTCAAAACTTGTAACCTTTGCGCCTGTTTCAATCAAATATGTTGTTACTGTATTTGCTTTTAGAGTTGTTGTAAGAGTTTTTCCGTCAAGTACGGCACCATCCTTGATTTCTGCCCACTTTTCGTTACCTGCCATATCTGTTCTGATTTCTCTTACATTTGTACCTACCGTATTAAATCCCGAAAGGTCAAATACATAATCAACATCAGACGAATTTGCACCGTTGTTTGCTACGATTTTAATATCGCCTGTATTTTTGTTGTATGCGGCAAGTGTGTTTGCCGATGAGGCGATAATTGTATCACCCGGATTTATGTACTTTGTAAATTCCAATTCTTCGTTATCATGGTCTGCCATACCTACGCCCCATACACTGCCTGTGTATGCCAAAGAATTGTTAGCCTCCGTCTTGTTTCCGCTCGTCGGGTCTACGAATTTTGAGTCCTTATGGAAGTCCACTATATCCCACATTACCCATGCGGACGGTTGCATACCGTTCATATCTTCGATAATCATACTTGCAAGAGTTGCACCGTTACCGCCCTTGTCAACTTCACTCTGCCATAGGTTTTTGCCGAGTTCAAGTGCCTTTGCCTTAACCTGTGCGTGATAGCCACGGTCTGAATATGTGTGAGTATCAACTCTGCCAAGTGCAGTCTTTGCCTCATCTGTAAGACTTCCGAGATTGTTTGCTGTTTTCTTCAAACTTGTTTCGTCCATACCTGCCACAAGTACGTCCGTAAATCCTGCATTGTCAAGTGCTTTTCTTGTTTCCGTAATCATCTTTGACTGACTTGTACCCGGATCAAAGTGACAGCCCTCTTGTTTTGGTGAGCCGTAACCCCAATAATCCGTATCAGGCTCATTCATAGGTGAATAGCTCTTAAACTCTATGCCGTTATCTTTGAAAAGCTTTGTTGCGTCTGCAATAAACTTGGCAAAATCGTCATACATATCGTCATTTAAGTTATTCAATTTTCCGTTTGACGTAACCGTTCCGTCACTGTTTACAGTACCGCCGCCGCTTGTACAACCTGTTTTAGTCATAAAATACGGTGCGGAATTTGAAAATCCTTCAAAATACAAATCAGGATTTGCTTTTAGTGCCGCTTTTGCGATATTTAATTGGTTTTGGTCTTTCGTAATGTCATATGTAATGCTCTCTACATCTTTGCCGTCACTTGACAATTTGTAATCACTGTACACGCCGGGTACTTTTGAGTCAGAACGGTTGATGTGATTATGTGTCGGATCGTCACCGCCGCCTAAGTTGTAACGTGCGATGTCAAGTCCCAATCCCTCGTCTGAGAAAAATGCCTCTGCCGCCGCATTGGTAAGTTTTTCACTGTAACCTAATCTGTTTGCCCACCAGCAAAGTGCAGTACCCCAGCCTTGGAACTCACCGTTGTTAAAAGGTGACGCGTCAGCCGGATTAAGCTGTACATATGTCGGTTTTGTATCTTGAGCAGATGCACTGATTAAGCCGCCAAAAGGAAGCATAGCACATGCCAAGATTGTGCTTATAATCTTTTTCTTATTCATTGGTTTTTTCTCCTCCTTAAGATTACATTATCCGTTAATTATATTATAGCACTCCCACATAGTGCATTACAATTATAAGATTTCTAAAACAGTTGTAAATTTTCTAACTGTTTTGCTTTACTTTTGTACTTAGATATTTTATAATAGATATTAGATTAAAGACGCGTCTGTCAACACTTTGCCGACAGACTCAACAGATATATCGGAGGCGGATAATATGTTCAAACCTGTATCAGCAAAAGAAGAACGACTTTTACCGGTGTATGTCTACGGCTCGGAATCTCTTGAACATCAAGCACAAATAAGTCGCGGCAAAGGTTTTATGCTACATTCTCAAATTTCCGTTTGTTACAGCGGAGAAGGTGTTTTTACAGACCACAACAATGTTTCGCACAAAGTTCAAAGCGGTGATATTATGTACTTTACTTCCGCAACATCAAATTCATATAAACCCATCTCTGTTCCATGGAAAACAGACTACATCGTTATGGGCGGATATGCTCTGATTGAGCTTATGATGTTTTTGGGATATTCAAAAAGCGGTGTAATTTACCTTACCGAAAATATTAAAGAAAAAGTATATCAAAATTTTAAAACAATTATTGAACTAAACAACTCCAATACCGAAAATGCTCATTCGATTTGCAGCAGACTTTTGTATACCGTATTGTTCGATATTGCATCTTGCATTGAGGGCAATCCCAACAATAGCAAAGCGAATTTAATCAAGCCGTGTATTAATTATATAAAATCTAACTATATGCACGATATTTCAATATCAGCTTTGGCTGAAATGATTAAAGTAACTCCTACTTATCTCGGAATTATTTTTAAGAAAGTTTACAATATAACACCGCAAAAATTTCTTACCAATATACGCATAGAAAAGTCCAAACAACTTTTAGTCAACAACAAAAATATGTCACTTTCGGATGTTGCAATCAATTCCGGGTTTAACAGTGAAAGTTATTTTTGCAACACATTCAAGAAATATATAGGCATTACGCCTACGGAATACAGAAGTATTAACACATTCGGAGAAATATAAGCTATGAAAAAGAATTATGAAAAATTTTTACCGACATACATATGCGATATACAGGAAATAAACAATCTTTCAAAGGTTATGTTTATGAGCAACTTTCCGCACCATCAATTTATTTTGTGTACAAGCGGAACAGGTAAAATATGCACCGAAAACAACATTGAACAAACCGTAAGCAAAGGCGATATCGTATTTATAAATTCTTCAATTCTGTTTTCGCTCAGACAGCAAGAAAATTTTTCTATAAAGCGTATTGCGTTTAACGGTAATTTCGTTACAAATTATCTCCAATACTTTGATTTTAACCCAGCCGTTGTTTTTGTTCCGAAAAGCACCGACGTTTTTAACGCATTTAATATTGCGTATGACGGCTATATGCACGATAAAGACGATATACAAAATTCTGTTAATATGTACAATCTTATCGGTGTATGCGGTGAAAGTTATGTTTCATCAAAACCCGCTCTTTTGACAACCGAAGATTTTATTGCCGAGAGTGGTTTTGATTTTATAAAACAAAACATATCTTCAATAAATATAGACTTTTCGCCATATCTGAAATTACACAAAATTTCAATAACGGAGCTTAACGATATTTTTATAAATCGTTACGGCAAAAATATGAATGAGCTGATTTACTTTTACCGTATGGAATTTGCGAAGTACGCGGTTTTCAAGGTAGGAAATACTCATTACGAAAAGTATTATAATCAATGCGGTTTTAAATCTCCCGAAGAGTTTTACAGTGAATTTAAAAAGTATGCGAATATGACCGTAGAGGAATACTTTAACCTCGTTTGGGCAAAACAATAGGCTGTCGGCAAAAAAACGACAGCCTATTGTTTTATTTATTTTCAATTTTATACAACATCGTTGCCGCTTCGGCACGTTTCATATTATTATTCGGAAGTATCGTGTTATCCTCATAACCGCTCACAATACCTGTCGAATACAACTTGCTCACGCCTTCTTCCGCCCACTGCGGTATATCGTTTTTATCCGCAAACGGAAGATTCGGCAAATCATCATTATTCGGAAGTATTCTTCCCAAAATCGTCATTGCCTCTGCGCGCGTTATATTGTCATACGGTGCAAATGTGCTTGTTCCGTCGTCATTGACGCGGCCTAAAATTATACCCTCTTTATACACAGCTTTTACAGCCGGAACTGCCCACTGCGGTATTATATCATTGTCCGTAAAATCAAGCTTTACATCATCATATTTTGAAAAATCAAATTTTTTGTAATTTGCTATCATTGATGCAAATTCCGCTCTTGTCATATTGTTGTCAGGCTTAAAAATCATTTTTCCGTCTTCTTCAAAACCGCTGATAATCCCTGTTGCCGCCATATCGGCAATTATGTCCTTTGCCCAATGATTTTCTGTATCGTAAAACGGATTAGGTGTACTCGGATAATCCGAAATATGCACCGGTATTTCTTTCGTTAAATCCCCTGCCGTCACCTTTATTTTACTGTCTTTGTTGACCGTATCGGCAAGAGTGAAAATGCCGTCCTCTGTTATCGTACCTATATCACCCTCAACTTCCCATTTATACAATCTGTTTGTTGAAAGCAATTCAGTTCCGTTTTTGTATGACGCCGCCGAAAGATTAAGCTGTAATTCTTCGTTTGCCTCTGTATAGATTTCGCTGATTTCTTTCCAGTCTGCTTGATTATATACCTTGATTTCTTCAGGTGTTTCATAAACGCCGTATGTCACGTCTGCCACGTCACCGTTATCGCCGTACATAACAACTTTAACATCGCCTGTACCGTTAAGTGATACTGTTCCGTTTTCGTCTACCGTGCTGTCCGTATCGGTTTCCGCACGATATTTTATATTATACGGCTCTTCCATTTTATAATTTGAGGTATCATATACGCTTTCTATATTAATATTCGCGGTCATTCCCGAAAGATAGTTATTATTAGTTCCGCCTGTAATATTGATTATCCACGGAATATTCGTTCTCTCGCGATTGTCCTTTAAGAAAATATAATTTGCAACACTTCTCAAATAACCGTCCGACGGTGAATTTACGACCATCGTATTGTCCTTTCCCGGAAACCACGCAGAAATGGTTGTCGAACCGCCGCCGTCAAGATTTAACGCGTCAACACACCCAAGCTCAACCATACGTTTCGCAAGCGTTTTAAGTTGAGCGCCATAGCTGTAACCCGACTGTCTGCCGTCAAGCGTATAGAAAATAATATTGCCGTCTGCTTTTATTCCGACAGCAGTTCTCGGTGCCGCACCCGCCTCAAAATCGGAATTTGCAGCTCCGTTTGTTACAAGTCTGCCCCCGACACTGCTGACCGCGTTTTCAGCCGTTTTCCAAGTACCGTCATCTCCGACCGCTTGATTTGCGACCGTCAACGTCTGACCTGCGTGAAGTCTGCTCAAAAAGTCATAATATTCACTTACACCGCTTGTATCCATAAGCAAAACAACCTTACCCTCAGGAATTTCTATCTCGCCGTTATATATGAACACATCATCAACCGTAAGCGACATTGTTTCGTCCACGTGCAGTCTGCCCTCGTTAGGTGTGCAAATAACAAAAATACATTCCGATTGAGTTTTTGTCGTTTCTCCGAATTTGTCCGTCAAAAGATAAACAGGATCAAATCCCGCCTGACACCACTTATTTATATACATAACGTCAATCGATTTTTCGCCGTCCGTCACTGTTGTCTGAATGTCAAGCCACTTTATAAAACCCGTTCCGTCACTTCTGAAACCGACTGCGTCCTGTCCACCGTATTCCTTTGATATAATTTCGCCGTCGGCTATTGTATAACCCATCGGAATACCTGTCTTGAATGAAAAATAATCGGCATTAATTCCGGCAAGCGGTCTTAAACCGTTCTCCTGCATATATTGCTCTGCCTGTTTAATATTTCTCGTTCCCCATATGCTCGCACCGTTCACAACAATCGGTACGGCGTCCTCATTAGGTGTATATTCAACATAATATTCATTTTGCTTACCGACGCTGTCCGAATTGAACTGTACATTATGAAAGTATGTAAATGCTCCCATATACGTACTCCAACCGCCGTTTTGCTCACCCAAAACATCTGCACTTGCAGTTATTCTCGTAAGCAACAAAAGCGTCATTGCAAAAAATAAAATTTTCTTCCTCACAAAACATTCCTCCATATAAAAAACAATACATTTTATAGTATATCACAAAATCGGATTTATGTAAAACTTAAATAATGGAATATATGCAATTAAATATTATATAATTAAGGCTATCGACATCAAAAAATAAAGTAGACAAAACCATATCGGTTTTGTCTACAATCCAAATTTTGCTTAATTCTTATTCTATACCTACAACTTCATATCCTGCGTCAACAACGGCTTTTTTAAGCACATCGTCCGACACGTCTTTTGCAAGTGTTACAACAGCCTGACCGCCGTTATCAAGTGAAACTTCCGCACTTACTCCGTCTATTGTGTTTAGCACCTCTCCAACTCTGCCTGTACAGTGTGAACACATCATTCCGTTAATTTTAATCGTCTTTGTCATAGTTTTATTCTCCTTTTCATTTTTTACAGTTTTAATATTATTGCATTTTGGTTTGAAAAATCTCAATCTCAACGCATTTGACACAACGAATACTGAACTGAAACTCATAGCAAGTGCGGCAATCATAGGATTTAATTTCAATCCTGCTATACCGTACAAAACACCTGCCGCAATCGGTATTCCGAGTGCATTATAGAAAAATGCCCAGAACAGATTTTCTTTTATATTTTTGATTACCGAGTGGCTTAGCTCTATTGATGTAACAACGTCCTGCAAATCGCTTTTCATCAATACAATATCAGCCGATTCAATAGCTATATCCGTTCCCGCACCGATAGCAATACCTACGTCTGCACGAGTCAAAGCAGGTGCGTCATTAATTCCGTCACCGACCATTGCAACTTTATGACCGCTCTGCTGAAGTTTTCTTACTTCTTCTTCCTTGTCTGACGGCAACACCTCCGCAACGGCACTGCTTAACGGCAGCTTGTTTTTAATTGCATTTGCCGTAACGGCATTGTCACCCGTAAGCATTATTACGTCAAGTCCCATATTACGCATATCTTCTATCGCTTGCCTGCTTGTTTCCTTTATGGTATCGGCAACTGCGATTATTCCTACAAATTTATTATCCACCGCAAAATACAATGATGTTTTTCCGTCATTCGCGAATATTTCATCTTCCGATACTTCAATATTGTTTTCACGCATCATCTTATAATTTCCGGCTAAAACTTTCTTTCCGTCAACATTGCCTTTTACACCTTGTCCGACAATCTGTTCAAAATCTGCAACATCACTCAATTCCAAGCCGTCGGCTTTTTCAACAATAGCCTTTGCAAGAGGGTGTTCCGACAAATATTCTATTGACGCTGCAATCTGTAAAAGTTCCTTATCGGAAATTCCGACAGGTGCTATATTCGTTACAGAAGGCTTACCCTCTGTTATCGTGCCTGTTTTATCAAGTATGACCATATCAACCTGATGTGCTGTTTCAAGGCTTTCGGCTGACTTTGTAAGTATTCCGTACTGCGCGCCCTTGCCTGTACCGACCATTATTGCAGTCGGTGTTGCCAATCCCAACGCACACGGGCAAGAAATTACAAGTACCGATATTCCCATTGAAAGTGCAAAACTAACGCCTTTACCCAAAAGCAACCACACTATAATCGTAATCACTGCGATTGATATTACAACCGGTACAAATATACCGCTGACCTTATCGGCAAGCTTTGCAATCGGTGCTTTTGATGCCGAAGCTTCTTCCACAAGATGTATAATCTGTGACAATGCAGTATCTTCGCCGACTTTTTCAACCTTAAATTTAAAATATCCCGATTTATTTATAGTAGCTCCGATAACCTTATCACCGACATTTTTTTCAACCGCAATACTCTCGCCTGTAATAGCCGACTCATCTATCGCACCGTTACCCTCAACGATAACACCGTCCAGCGGAACTGATTGTCCTGCTTTTACAACGACAATTTCACCGATTCGCACGTCATCTACACCGACTGTAACTTCTTTTCCGTC
>OLQN01002237.1_pt1 | contig 13285 bp, 13 predicted proteins | sample 1673181 | NCBI WGS metagenome assembly OLQN01 (sample SAMEA3136763, study PRJEB25190) | human gut metagenome | biome: human gut; feature: human-associated habitat; material: faeces | place: Austria | collected 2013
ATACCTGCCAGAAGTATGTGTCTCAGGTTGTGGAAGTCATCAAGAACAAGGGCTACGGAGTCTAATTCACAGAGCATCTTGGTGGTGTTCTCGCTTTCGGAACAGGTCCGAATGCTAATATAATACTTGAGCCACTTTTCTGCACACAACAGGGAACTTAGTCATCGTCCTCAACGCCACTCCAACCTATGAAGATTTCCTCTGCTTCCTCTAATTTTGACCAATCAAGGTATTGCCCGCATCGATGGCAGTACCCTTGGTATTCTCGCTCTATGCAAACCTCGCACCTTGGACAGACGGAGAATATGTTTTCATCTCGATAGATACGTACTGCGGTTACAGTTCTGGGTAGACGGTATGTAGGGGAAAGCAACAGATCCAGGATGATGTGGGCAAGAGTTGGTTTTGCTGGATAGTCCATCCATTCCTCATCATCAAAATCTAAATCATCCTCTTGTGGGTCAGCATCAATCTCATGCAGATAAGTGCTGATTTTCGAGGAAATAGTTTTAGGAATAGTAAATTTCTTGAGCAATGTTTTCATTATAATCACCTCTGCATTTAAGCATAGATGATTATTTGACTGCGGGGTTGTATATTTGCTTGCTGTCCTTGAAAAACACCAGTTTTTAGTATAATATTAAGCTGTGGGAAATCTCTCACAGCTTTGCCGCTCGGATCTTTGCACACCTCTACGCGGTGGGCGGCAGGCAACACAGCATAGATGCTGTGGCTAAGATGCAAGGATCAATGTGTGATAAGTAGGAGCAGTAAAATGAGCAATACGATGTTTGTCGCCACACACGATGCTGGGAAAGCCATTACCAGAACATTTGATATGGTGTGGCCACTTGTTGCAGGTCTGTGGAATATAAGGCAGGCATCAAAAGATTTTTTTGTGCAGAATCCAAATGCAAGTAATAAAGACGCAAAACGAGCGATTATAAGCGGGCTGAATGTTCGTGGATTGGATTTCCGTGGAATATTTGAAAACTATACATGGGAAGATGAAGAAGAATATATTTCTGAAATTCTTCTAATAAATGCAATAGCTATATTCGATACATGGGTTGATTCATTTGTGGATGTCACATTGCCATCGGCATCGGCCACAAAGAAGAAAAATCTAAAAGAAGCTATGAAAAAAGGGGACTTTGCCGACTATGAGGCAACGCTGGCGTTAGAACCCAATTCAGTGCTAAAGGCGCACTTTAGAGCAAGTAAACAAAGAAAAGATGCACAGATTGGGAATCTGTTAATTGTCTATAAGTACTACAAAGCATGCAGAAACTGCATTGCCCATGGGAATAGAATTTGTACAGACAAAGCAGAGAATTGTTACAATTCGATGGCAGTATTGACAGCTCAGGATTGTGGGATAAAGGAGCTTCCTAAACCCGATGTTACAGTCGAAGGACAACCACTCAAATTGGTCTTTAGAGGAGTAGTTGGACTGTATGATGTTCTTCTGTGTATTGTCTATCATTATGATATAGTAGCATCAGATAAAACTTGTATTGAGCTGGAGATCGCGAATAGATGGAGACAATTACAGGGGATCTCGCTTTGCAGGAATGTGAAAAAACGCAATAATTCGATTCGCAATTATTTCAAGAGTATTGATATGTGCCCGCCACTTCAGGCGATGACAGATGATGTATATGACTTTTTGAAAACGAACAATTTAGTAACACAAGGGCTTTGACTGTTGCTATCCCATTCCTACAGTGCTATACTAACATCCAATTATACATAATCTTATCGGAGGTATCATCCTATGCCCAGAACCAAAGGCAGCAAGAACCGTGTTACCGCATCTACCGACTTTGATGCTCAGATCGCAAAGTTGCAGAAAGACAAGGTGATGCTCGAAGAAGGGCTTTCCAAGACGGTCGCCCATATCGAAGAGCTGAAGAAGGACATCAAGTCTCTGCGTGAAAGTCTAAAGCCGCAGAAGGCAGAGATTAAGCAGACCGAAAAAGAAATCGCAAAGCTGGAGGCCAAGAAGGCAGCCGCTGAGGCGAAGGCCGCCGAAGCTGCTAAGAGGGTCGAGGCTGAAGCTGTGCTGAAAAAGCTGCTGGCATCCGGTATGACGGCAGATGAAATTCTCGAAAAGCTGAAATAAAGTAATATGCCGTGTGGACTGAACTCCGAAGGTTCGCACGGCATATTTTGAAGGTGGTTATATAGTTTATAACGGAAATAAAAGCGAGGTGAAGTCTGTGGGTAACACACGCAAGCCCGGCGGAGGGCGGAAGCCATCAAAGCCGGAGTACAGTGCAGCCAAGAACCTAGCACAGCAGATGAAAGCGGCTGTTGACCTCTATACGGACAAAATGAGCCTGCAAGCCATCGCAGACGTGGTGTCTCTCAACCCTATCAAGGTTCGCAAGCTGCTTATCACAGCCGGGGTCTACGAGTCAGACACGGAAAAGCTCGTCCAGCAGACCTTTAATACCTTCAGAGAAACACAGGACTACTCCACTGCTGTCACCTCCACAATGGCTGCCTTGCAGTTGTCCCGTCCCTCCGTGACCTCTTATCTGCCGTATGAGAAAGGTGTGTACTTCCCGGAAGAGGCTGAGGCAACGAATATCAGTGCAGGGGCAGAGAGACAGCGACACTACCGAGCAGTTACAGCTTTGAAGAAGAACCCGTGTGAGGAGAACCTCTGGAAGTGCGTGGTGGCCTTTCGAGGTTACAAGTTCAAGACGCTGTCTGGCTTGCCCTTTACATATAAGCTGAAGAAGGGCAGGGGAGATGAGTTCACCAAGGAACTGTGGATCGACCGTAGAGAGAGCAGCAAGAGCCTTGCTTGGAGTTCCGTGAGGATGGCGTATCACAATATCGGTAAAATCGGAGAGGTAGTGGACATGCCCAAGGCGCTGGGGGATATCCGGGGTGTGTACTACATTTATGGGATATTCTACCGATTTGGCTTGATTGACGTGCCGAAAAAGGTTAAAGAGAAGATGACGAAGTGATAGGGACGTAGGTATAGTTTGTGATAGAAATAAAATTGCCCCGTGGATACCACAGAAGGCAGTCAGTTAGCTTATTCCCATTCCTCATCCCGGGCTCGGAGAAGATCCTGTACTTCTTTTTCAGTTGCCGGGCGGATGGCAGGCCTGTTCTGATAGACCGTTTTGCCGCAGTCTGGGCAACGGTCGGGCAGCGACTCTGCCTCAAAGCAGTAATGGCAGACATCGCAGAAATAGTAGTTCACGGCGTTTTGCACTTCCTTTGTTATGTAGGAGTTTATATGTCATCAGGATACTTTTCAATTCCAAGGTAGTCCTCAATACTAGTGATGCCCTCACCGGCAAGATCGGCAATGTCATCGAAGGGAATGATGACCGGCAGCTCTTTCTCAATGCCCACAGCTTTTCTATCACTGTCCTGCATGACTTTCAGTTCTCGATAAACTGCGTCGATCGTAACAACTGTGCCGGTCAGACTTATGTACTTGCCGGTACTTTCTGCGGCCTTAACAAAGTACCGCACTACGACCTTCATGCCTTTCTTTACCTGCAGGAGCTTGTCGGATAAGTCGTTCTTCTCCTCATCGGAGAGCTCTACCTTCTTCACCAGCAGCTTGCTGGCTCCCTCGCTGGAAATTTCATCATCGAAGCCACGCAACGCAGCAAAAGGGCTGAATATCTTGGCCCGGTTTGAGAGTGCCATCCGGGGATACTTTACGGGTGGCTCTGGGCGGCTGAGATGGAGGATGTCTGCATACTTCTGTGCGACGTTTCGCCCCTCTTTGGTATTCTTGAAGTCTGCCATAGAATCCTCCTTGTTGCATTATTTGGCCTTGTGGCCGCCGATCTGACCGTTCCGTTCTCGCATAGTGGCGCCTTCCAGATAGTTGGTGCCCTTCAGAACAGCGTTTTTTCCGAACTTCTTCTTGATACCGAGCATGGTCGCCTGTAGCGATTTCTCTCGTTCTAGTTTGCTGGTGTCGGTGAACAGATCCACTTGCAAGATGCCCTGATCCTTGACCACGCGGTTTGCTGCGATTGTTATTCTCCGCACAGTCAGATTTCTGTTGGCAATGCGGTCGAACAGTTCCGTGGTAGCGGCCATCAGTTGGCTGCTGAGATTAGTCGGGTTATCCAGCCGTGTACTGCCGTGGGCACCCTTCGGGACAGTGCGACCGTAGTGATCGATGTGGACAGGACCGTGATAGATGCCCTTGTCGCAGTTCTCCCGGTCATAGCCGATGTCCAGTGTCAGGCTGTCCGTGACCAGTCCCTTGTCCGTAAGCTGGAATACCAGACTGTCGGTCATCTCCTGGACGATGATTCGAGCCTTGTCATAAGGATAAGGGCAGGAGAGAACCTGACCTTCGGACAGGCTGTTGGTTTCCGGGCGATAGGCATTGATCTCCTTCATCCCGCAGGGTTCCAGCCCCCAGGCGTGGTCGATGAGAATCTCAGCGTCTATGCCGAACTCCTTGTAAAGTATCTCAGGAAAGTGAATGCTGGCTCTTGCCAGTTCACCCATCGTATGGATGCCATGTTTTTCCAGCCTGCGGACGGTGCCGGGCCCAGTCTGCCAGAAATCGGTGAGCGGCTTGTGATCCCAGAGCAGATACCGGAAGGATTCTTCGTCAAGCTCTGCGATGCGGACACCGTCCTTGTCCGGTGCGGCGTGCTTGGCGGTGATGTCCATTGCCAGCTTTGCCAGGTATAGATTGGTGCCGATCCCGGCGGTGGCGGTGATGCCGGTGGTGTACAATACCTCACGGATCATGGTCATGGCGAGGTCGTGGGCAGACATTTTATAATGAGTAAGGTATGCGGTGGCATCGATGAACACCTCATCGATGGAATACACCACGATGTCCTCCGGTGCAATGTACTTGAGATAGATGCCGTAAATCTGCCGTGAGATCTTCTCATAGTACGCCATCCGGGGTGGTGCCACCAGATAGGATACTTCAAGAGAGGAATCGGCGGCGAGGGCAGTTGCATCATAGGACGCAGCCGCAAGAGAGGGAATACCATCATTGTACACAGCGGTCTTGTTACGGATGGCATCCCGCAAACGACCGTTGTTGACCTCTTTGACACGCTGCACGACCTCGAACAGTCGAGCTCGACCGGGAATGCCGTAGGACTTCAGGGATGGGGACACAGCCAAGCAGATGGTTTTCTCCGTGCGGCTGGCATCAGCCACGACCAGATTGGTGGTAAGTGGATCGAGATGCCGTGCGGCGCATTCTGCCGAGGCATAATACGACTTGAGGTCTATTGCCAGATACGTGCGCTGCGCCATGCTGTGTCACTCCCTTTCCGTGGTGGATTTCGCAATGTTATTTGCTTGCTTTTTCAAGTTCCTTGATTTTTCCCTTAAGAGAATCGATTTCCTGCGTTTGCCGATGGAAAATCTCGCGGTTAGATTGCTCGTTCTTGTTATAGGCCAGAGCAAGAACCACCAGAGCCAGACGAAGTTCCTCGTCTGGAATGTTCTTGCAGGCTTTAATAATTTCATCTTAGTCGGTAATCTCGGCGAGTGTACTCAGTTTCTCAAAGATGGTCATTGATAAAACCCTTTCGTTGGATGAGCTTATTGTGCCGTTCGCTCCACATACCAGCGGCCAAGCCGTCCGGTGAAGCGAGGGTCGATGTGCTCAAAGAACAGGTGCTTCTCCTGTCCTTGGATCAGGACAGTGAAACAGTCACCATTGCAGTCGTTGTCTGCGGTTCCTGCCGGCCGGAGTCCCGGACGGTTTCGATAGGAAATGTCCTGCCGTCCGCTCAGGTGATGGATGTTGGCTGCATATAGCCGGTTGAATCAAACTCCGAGGCGACCTTTACATAGACACGCTCGATCTTGTTTCGTTTGGGTATCGCCATGTGGGTCACCTCCGATCCTTAGTGCTTAGCCCGCAGGAAGCGGTTATCGATATCAACGGGCAGTTGGAGGTGCTCACCGCGGCGAATCAGGCTGTACATCTTAAACGCAAAAAAAGGCGCTGGAATGCAGAGCTCTTTGGCAACGCTGAAAAAGTCGGTGTTGCCGGAGTGAATCAGATCCAGCACCTCCGCATCATCCAGTAACAGATCAGCGGCGAAGAAATTGGCCTCTCTTTCCAGTCTGCCGGTGGCCTGGTAAATGTCGAAATCCTGCATAGCCTGACACCGCAGGTGGTTTGAGTGTTCAAATATATGCCCAAGTTCATGACCGGCAATGACACGCTGCTCTTCGTAGGAAAGGTGAGGATTAACGGCTATGTATCGGACACGATTTACAATCGTAGCGAAGCCACGCAGACCATCCGCATCGAGTGATCTGGCAGGCCAGAGCTTTGTGTTGGGCAGCGCATCAATCAATTCAAAAGGGTCACGGGTACCATATTTCTGAATCAGTTTTTGAGTATCGTCAAAGGTTTGAAGTTGTGTCATTCTTTCACCAACTTTCTGGCAGAAGATCAGGTGCCGTTATCTTCGGCATTCTTCCGGTATTTCTTCGGCGTGAACTTTTCACGTGCCACCTTCTTGGAATCCATAAAGATCCGCTGCATTTCAATGGCAAACGCCTTCTGATCTTCCTCCGAAAGAGAACCGCCGGCGAATAGCTCACGAGTCTGGCTGAGAATCTCGCTGGCCTGTGCCTGACCGCGCCGCCCGTAGAGGGAGCCTACCTCGGTCATAAACTCCTCATTTTCGGTCATCAGATAATTGACATCCGTTTCAAGTAGTTCGGCCAGCTTGGCATACATATCGCGAGTGCGGGGATAGGTGGTACCGGCCTCATAACCGCCAATGGTACGGCGGGTTACGCCCATCTGTTTCGCAAGTTCCTCCTGAGACCACCCCTTCTGCGTGCGGAGGTCTTTTAGTTTTTCCCCGAAGTTCATTGCTAGTGCTCCTTTCCCTAGATGATGTTTTCCCTGAATGTTTGCTCTAAATGTGTTATTGACAAGAGCTAAGAGTGTCGTTGTAATCGAAATGGGAAAACTGATTTCACATTTATTATATCAATGGGAAAATAACCTGTCAAGAGGTTTGCATTGAAATGAGAAGTTTATTTTCTCATAGTGTGCAAAAGATGAAACAGCAAAGAGGCTGATAGAAAACGAGGGGGCGAGGAATTGGAGCGCTTTTCGCATGATATTGGACCGGTTGTCCGTATGGCTCGACCGGAAAATCCCAATGAAATAGATGAATATGTGAATCCGTTCTGCACAGAGCTGGACGAGATCGGATCATTTCAGAGTTACTGTATCGGGCACTTTGAGCACGAGTGGTTGGATGCGCTGGGCCAGATGATCGCGGAGGGGCGAGTACCGAATACGGATGCACCGAGGGTGAATGATCCAACAGAGCTACGCCACATGGATAGCGGATACATTCATAGGATGGAGTTTCCACGTCTGTGTCGGGGGCACTTCTATGCGGATGCCATCGTATAATGAAGCCAACGGATTAGAAAAGATGCGTAGTTTTGTTGATGCAGCAACAATCAACAGGAAAGATTGATCTTGAACGCACCTGACCATGATGCCAGCCAAAAGTGTATACATCGTACTCAAGGTGTCGCTGTTTTTCCGATACGGTGTCGCTACTGCTCCGATTTATGCAATTTTTGCAGAGTACAGGAATGCTGAGTAAAAGAGATAACCAGAAATACTAATTATCCACTTCTCAGTCATGTGTAAGCATGGCTACTGTCACAGCCGGAGCATTTTGTCGGCGTTGACAAAATGCTCCGGCTATGATACTGATCAATAAGATTAGGTTGACATACAATGAGGCTGTTGTATACTAAACTTTGACGTACACTTAAAGCAAAGTGTCAAAACTTATTTTGCTGTGAGCGCGGACACACTTATGAGCAGGCGATGGACAGATTGACGGTGTCTTTTGCCAGGCCGCGATAAAACTGCCAATTAAAATTATAACGAGGTATCCTCCATTTTTATAATGGAGGACACCTCGCTTTTTGTTTATATATGTATAATCTTTTTATAGTATAATAACACATAAGCCGACATTTTTCAACAAATCATGTAATATTAAATTATACCGGATTTGAAATTGTCAATTTCACCAGATATGCAGGATTTTTTTTCAGCAAAGCAACCAATATGTGACAATTGTTATCAAATTACGACTTAGTATGTGGGAGGCTTCACATGGCAAGACGAGGAGAGAACATTCGTAAGCGTAAAGATGGTCGTTGGGAGGGTCGATATATCAAGGGCCGCAAGCCTGATCGAACAGCAATTTGGGGATATGTATACGGACACAGTTACACCGAAGTAAAAAAGAAAATGACAATGCGCAAGGCAGAGGTCAGAGCCTGCGCACTGTCGGAACAGAATCCAACATTTCAGGAGCTTTCTCATAATTGGGAAGGCTCCATTTCTTTAGGGGTCAAAGCGTCGACCATTACACACTATCAGTATACTTTGAAGCATTACATAATTCCTGTACTTGGCGACTATCGTGTGCAAGAGTTGGATGAATATACCTTAGAAAGGTCGTTGCTTGAGATTATCACGCCAACAGACAACAGCCACAAACCATTAGGGGCTACTATGGCGCGCGAATGTCTTGTGCTTGTACGCCGCATTTGCCGATATGCAGCACACTTGCACCTTATGCGGTCACTTGAGATTGACGTTAAGACGACAAAACCATCTATGGCTACGTCTGCTACGCTCAGCAAATCTGAACAGCAATACTTGCAGAGCTATGTTGAATTTGCCCCAACTACTCGGAAGCTTGGTGCACTGCTCATGATGCAGATGGGACTGCGCATAGGTGAAGTCTGCGGCCTACAGTGGGCCGACTTTGATTTAGAACATGGCGTTTTATCCATTGAACGGACAGTAAAACGAATTTATGTGGGAACAGGCCAGACGAGGGTTGTCATTCAATCGCCAAAAACGCGAAGCTCCGAGAGAAAAATTCCGATTCCTCACGGCATTTTGGATATGCTGAAGCAGTTGCAGCAGAAAGGAAGCTGCAAGGCCTGGTTTTTGTCGGGCAATGAATCCAAACCTGTTGAGCCTCGTTGCTACCGGAAAAGCTTGCGCTGCTATTTAAAAAGTGCTGGCGTCACGGTAGTGAATCCGCATGCTCTGAGACATACTTTTGCAACGACCTGCCTGCAAGCAGGTTGCAACATAAAAACGTTGAGTGAACTGTTGGGGCATGCCAGCTCTGACATTACATTAAAGCGTTATGTGCATACCTGTTGGGAGTGGAAGCAGAATGAGATGAACCGCATTTTCCAGTAATTGATGGTCAATCAAAGGGGCGGTTGCCGCAATAACCACCTATCTTCGCTGTTTTATGGTGTAAGATTTCCATTATAAAAATGGAAGACACTTTGCGAGGAAGTGGGTGGGCAATATGGCGCTGGATCTGTATGAGCATAATGCGAATGCTTACATGGCCGCGTACGAGATGATGGACAAATACGGCAAAGCTGCTATTGTTCACCCCACCGGTACGGGTAAGAGCTATATCGCGTTCAAACTCATTGAAGCTCATCCAAATGAAATGATTATCTGGCTTTCCCCCAGCGAGTACATCTTCAAGACCCAGCGGGAGAGCTTACTGCGCCAAGACCAGGACTTCCCACTTCAAAATGTACGCTTTTATACGTATGCCAAGCTGATGTGCAGTACGCCGGAGCAACTTAACCAGATAGCAGAACAGAACCCCACCTACATTATACTGGATGAGTTTCATCGAATTGGTGCGGAATTTTGGGGTGAGAGCACGCAAAGGCTGTTGGCTCTCTGCCCACGTGCAAAACTGCTGGGTTTGACCGCCACCAATGTACGCTACCTCGATAATAACCGCGATATGGCCGAGGAACTGTTCAATGGTCATGTTGCATCTGAAATGACCCTTGGCGAGGCAATCGTCCGGGGCATTTTGCCTGCCCCGAAATATGTGACCACGGTTTTTAAATACCAGCAGGACTTGGCGCGGTATCAGTCGCGAGTTGACAATCTGCGCAGCCCGGGCATTCAGGATGTGAACCAGAAATATCTGGACGCCCTAAAGCGCGCCTTGGAGCAAGCGGACGGACTGGATAAGGTTTTTGCCCGTCATATCACCAACAAAAGCGGCAAATACATCGTGTTCTGTTCAGGCAAAGAGCACATGGACGAGATGATTGCCCATGTGCCGGAATGGTTTGCGGCTATTGATACAAAACCTACCGTGTACAAAGCCCTGTCTGATGACCCCGCCACAGATAAAGCTTTTGCGGCCTTTAAGGCAGACAACAGCAAGCACTTAAAGCTTTTGTTCTGCATTGACATGCTCAATGAGGGTGTCCATGTCGAGGGCATCTCGGGCGTCATTCTGTTCCGCCCGACGATTTCACCTATTATCTACAAACAGCAGATTGGCCGCGCTCTGACAGCAGGGGATAGCACGACACCGCTTATTCTGGATGTCGTCAATAACTTTGAGGGACTGTCCAGCATCAGTGGCCTGCAAAACGAGATGACTGCCGCCGTGCAGCGTCTCTACGCCAACGGTGAGAGCGATAAGGTCGTGACTGACCGTTTTGAGGTTGTGGAGCAGGTCCATGACTGCCGCGTGCTGTTTGAACAGTTACAAAGCAGCCTGTCCTCGACGTGGAATCACTACTTCTCCGAGGCAAGCATCTACTATGCCGAACACGGCAACCTGGACATTCCGCGGCGCTACAAGACGCCCATGGGCTTGAGCCTTGGCGCGTGGCTGCAAATTCAGCGGCAGGTTCGCAGCGGCAAGCGTGCCGGAAGTCTGACCCAGCAGCAGATAGAACGCCTTGACAGCATCGGTATGCGCTGGGACAACTACAGCGACTTGGCCTGGACAAAAGGCTATGAAGAAGCCAAGCAATATTACGCCAAGCACGGCAACCTTATGGTGCCCGTTGAGTGGAAAACGACAGATGAATTCCCGCTGGGAAACTGGATTTCAAACAAGCGCACTGAAAAAGCCGCTGGCAGACTGGACGCGGAGAAGGTGAGCCAATTGGAGAACATTGGCATGGTCTGGGATGCCTTCAGCGAAAAGTGGGAGCAGGGCTTTGCTGCTGCGGCAAAGTATTATGCTGACCACGGCAATTTAGTCGTGCCTGTGTCCTACACCACAAAGGACGGGCTGCGTTTGGGGGTCTGGGTCAGAAACCAGAAACAAACTTATGCCAACGGAACGTTGCAGTCTGAAAAGGTCGAACGGCTGGAAAACATTGGAATTCTTTGGGAGCAAAGCAACTTCGACTTCAAGTGGAATGCGGCTTACGAAGCGGCCAAATTGTATTTTGAGGAAAACGGCAGCCTGAATGTGCCCATCGGCTATACAACCCCTGACGGTATAGCTTTGGGCAAGTGGGTGGCCCGCCAGCAGTATGCCTACAAAAGCCCGAACAATAGCAATTGCAAACTGACTCCGGCGAGGGTCACTTTGCTGGAAAAGATCGGTATGCAGTGGGAAAAGACCGACCCGTGGCAGCATAAGTACGATTTGGCGTGGGACTATCTGCAAATGCACGGCAACCTGCAAATCCCGGCCAAATATAAAACAGCGGACGGCATCTGGCTGGGCCGCTGGTTGTACGACCAAAAGGTTTTACTGCGCAAGCAGTCACCCCGGCTAAGCGCCGAACAGACAAATAAATTGCGGAAACTGCTGGATGAGGACACGGCAGGTAAAGCATGCTGAAAAGATTGAGGAGAAATCATGACGAGGTTTAGACACGACCTGATTTTGCGGCTTGTAAAAATCATGGATGCAGTGCTGGTGACAATACCGTTTGCACTGTGCTGGTATTTGTACTATGCAAAACACATTGCATCGCCGTTTTACGCAAAAGGTGATTACTTGGTGGTGGCACTGTTCTTTGTGCTTTTCATCATGTTTGGTCGCGTGTACGACGCATTTCTAATGTCGATGTACCGCATATCCGAAATCGTCTATGCGCAGTTTCTGGCGGCGGCAGTCAGCGACTTTATTATGTACGTCGTTATCTGGTTGCTGAGCAAGCATCTGCCCAACATCCTGCCGGGTGTGGCAGCATTGGTTGGACAGCTGGTTCTGGCGGCAGTCTGGGCTCGCAGCGCACACCACGCGTACTTTAAGACCTTCCCGCCGCAGGCTACTGCTGTAATCTATGACACGCGCCAAGGTCTGGAAAAGCTGATCGGCCAGTATGGCTTGGATGGCAAGTACAAGGTCGTAGCGACGGCCACGGCAGCAGAGTGTATTGAAAATTTGTCTATGTTGGACGGCATCAACACGGTGTTTATCAGCGGCGTCCACAGCCATGACCGCAACATTATTTTGAAGTATTGCGTCGAAAACAACATCACGATGTTTGTGATTCCCCGCATTGGCGACACGATCATGTCCGGTGCGCACCACATGCACATGTTCCATCTGCCGATGCTCCGTGTGGGCCGCTACAATCCGCAGCCGGAGTACCTTTTTATCAAGCGTTTGCTGGATATTGTGATTTCTGCTGCTGCACTGATTATTTTGAGCCCGATCTTTTTGGTGACGGCCATTGCCATTAAGACAACGGATCACGGACCTGTGTTTTACAAGCAGACTCGTTTGACCAAGGATGGAAAAGAATTCGGTATTTTGAAATTCCGCAGCATGCGCGTTGATGCCGAAAAAGACGGTGTGGCCCGTCTTTCCAGCGGTGAGCACGATGACCGTATCACGCCTGTCGGTAAGGTGATTCGCGCTTGCCGCATAGATGAGTTGCCGCAGCTTGTCAACATTCTGAAAGGCGAGCTTAGTATCGTGGGTCCCCGCCCCGAACGCCCTGAAATTGCTGCCCAGTACTGTGAGGAAATGCCGGAGTTTTCCCTGCGCTTGCAGGCAAAAGCTGGTCTGACCGGCTACGCGCAGATTTACGGCAAGTACAACACGACCCCCTACGACAAGCTGGTTATGGACTTGATGTACATAGCACATCCCAGCATTGTCGAGGATCTCAAGATCATGTTTGCGACAGTGAAGATCCTGTTTATGCCTGAAAGTACCGAGGGGATTTCCGAGGGTCAAACCACTGCAATGAGCGGAGAAAACAACTAAATAGCGACGTTTTTGCACATTTCTCACTGTCAAAAGTTGGAAGTAAATCCAAAGTGGAGTCAGGCATAAATGCGGCTCTTACGGTAGCGTCAAGCTGGGAAGTCGGTAGATTGCCCTGTATGAAGCCGAAATACTGCATTTAGTAGTGCAAAATGCCGAGAGCATGGGCGCGAGCGAGGGCAAAACGAGGTCAATTCGAGGCTCTTACGCCCCGAAAG
>OLQN01002240.1_pt1 | contig 13276 bp, 3 predicted proteins | sample 1673181 | NCBI WGS metagenome assembly OLQN01 (sample SAMEA3136763, study PRJEB25190) | human gut metagenome | biome: human gut; feature: human-associated habitat; material: faeces | place: Austria | collected 2013
TCTGCGTAAGTAATATGAAAAATATCCACGCACCCCCTTGACAAAAGCTTTCAGAGGATACCCTGCTGTCGGCTATGGAAACAGCGGGCAACAAAGAATTTGAAAAAGATACCGAGAAAAAAGGTCTGGGAACCCCTGCAACGCGCGCTGCGATTTTGGAAAAGCTGGTATCCTCCGGCTATGTGCAGCGTAAAGGCAAGCAGATGATTCCCACGGAGGACGGTGTGGCCGCGATCCGCAATATCCCGGACTACCTGAAATCTGCCAGTATGACAGCCGAATGGGAAAATGACCTGCTGCGGATGGAGCGCGGCGAGATCAAGCCCTATGATTTTATGCAGGGCATCCACGGATTGCTCGATAAGATGCTGGCTGACCTCCGGCAGATTCCTACCGTCGCGGCAGCTCCCAATCATAATAAGGTAAGCGTAGGAAACTGCCCGGTCTGCGGAAGCCCTGTGCATGAGAACAAACTCAGCTTTTGTTGTGCAGACCGCAGCTGCAAATTTGCCCTCTGGAAAGAAAGCAGATACTTGTCCAACATGAGAAAAACGCTGGACAAGAAGATGGCGGTAGACCTTTTGAAGAAAGGCCGCACCCATGTAAAAGACTTTTATTCCGCGAAAAAAGATAAGACATTCGCCGCTGACCTTGTGATGCGCGTCGAAGATGGCCGCGCACAGTACAGTCTGGAATTTCCCAAAGCACCGATGACAAAGAAAACATAAAGGAGGTTTGACCCTTGCCACAGATTAACGATATTCGAGAATTGGCGCAGCAGAACGCCCGGTATGTCAGTAACTCGCCACAGGACTGGATGAGTTATCTGGATGTGGCGGCGCGGCTGTATCGCTATTCGTTCACCGATACACTCCTGATCCACGCACAGCGGCCCGATGCAACCGCCTGCGCAGAACTGGAACTCTGGAATCAGAAAATGAGCCGATGGGTCAACCGTGGCGCAAAAGGCATCGCGCTTCTGGATGATACCGGACCGCGTACCAAGCTGCGGTATGTGTTCGATATTGCTGACACCCATCTGGTGCGCGGCGGAAAAACACCGCTCTTATGGAATCTGGACAGCCACGAGCATGAGCAGGCTATCTTAGACCATCTGGAAGATACCTATGGTTTATCCCAGACAGACAGCATGAACACCGCCCTGATGGAACTGGCACAGCAGTTGACCACCGACAATCTGGATGAAGCGATGGATGGTCTGGCCTATGAGGTGGCGGATACGTTTCTGGAAGAACTGGACGAAGATAACATCCGTGTCCGCTTCCGGGAACTGATGACCAACAGTATCTTCTATACGCTTTCCCGCCGCTGCGGGCAGGAGCCTATGGATGTGCTGGACGATGATGACTTTATCCGCATTGTGGATTTCAACAAGCTGCCGGTGCTGTCGTTCCTTGGCAACGCGGTTTCCGAACAGTGCGAAGCGGTTCTTTTTGACATTGGCCGAGAGATACGGAAAATTTACAAAAAAGAAATCACGCAGCAGCTTGAAAAATCCGTTGACAGCTTGTATAATACCAATACGGACTTTAGCACATTAAAGCGCGAAACCAAAGAAAACACGACCAAAGGAGGACAAGAAAATGGAGTTGACGTATTACCGCAAGGGAGATTATCTGTTCCCGAATCTGGCCGTGAAGGACGAGCCGCAGATTATCGGGAAGTACGGGATGCTGCGCAGGACGTACCTGAAAGAGAACCGCAAGAACTGGTATCAGAGTATGCTGATGAGCGGCAGACTGAACCAGCATCTGGCGCAGATCGAGGAAGCAGCGGAGAACCGGATGGAAACCCTGCTGGACAGCCTGAACGAGAAGTTTCCGGCACCGAGCAAGGAGAAGGACCCGCTGGCATGGGTGGCACACCAGAACAACCTGACGGCGATGGCAGAAGAGATCGTTTTGAAGGAATTGGTGTACAATTAACTGAAACAACAACGGAACAGGATTTGAGCGAAGCAGAGGAAGAAATTGCCTCTGCTTTTTCTTTTCCTGATCTGCCGACCGTGGAACAGCAGATCCGTGCCATCGAAGAACCGATTCGGGCGCGGTATGCGGATGAAATTGCACTTGATCCTGAAGTGGTCGATGAAACTCTGCGCACGGGCAGCAACCGCAGCAAGGGCCAGCTGCGCCTGATCTACAATTTTATGGTCGAGAAAACCCCGGAAGAATACACGGAGTTCGTGAAAAACGAATACGGCACGGGCGGCAAAGGCTTTGAAATTGACGGCGCAAAGTATGCGGTCTGGTTCGATGATTTAGGACTGCGTATTGCAGCAGGCAGCACGGCAAGGGGCGGTACGATTGTCAATGCGTTTCTTTCGTGGGAGGATGTCAGCAATCGTATCCATGAACTGCTCCGGCAGGGCGAGTATGCGCCGCAGGCGGTTCTGGATGCTGCACGGCAGAACGCCTTGCAGGAACACGCGCAGACATTGGCTTATATGGAGCGCGACTTGGCAGATGGCGTTTCCGAAGCAGTGTTTCAGGATACAGAAATCTTCCGGGGCGGTTTCCCGGAATTGACGGACAGGCTGGCGGGCTTGCTGGACGATACGGATTTTCTAACAGACCTCAACGAGAGATTGTCTGCGCTGGGGGAAGCCTACGCCGAAGATAAAGACCTGATGCGGATGCACTTTTATAAGCCGGATAAAGTAGCGGCTCTGTTCCAGCAGTTTGCAAAGCCTTATCAGAACTACTCGGCGCGAGATGGCTTTCACTGGAATGAGCATAAGAAGTTCATTACGGAAGATGAAATCAATGCGTACTTCACACGGGGCAGCAATTATTCGGACAGCCGGCTGGCAATCTATTCGTTCTTCCTGAATCATGAGGACAAGAAAGAGCGGGCAAACTTCCTGAAAGACCATTACGGAATCGGCGGCAGCAGCCATGCACTCTGCGGGGCAGACGATTCCCACGAAGATCACGATGGCAGGGGCATTTCTTTGGAGCGTGGCTCATACGGGAACCCGGATGCAAGCGTTCATCTGAACTGGAATCAGGCCGCAGGCCGAATCGACCAGCTTATCCGTGACAGTGAGTACCTGAAACCGGCGGATTACTCCCGGATGCCTGCTTATGAGCGCGAGCGGATGGCAATGCGGGTGATGGACTTCTATCACCATCTGCCGAACGAGGTGGAACGTCCTTTCCCGCAGGATCTTTACCACGAAGAGGGACGAAAGGCTCTCGTCGAAAAGCTGGCAGACCCTGAACAAGCAGCGGAACTTCTGGAGCAGATGGACAATGCACTGCTGTCCATGCCGCTGGATTCGGAAGAATATGAGCAAAAGGCAGAATCCCTCTCTATCCTGCACCAGTATGTCGAGGGAACGTACACGATTTTTCCGGAAAAAAAGAGGGCTGTTGAGATTGCGGTTCCTGAACAGGGGCAAATTTCCATGTTTGACTTCATGGAGCAGGAGCCGCGATCGAAAGAGCAGTCAACCGCCGCAGCGGTTGAGAAACCCCGAAATGATGCGCCCCTTGTAGATGAAAAGCCTTCGGAGCAGACGCTGCAGCCCCTGCCACTGGATGCCGCCAACGAGTATAATGCGCTGAAAGAGCGTTACCCAGATGCACTGGTCGGCTACGAGCAGCACGGTAATTTTGAGTTCTACGGGGAGGATGCAAAGCGCGTTTCAGAACTTCTTGGCAGCAAGCTATTGGAAAAGGAAACCGCACTCGGCAAGGTCGAGGCATCTGGTTTTCCGCGTGAACAGTGGGTTTCACAGGCAATGAAACTCTGGAAGCAGGGGGAGAGTGTATACCTGTCCGGGCAGGAGGAAGATGGAACTCATGCCCAAACGAAATACTTCCGCAGAGAGGAATATCTTCCAGTCAATACGATCATTGAACTGGACGATAGAGAGTTCCGTGTGGATTCGGTCAACTTTGAACAGGGAACGGTCAGCTTGCAGGACATGACCCTTGCGAAAGAAGCCCGGTATCCGATTTTCCGAACAGAACCGCTGGAGTACATTCGGCATTTGTACGAACAGGCGGAGATGCCGATGGAAGAAGCGGTGGAAATCACAGTCTTTACGGCTCTGCACAATGCTGGTGTGGCTTACGAGGATTTTTCCCCGGAGCAGATGGATGTGATCTATTCGGTGGCAGAATCGGGCGGCGAGTTGGAAGATTTGCTCAATCCTGAGTTTCCGCCGGAACAGATGCAGCTGATCGCAGATGTGCAGAACCGAACGGATGCCATCAGCCGTGCAGCAGCAGAGGAAGCTCTTGAACCGCTGACGCAGCAACCTATGACCCTGGCAGAGGTCAACCATGCACGACGGCAGCACAATCTTCCACTGGACAGTGGAGCAGAAACGGAACAGCCTGCACAGCCCAAACAGGAGCCTATGAATTTCCGTATTACGGATGATGATCTCGGCGCAGGAGGGCCGAAAACAAAGTATAAAGCCAATGTGGAAGCCATTCAGGTGCTGCAAACACTGGATGCAGAGCAGCGACAGGCCACCGCAGAGGAGCAGGAGATTCTTTCCCGGTATGTGGGCTGGGGCGGTATTCCGCAGGCGTTTGATGAAAACAATGCGGACTGGGCGAAAGAGTATGCCGAACTGCAGTCCCTGCTCACGGTAGATGAGTATAAGGAAGCCCGTGCCAGTACCCTGAATGCGTTTTACACTTCTCCTACGGTCATCAAGGCAATGTATGAAGCTCTGGGTAATATGGGATTGTTCAAAGGCAATGTGCTGGAACCGTCCTGTGGTGTCGGCAATTTCATGGGTCTGGTGCCGGACAGCATGGAGAAGATTCGGATGTACGGTGTGGAGCTGGACAGCATTTCTGGTCGCATTGCACAGCAACTGTACCAGAAAAACAAGATTGCGGTGCAGGGCTTTGAAACAATGCAGTTCCCGGACAGTTTCTTTGACTGTGTTGTGGGCAACGTACCCTTCGGCAATTACAAAGTACCGGATAAGCGGTATGACCGCCACAATTTCCTCATCCACGATTATTTTATCGCCAAGAGCCTTGACCTTGTGCGTCCGGGCGGCGTGGTAGCGGTGGTAACGTCCAGCGGTACGATGGACAAGAAGGATTCCTCTGTCCGTGAGTACCTTGCCAACCGTGCCGATCTGGTAGGTGCGATTCGTCTGCCGAACAATGCGTTTCAGCGCAATGCCAACACGAATGTAGTCGCGGACATTCTGTTCCTGCAAAAGCGTGACCGTGCAGCGGTGGAGCGGGCTGACTGGGTGGATCTCGATGAAACGCCGGAAGGGTATTCCATCAACCAGTATTTTGCGCAGCATCCTGAGATGGTGCTGGGGGAGATCACCACCGAAAGCACGCAGTATGGCAAGCAGGAAACGACGGTCAAGCCCATCGAGGGCGCAGACCTTGCCCAGCAGTTGAAAGAAGCTGTCAGCTACATCCATGCCACCATCACAGAGCCGGAAATCTCCGATGATGAGCTGGAAGTGCAGGAAGAACCCATTCCAGCAGACCCAAGTGTGAAGAATTTCAGCTTCACGAACGTGGATGGGCAGATTTACTACCGTGAAAACTCCTTTATGAACAAGGTAGAACTGCCTGCCGTAACTGCAGAGCGGGTGCTGGGCATGATCGCTCTGCGGAAAACCACACGAAAACTGCTGGATTGCCAGCTGCATGATGGCTCGGATGCAGAAGTACAGCTTTTGCAGAATGAACTGAAACAGCAATACACCGCATTTAAGGCGCAGTATGGCCTTATCAACAGCACGGCCAATAAGCGGGCTTTCCGACAGGACAGCAGCTATTGTCTGCTGGCATCACTGGAAATTCTGGATGAGGAGAAGAATCTCAAACGGCTGGCCGATATTTTTACCAAACGTACTATTCGTAAGCCGGAGCCTGTTACCTCAGTGGACACGCCAAGCGAAGCCCTGGCACTTTCCATTGGAGAAAAAGCAAAGGTGGATGTGCCGTTTATGGTGCAGCTTTGCGGTAAACCGGAACAGGAGATCACGGATGAACTGGCAGGTGCGATTTTCCGAAATCCTGTGACACAGCAGTGGGAAACCTCGGATGAATACCTGTCCGGCAACGTTCGTGAAAAACTGGCCACAGCAGAAACCTTTGCAGCAAACCATACAGAGTATCAGATCAATGTAGATTACCTGAAACGGGTACAGCCCAAAGACCTGGATGCTTCGGAAATCGAAGTGCGGCTGGGAGCAAACTGGGTAAAACCGGAATACATCACGCGGTTTATGCGGGAAGTGTTTAAGACACCAGGCTACTATGCAGGCGATGAAATCAAGGCGACTTATTCCGAAATCTCCGGTGCATGGAACATTTCCGGCAAGTCGCTGGATCGCGGCAATCCGCTTGTTACCAATACCTACGGAACGATGAGGGTCAACGCCTATAAGCTGCTGGAAGATGCGCTGAACCTTCGGGATACCAAAATCTACGATACGATTCACGATGCGGATGGCGACCACCGTGTACTGAATAAGCAGGAAACCATGCTTGCACAGCAGGCACAGGAATCCATTCGGGAAGCGTTCAAGCAGTGGATTTTCAAGGATTTAGACCGCCGCGAGGATTTGTGCGTGACCTATAATCGGATTTTCAATGCGATTCGGCCCCGTGAGTACGATGGCAGTCATATTCGTTTTGAGGGCATGACCCCGGAAATCTCTCTGATGCCGCATCAGAAAAATGCCGTTGCGCACATTCTGTACGGTAACAATACGCTGTTGGCGCATTGCGTGGGTGCAGGCAAGACCTTCCAGATGATTGCTGCCGGCATGGAAAGCCGCAGGCTGGGCCTGTCGCAGAAAAACCTCTATGTGGTGCCGAATCACCTCACCGAGCAGTGGGGCGCAGATTTCCTGCGGCTTTATCCCAATGCCAATGTGCTGGTGGCAACAAAAAAGGATTTTGAACCGAGCAACCGTAAGCAGTTCTGCTCCCGGATCGCAACCGGCGATTACGATGCCATCGTGATCGGTCATTCGCAGTTTGAGCGAGTGCCGCTTTCCCCGGAACGGCAGAAAGCCATTGTAGAGCGTCAGATCGACGACATTACGCTGGCTCTGGCCGATGCCCGGAGTGAGGACAGCCGCAGTTTTACGGTCAAGCAGATGGAAAAAACAAAGAAAACATTGGAAGCAAAGCTGCAAAAGCTGAACGACCAGACGAGAAAGGATGATGTGGTTACATTTGAGGAACTGGGTGTGGATCGTCTGTTTGTGGACGAGTCGCATTTCTATAAAAATATGTTCCTCTACACAAAAATGCGAAATATCGCAGGTATCGCCCAGACCGATGCACAGAAGTCCAGTGATATGTTTGCAAAGTGTCAGTATCTGGACGAGCTGACAGGCGGCAAGGGCGTGACCTTTGCAACCGGAACCCCGGTCAGCAACTCGATGGTGGAACTGTACACTATTATGCGGTATCTCCAGTATGACACCTTGCAGAAGATGGGGCTGAGCCACTTCGATGATTGGGCGGCATCCTTTGGCGAAACCGTCACGGCAATCGAGCTTTCCCCGGAAGGAACGGGCTACCGTGCAAAAACGCGCTTTGCCCGGTTCTTTAATCTGCCGGAACTGATTTCTCTGTTCAAGGAATCCGCAGATGTGCAGACAGCGGATATGCTGAATCTGCCTGTGCCGCAAGCGGAGTACATCAACGAAGTGCTGAAACCCAGCGAAACACAGGAAGAAATGGTCAGTTCCTTTGCAGACCGTGCCGAGGCTGTACGCAACGGTAATGTGAATCCCAAATTCGATAATATGCTCAAAATCACCAACGATGGCAGAAAACTGGCACTCGACCAGCGGCTTATGAATGATATGCTGCCGGATGAGCCGGAAAGCAAGGTAAATCGCTGTGTGGACAATGCGTTCAAGGTCTGGGAAGAATCTGCCCCGGATAGGGGAACACAGTTGATTTTCTGCGATTTATCGACACCAAAAGCTGATGGTACATTCAACGTCTACGATGATGTGCGGGAGAAGCTGGTGGCGAAAGGTGTTCCTCGTGAAGAAGTGGCGTTCATTCACGAGTATAACACGGAAACCAAAAAGGCTGACCTGTTTGCAAAGGTGCGCGCCGGACAGGTTCGTATCCTGATGGGGTCTACGCCGAAACTTGGCGCAGGAACCAATATTCAGGATCGGCTGATTGCCCTGCATCATCTGGATTGCCCGTGGAAGCCGTCTGACCTAGAACAGCAGGAAGGACGTATTCTCCGGCAGGGAAACCGGAATAAGCAGGTGAAAATCTATCGTTACGTCACTGAAAATACGTTTGATTCGTATATGTGGCAAATTCTGGAAAATAAGCAGAAGTTCATTTCTCAGATCATGACATCCAAATCTCCTGTCCGTGCCTGCGATGATGTGGACGATACCGCACTGTCCTATGCCGAAATCAAGGCACTGGCAACGGGCAATCCCTACATCAAGGAAAAGATGGACTTGGATATTCAGGTCAGCAAACTGAAACTGCTGAAAGCTAATCACACCAGTCAGATTTATAGCTTGGAATCGGATATTGCGCGCCGCTATCCACGAGAAATCGCTGTGGCACAGGGACAGATTGAAGCACTGAAAACCGATATGGAAGCGGCAAAACCGCTTCTGGTGCAGGACAAAGACCACTTCTCTATGGAGATCAGCGGCAAGGTGTACACCGAACGCAAGGAAGCGGGTGCAGCCATCATTGAGGCTTGCAAGGCTTTGAAAGCGGCTGGCACCGAGGGAAGGATTGGCAGCTACGGTGCGTTTGAACTGCATTCCCGGTTTGACAACTTCGATAAGGTGTTCCGGCTATCCATCAAGGGCGCATGGAACTACTCTATGGAAGTCGGCAAAGACCCGCAGGGCAACATTCTGCGTGTTACCAATGCACTGTCTGGCATCGAAAGAGCATTGCCGCAAGTGGAACGCAGACTGGAAACCTTGGAACAGCAGTTGGCGCAGGCAAAGGAAGAAGCCAAGCGACCCTTTGTGCAGGAAGCGGAACTGGCAGAGAAATCCGCGAGACTTGCAGAGCTGAATTCACTGCTCAACATGGGCGAAAAGGGCGGTGAGGATGCGCTGGGAGTGGACGAGGATGCAGCCGAAACCGAAGTTGCAGACAGGCCGCGCCAGCCTGTGAACTATGCAGGTCGCGTTGCAGAGCGCACTGCGGACAATGTGCGGAAACCCTCTGTGCTGGCGCAGCTTCATGCAAAACAGGCAGAGCGCAGCGCAGAACCGCAGAAATCCCAGAAGCGGAAAAGTCACGATATGGAACTGTAAATGAGAGCCGCCCCGTCAGTTTTGTCTGGCGGGGCATTTTTTTGAAGGAGGGCATTTGCTGACATTAACACCGATCAATTTGAAAACGGCAAACGCATTTGTGCAGCAGTATCACCGCCACCATAAACCGACGCGGGGGCATAAGTTTTCTATCGGCGTATCGGACAATGGTGCGCTGGTGGGCGTTGCTATCTGCGGCAGGCCAGTGGCGCGGCGGCTGGATGATGGCTACACGCTGGAAGTCAACCGTCTATGTACGAATGGAACGCCGAATGCTTGCAGTATTTTGTATGCGGCGGCATACCGTGCAGCACGGGCCATGGGCTACAACAAAGTTATTACCTACATTCTGGACACGGAGAATGGCAGCTCCCTGAAAGCTGCCGGCTACACCTGTGAGGGCAGAGCCGGAGGCTTGGAATGGAACGGCGCGAAGGCACCGAAACAGGCTGACCAATATCCGCGCCAGATGAAAACACGATGGGTCAAGAAAAAGGGGGGTTTGCATGGCAGTTGACCGCAAACAGCAGATGAAAGAAATCACGGAACGGCTGGAGCAGGGTGTGAAGGACATTTTTACATCGGAAATGTACACGACGTATCTGCGCACGATGGCAAAATTCCACAATTACAGCTTCAATAATACGCTGCTGATCGCTATGCAGCGGCCCGATGCCACACTGGTGGCAGGGTTTAACGCATGGAAGAATAAGTTTAACCGTTACGTTAAAAAAGGCGAAAAGGGCATCCAGATCATCGCTCCGGCTCCCATTAAGGAAGTCGAGGAGCGAGAGAAAATCGACAAGGATACGGGCTTGGCTGTGCTGAACGAAAACGGTGAACCGGAAATGGAACGTGTGGAGTATGTGGTTCCGCGCTTCCGAGTGACGACGGTTTTTGATGTTTCACAGACCGATGGGGAACCGATTCCATCGCTGGAAGTGAACGAACTGACGGCCAGCGTCAAAGACTATGCGCTGCTTACGGCGGCAATCGAGCAGGTATCGCCTGTGCCGATGCGGTTTGATGAAATCGAAGGGGATGCCAAAGGCTATTACAGTGATGCAGACAAAGAAATCTGCATTCAGGTCGGCATGGGCGAGAGCCAGACCATAAAGACGATGATCCACGAGGTTGCTCATGCGATGCTGCACAACAGCGATTTGATGGAGCAGAGCGGCGAAGAAAAAGATCGGCTCACGAAAGAAACCGAAGCCGAAAGCATCGCTTTTACGGTATGCTCGGCTCTGGGCATTGATACATCCGATTACTCTTTTCCGTATGTGGCAAGCTGGGCCAGCGGCAAGGAGATGAAGGAGCTGAAAGACTCGATGGATACGATTCGATTGACAGCTGCCGACTTTCTGGAAAAGCTGGAAGCAGCGGTGGCAGAAAGGAGCGCAGAGCGCATGACCGCAATGCAGTATGCGGAAAAGCTGATTGGCGACAAGGAGCAGGAAAAGACAATTTTTGATGATGAGCAGCGAAATCTCATCGTGAATTTTGCCTTTAAGCTGGATGATCGGGCAGCAACGGAAGAACTGGTGAATGGTCTGGCGGCTGCACTGGCCGAGGATGACAAAGAAGAAGCCAACCGCCTGATGTACGATGCGCAGGAAAAAATTGAAAATCTCCCGGATGGGATGATTGGTCTTTCCGAAATGCATGACTACGGCTACCGGAAAGATGATGTGCTGCCGCTGACGAAAGAGGGCGCACGAGAATGGCATCGGCTGGGTGAAAGAATCTATCCGCTGTTCCGTGATGGCACGGCAGGTGATTATGTAAGCCAAGAGGGAATCGAGCAGCACGATGGTATTTTTGGCATTAGGGCAGACGCATGGGATGCGATTCTATTGGAACAACGGGAAGATTATGCAGAGGACGAGTATGCGCGCCCGGATTTTAAGCTGACAGTAATAAACCGTGAACAGGCTCTGCGGCTGTATGACGAGGGTAAGCAGATTTATCTTGTCCGCATCAGTCCGTGGCCAGTGATCGTTACTGACCGAACAGAAATCGAGCGCGGAAGTGATACCTTCCAGATTGCAACAGCAGATTTGGAGCAGGAGCGGAGTATGACAGAACAGGAAAATATGCTGCTGTATGGCAGCGAGAAGCAGCTCGGTATTTACCAGATCACTGCCCGTGACCCGGAACACGACTACCGTTTTATGGGGCTGGACTATGTGGAGAAGAAAGGCATAACGGTTACCCGTGCAGATTATGACCTGATCTATGCCGCACCGCTTACGGAAAAGGATACGCTGGATGGCATTTATGAACGATTCAATATCCAGCGTCCGGCAGACTTTACGGGGCATTCGCTGTCGGTCAGTGATGTGGTGGTACTCAATGATGGCAGTACGGTCAAAGCCTACTATGTGGACAGCATCGGCTTTGCTGAACTGCCGGAATTTTTCAAGGAAAGGAATATGGATTTGCAGAAAGAGAACCTTTTGAACGAAGAATTGCAGGAAATCGAAATCTTTGATAAGCCCGGTCTTTTCAGCAATGGCCGACTGCGGGATGAAAAAGTGCCGGAGGGCTTATATCGCTATGATCTGCGCGGCTCGGACTACGACCCCGGCCAGCCCATTACAGTGGAGAAAACGGTGGTGGTGAACCATGCAGCATCTGTCCTGATGGCCGAAGAACTTGACCTTGGCGCAGACGGGCGGCTGGAACTTGGAGAGGATGGGCTGAACTTCACAGGCGCGGAGTTGACCGTGCGAGAGTTCATGGAGGAACAGCAGCAGAAAAGAAATGGTCTGATCCACGGCGATTCCGACCACATCGCAGTCGAGGGGCATCTCGGTACATGGTATGCCGTTGATGAAACGGAGATCGGTGGGGAAAAGTTCTTCCTGCTGGAGCATGAGGAACACGGCGATATGGCGGCTTGTGTTGCAGTCGATGAGCAGAGCAAGCTGGTGGCAGAGGATTTGTGGAACGGCTTCGATGATGAATTTTTGGATGCGGTAAAAGAGTATCTTTCTGAAAAATGGAATATGCCGAATAAGGATGATGTGGTATCGGAGATCATTGAAAAGGCTGCGCCGGTGCCGGACAACAGCGCGCAGGACTATTCGGATGTGCCTGTCTACTATGAGCCGTTCAGCTATGCCAAAGAAAATGACGAGGTGGATTTATACCGTACCTCCTATCGGCTGAACGGCGAGTGTAAGCAGGCAATCCATGAAGCGATTGCGGACAATTATGACGGAATGTACCTTGGCGATGGTGCAGTCGATCAGGTGGTGCGACAGTACGGTATGGAGCGCGTGGGCTACATTTTGGCAAATACTCTGCACCATAAAAACTACGATGGCCGCTTTTCTCACAGTAATAAGGAATGGGCGGAGCAAGTCGGCACCCCGGAGAATAATGCGAGAATCATTAAATTTCGAGCAGATTGGGTAGTTACCAGCCATTCGGCTGTACTGGATGGCTTTGTGACGATGTACCGAGAGAAACTGGAAAAGCAGAAAGAGTTGGAACAGCCATTTGTAAAGCGATTCTATGTGGTCGAGAACCGGCAGGCTGTTCCGCTTGAAATTAAGCGGTTTGGCAATCTCAACGATGCAATGTCGCAGTATCAGGCACTTCCGAACCATTATATGAAAGCCTTGGGTGTGGAGAAAAATCCTGATCCGCTGCCGGGTTCACTGGATATTTTGCAGTGCAGGAACGGCCTTGACACCATCGTAGAGGACTATAAAACGGTTCCGGGCTGGAATAACCCGTATATCCAGAATCACGTTGTCCAGCCGTTGCAGGGGGCGTTAGCCGTGCAGGAAGTGGAACTGGCCTACAAACTGCCGGATGCCTATTTTCACATCCAGACCTGTGACGATGGCTTCGACTATACCTTATATAATAAGGACTTCACGGAACGGGATGGCGGCATTCTCGAAACGGATGGAGATAAGTCTGTGCAGGAGGCTATGACGGAACTGCTTGCAGAGTTTGGCTGCG
>OLQN01002246.1_pt1 | contig 13262 bp, 10 predicted proteins | sample 1673181 | NCBI WGS metagenome assembly OLQN01 (sample SAMEA3136763, study PRJEB25190) | human gut metagenome | biome: human gut; feature: human-associated habitat; material: faeces | place: Austria | collected 2013
CAGCAGGTCGAACCATTGCGGGCGGGTAAAGAACTTGTCCGCTTTCCCAAGGTCTGACTGGACGAAGGACAGCCGCTGCATACCGTTTTCACTTACTTGGGATTGATGCAACTGCCTTGGCAACGCCTTGACCATGAGTTTGACAAGGTGACGATAGGGCAGCGTACCTTTGCATTTGCGCAAGGGTATGAAGATTTTACCGCTACGTTGGCTGCTGAATTTCCTTCCGAACGTCCGGCTTTGGGACGGTATGCTGCCTTATTGAGGCGTATGTCGGAACAGGAACTGGATTTGCTGAATCCACGTGCCGGAAAGACCGTATGGCCTTCACGTCTCGTTGAAACGAGTGCTTGGCAATATTTGAATGAGACTTTCCGCAATCCGTTGCTGGTGGACGTGCTTAGCGGGACTTCCTTGAAGATGGAGCTTCGGCGCGATTCGCTTCCGCTTTTCACTTTCCTTCATGGCCAAAGCAGTTTCATTGAAAGCAGTTGGAGGTTGAAGGGTGACGGGGCTTTGATAACGGACCGGTTGGTGAGGGGAGTCGGGCAGCAAGGTGGCCGGGTAGTGTGTGGAGCTGAGGTGGTCGAACTGGTAGAAAAGTGCGGAAGGTTGTCTGCGGCGGTCTGCCGGGACGGTGAAGTGTATGAAGGAGCGGTTTTTATCAGCGACATACATCCGGAGCAGACCTGCAAGTTGGTGAAGAGGAGCGAAAGGATGAAGAATGCTTACCGTCATCGTATGGCCGCGTTGCCGAACACGTTCGGCATGTTCACCGTGTCGCTCCGGATGAAACCTCAGTCATTGGAGTATTTTAATTATAACCGGTACATTTACGGGCATTCCGGTGTTTGGACGTTTTATGAAGACGGCGGGCCTGTATCCGGACTGATGGCTTCTTGCCGTGTGCCCGAAGACGGGAACCGATTTGCCTCACAAGTGGACTTGCTGACTCCTATGACGTGGGAGAAATGTGCGGTCTGGAGCGGAACAGAAGTAGGAAGGCGTGGCGGGGATTATGAGGCCATGAAAGGGCGTGTGGCTGATGAGTGTATCCGGTTGGCGGAACGGGTGATGCCCGGGCTGCGTGGTTGGGTGTCTGAATGCTATACCAGTACCCCGCTAACTTATCGCGATTATACCGGTGCTCCGGAGGGGACGGCCTACGGTTTGCGCAAGGATTATAGGAATCCGTTGGCTGCCTTGCTGTCCGTCCGTACACCAGTGCCGAACCTGTTCCTCACCGGACAGAACCTGATGTTGCACGGGGTGCACGGCGTGACGATGACCGCTCTGTTCACGTGTGCGGAAGTGTTGGGACGTGAGCGGATATGGAATATTGTAACAAATAAGAAAGGAGTGGAAATATGAAATATGCTTTAGTGACAGGGGGCAGCCGGGGAATAGGGCGGGCTGTCTGTGTGAGACTGGCCCGCATGGGCTACCACGTGTTGGTCAACTGCATGAGCCGGACTGACGAGGCGGAGCACACGTTGGAGTTGGTACGTCAAGAGGGGCAGGATGGTGAAGTTCTGAAATTTGACGTGGGAAACCGTGTGCAGGTATCTGCCGTGCTTGAGGCTTGGATGGAGAAGCATCCGGAAGAATACATAGAAGTGTTGGTGAACAATGCGGGGGTGCGCCGTGACAATCTGATGGTGTTCATGCCCGGAGAAGATTGGGACTGTGTGTTGGGTACCGGTTTGGGTGGATTCTACAACGTGACGCAACCTTTGCTGCAACCGATGTTAGTACATAAGTTCGGGCGTATCGTAAACATGGCGAGCGTAAGCGGATTGAAAGGCATGCCGGGGCAGGCGAATTATTCTGCTGCAAAGGGAGGAATCATTGCGGCTACAAAGGCTTTGGCACAGGAAGTGGCACGGAAGAATGTGACGGTGAATGCCGTGGCACCAGGTTTCATCCGGACTGACATGGTGGAAGGGTTGGACGAGGCTGCCCTGAAGAAAACCATTCCGGCGGGCCGTTTCGGGACACCGGAAGAGGTGGCGGGTGCCGTGGGATTTCTCGTTTCTCCGGATGCCGGTTATATTACCGGTGAAGTGATAGCCGTTAACGGAGGTCTTTATACGTAACGGATTGATGGGTTTCTTATGCTGATGGACGGGCTTGAGGATGTTTGCCGCGTAAGGGTGAAGTTCAGTGAAATTGATTCGATGCGGAGGGTCTGGCATGGGGCTTACGTTGCTTATTTTGAGGATGGACGGGAGTCTTTCGGCCGGCATTATCCGGGCATAGGATATGCAGACATGCAGCGGTCCGGTATCTACGCTCCGATTTACGACCTGCACCAGAGGTTCTATGCTCCGTTGGCACTGGACGATGTGGCGGTGGTGCATACACGTTATGTGTACCATCCCGGTGCACGGTTGGATTTCGAGTATAAAGTTTACCGTGAGGCGGACGGGGTCTTGTGTGCGGAAGGAAGTACGGTGCAGTTGTTCATTGATGTGGAAGGTATGCTTATGGTAGACCTGCCCGATTATTATAAGGAATGGCAGGAACGCTATGTGGAACGGGGTGATAACCATCCCTAAAACGAAAAACTGGCAGGTATGAGAAAACGATTGAATAACTTGTTTTTCGGAGTGGGCATGATAGCCGTCATCGTAATGTTTTTCTCTTTCGACGTAAGCCTTACCGAATTGTGGGAATACATTACAAAGGCCGGTTACTGGTTGGCGGCCATATTGGGGCTGTGGTGTGTGCTTTATCTCATGAACGCATGGGCGTGGAGGGTCATTATCCAGGGAGGAGGGCCTTGCACGGTGGGCTTCATGCAGTTGTTGAAATTGACTGTTTCCGGTTTTGCATTGAACTATGCCACTCCGGTAGGGCTGTTGGGCGGGGAGGCTTACCGTATTATGGAACTTTCAAAATACATCGGTGTGCAACGGGCTACTTCCTCCGTGATACTTTATGCACATTTTTGCCCATTTCTGGTTTTGGGTGACGGGGGTCGTGGCCTATTGGGTCTTGGCTTTGACAGGGGATGTGCCGATGAATAGCGTAATGGGGATTGTATTGGGGCTCATTACAGCCTTCTGTTGGTGCGGGATCTATCTTTTCATCAAAGGATACAAGAACGGGATGACGGTCAAATTGGTTCGCTTGCTGAGTAAAGTGCCCGGTTTACGGAGTTGGGGAGGACGTTTTATGGAGCACCATTTGGAGGACTTGCAAAAGATAGACCGGCAAATCGCTGAATTACAGAATCAGAACAAACGTTCTTTCTTCGGAAGTTTCGCTTTGGAATATGTCGGGCGCTTTTGCCAGAGCTTTGAGATTTTTTTCATGTTGGTCTTGTTTGGCATCGACGGTGGAGGTGGAGTGAACGGATATACGTTGACGTTTTTCCATTCCTTTCTGATTTTGGCTTTTACTTCGCTCTTTGCCAATGTATTAGGATTCCTTCCGTTGCAGTTAGGAGGGCGCGAGGGGGGCTTTGCCCTGTCCGTGGCCCAAATGGGAATGGGGGGAGGCATCGGTATGTTTGTAAGTATTATCAGCCGGGTGCGGGAATTGTTCTGGGCTTCTGTCGGGCTGTTGCTGATGAAGGTGGGTACCGGAGTGTCTGTGCCGGACGGGAGTGAGGAGCATACCGGATGACCAGGATAGGTATAGTCGGGCAAAGAGATAAGGTTTAAGATAAGGTATTAGGTTTATGGGAAAAAGAATTATTTTCATGTGGCTGTGCCTGACGGTAGGGGTGGGTATGGCTTGTGGTCAGCATACGATAGTAAAAGGCATTGTTACCGATTCGGTTACGGGAGAAGCCCTGCCTTCTGTCACGATTGTGTTTAAAGGAACGAATATCGGTACTACGACCGATATCGACGGGCACTTTTCTCTTTCCACCCGTACGCCGGGAAAAGTGCTGGAAGTCGTTTATATGGGATACGACACCCAACACCTGAAGGTGTTACCGGGAAGAACCAATAATTTAAAGATCCGAATGCGGGAAAGTGAGATAGCCTTGCACGAAGTGACGGTAAAGCAGAAAAGGGAAAAGTATAGAAGGAAAGAAAACCCGGCGGTGGCTTTCGTAAGGCAGGTTATTGCTCGAAGAGACGACAACGACCCACGCAACCGCGATTACTTCCGTTACGATCAGTATGAAAAGATTGTGATAGCGAAAAACGATTATAAGCCGAAACCGAAGAAGGACGGAAAAACAGGGAAGTTCGATTTCCTGTCAGAATTTGTAGATACGTTGGATGTCGGTACGACGATTCTTCCGATTTCGGTAAAGGAAAAAGCGCAGACCGTGTATTACCGTCGCGACCCGAGGTCGGAGAAGACAGTGGTGAAAGGAAACAAATCGTCCGGAGTGGATGAGGTCTTTTCGCGTGACGGGGTACAGCAGTTTCTGAATGAAGTCTTTCGTGAAGTCGATATTTATCAAAACAATATACCTTTGTTTTTGCAACGTTTTGTGAGTCCTCTTTCTTCTATTGGGCCGACCTTTTATAAATATTACTTGCTCGATACATTGGATGTGGAGGGTGACAGGTGTGCGGACTTGGCTTTCGTTCCTTTCGCGTCCGAGTCGTTTGGTTTTACTGGGCACTTGTATGTTACGTTGGACTCTGCTTATTTTGTCCGTAAAGCCATACTCAACGTGGCACAGGATATCAATCTGAATTTTATTTCCAGAATGACTATCGAACAAGACTTTGAACGCGGACCGGACAGTACCCGTGTGATTACGAAAGACGACATCAGCGTGGATTTTAAGTTGAGCGAGAAGTCGAAAGGTTTTTATGCGAGGCGTTTGAATGTATATACCCATCAGTCGTTTGAGGTACCGGAAGGCAGGCAAGAGCAAATATTCAAGGAGAGCGCACCGGTTATTACACAAAAAGAGGCTTACAGCCGTACGGAGGATTTTTGGGAAGAAGTTCGTCCGCAAGAGGCTGTCCAAAGGAATCCGAACTCTATGGAGAAACTGATGGCAAAATTACGCTCTGTGCCTATTTTTGCCGTGACGGAGAAAGTGGTTTCTGTTTTGGTGTCGGGGTATATTCCTACAAGTAAGGTGCCGGACAAGAACAAGTTTGAGTTTGGTCCGATGAATTCCACGATCAATGGTAATGCCATCGAAGGAGCCCGTTTCCGTGTGGGAGGGGTTACGACCCCTCAGTTGAGTAGGAATTGGTTCGTAGAGGGGTATGCGGCATACGGAACGAGGGATAATAAGATGAAGTATGATGCTTTGGTGGAATATTCGTTCAACGACCGCAAGACGTACCGAAAAGAATTTCCCATGCACTCGCTTCGTTTCGAATACATGTATGACATCAACAAACTGGGGCAGCAGTACATGTATACCAGTAAGGATAATGTGCTTTTGGCTATCAAGCGGAAGAAAGACACGCGGGCAACGTATTTGCGTAATGCCGAATTGACGTACAGCCGCGAGCATTATAACGGTATATCGTATAACGCTGTCATTCGTAACTTCCGCGAATATGCTACGGACTATGCCCGGTTCGACCGTATAGGTGCCAACGGAGCCGTGACACCTGTGAGAAAGTATGACATGACGGAACTGGAACTGAAATTCCGTTATGGTAAGAATGAGAAGTTTTATCAAACTCATGATGAACGAATACCGATTACGTATGATGCCTTGATTTTTAATCTGGAACATACCATGTCGAAAAAGGGTTTTTTAGGTTCTTTATATGATTACCATCGTACGGAGTTAGGCATACAGAAACGTTTGTGGTTTTCGGCTTTCGGTTTTGTAGATGTGATAGGTAAGGCGGGAAAGGTGTGGAACAAAGTGCCTTATCCCTTGTTGATTTTGCCGAATGCCAATCTGACTTATACGATTCAGCCGGAAGCTTATACGAACATGAATGCCATAGAGTTCATCAATGATGAATACATCTCGTGGGATGTGACGTATTATATGAACGGGTTGATATTGAACCGCCTTCCTCTCATCAAAAAATTAAAATGGAGGGAAGTGCTTTGCTTCAGGGGTTTGTGGGGGCATTTGACGGACAAGAACAATCCGATGAAAACGGGAGAGGGGTTGTATGCTTTTCCGGTTGGTTCCGGCGTGATGGGGCGTGCGCCTTACATGGAAGCCAGTGTCGGTATCGAAAACATTTTCAAGTTCATGCGCCTTGATTATGTATGGCGTTTGAACTATCGCGATCATTCGGGAATACAAAAGAGAGGCATACGTTGTACGATGAGTCTCTCGTTTTGAGCGAGCGCGGAAGAGGTAGAAAAACGGCAAGCCTTTGTAGGTGCAATGGCTTGCCGTTTTAAGGTACAGCCTGCGGCTGCTATATTTCAGTTTCTCTATTATCGTTTGTTGTGGGGTTTGAGAGGGTCTTGCTTGGCAAATGCAGCACGGTCTTTGATGAATTGGGCAATGTAGATACTGAAAAGGATAATGGTAATGATGATTCCTAAGATATCGAAAATGCCCCATTCAAGACCATACCAGTTGATACGCCATTCGGACCATGATGTGTACATGTAGAGTATGTTTAAAAGTATGAGCAGTAAACGGAATTCGGTAGGACCGAGTTTGCCGTACGTCAGACAGAATTCTTCTTTGACGATGGTGCAGACGTAAGTGTATATGGAGAGGCTCAAATAACCGGCTAATGCTGCTAACGCCACATCCATACGAAACATAGGAGAGAGACCGGCGCCGAGGAAGATGAGGCAGGTGGTGACAGCGTCGAGCGTATGGTCGATGAAAAAGCCGTATATCGGCCGTTGGGTATTACGGAAGCGTGCCAGTGTGCCGTCCAGGCTGTCGCCGTACCAATGAAGTACCAGTCCGAACGACGAAAGCCACAAATATCTTATATCTGTATTCGACAACCAGCCTCCTATGGCATAAACCACTGTACCCAATACGCCGATATAAGTCAATGTGTCCGAGGTCATCCATTCGGGTTGTCTCTGAGCTAACCACACAAGTGCTTTTTTCTCTGCTTTGCTAAGAATGGAGGTTTGAATTCTTTCTGCTGATTCTTTTCCCATTGTTGTATTTTTATCTGTGTAAAAAATATGAATATTTTGCAAAGATATGACTTAATCTTAGGGTAACGGTGTCCTTATAAGGAGTAGAAATGGTCTATTTGGTTGAAGGGGAGAGGGTTGATGTCGCTGGTTGGCCTGTCTGGGTTATCCCTTCGGCATCTATGGATAGGGCCGTCCTTTTCCCGTTATTGTAAAAACGTAGTTGTGCCTCTCCTTGTGCGTCGAACTTCACGTCGGGATTCCAATACAGTGTACGGCGATAGTCTGCGGTGCCAGGCAGGGGACGCCGACTATAGTCCGGATGGTAGAAGTCCTTGCATACGGAGTAGCCCGTCATGAGATAACGGCGGTCACGGAAGGTGTATTGTCGTGCTTCGCCCGGGAAGAGGCGGTAGTCCACCACCACGTCGGGTTGGTCTGTGCCGCTGTACTTCCAACTGTTTTCCTCGCGTGGGGAATAATCGGTGTAGATGTAGAGTTTGTCCAGGTTGTAGAGCTTGTGGTATTTGCGGCGTACGGCTTCCGTCTGGTTGGTGATGGCTACTCCCACGGGTAACGTTTTGTCCTTGTGATTGAGCGGCAGGCTGTCGTAATGTTCCTGTATGAAGTAATGACGGGACTGGTTCATGTCGCCGATGTAGGCTGTGCAGACTTGTTTGGTGAAGGTACGCCAGTCATACATGCCGCAGTTCAGACCGTAGTCGGCGGCCAGATTGAACGCCTCGTAGGCATCCACCACGAGCGTGGGTTTCTTCAGGTTGAGCTTGCGCAGGCCGCCGCGCTTGTTGCGTACGGTCACGGCAGACATGAGGTGCGTGCCCGAGACCAGGCTGTCCGGCAAGAGTGAGTTGTCTTCCATGTTCTCGAATACGGCGTCATGATAATAGCTGTATGGCTTGGGGAAGACGGGGTAGAAGCGGTCTTGCTTCACATAATAGTCCGGGTAGGCTTCTTCGTCGTGAAACTCCTTGTAATTCCGTTTCTCCTTCCGTTTGTTGAATTTGGCAGAGTCTGTAGCTGTCAGGAAGAGGCTGCAATCACCGTGCAGAATGGGGGAGAGCATGGTGAAACGCCCTTCTTTGGTGTCCTGTGAGGCCTCCACGATGTCAGTGCCTTGGGCAAAAGTAGCCGTCACGGTCACTTCCTTTTTCATCTTGCCGCTGTAAGTCGTGCCGTAAAGGTCGTCCAGCGAAAACGGCGTGCCGGCTGTGGTGTAGAGGGGAAGCTCTTTTCCCATCCCTGGGATGTAGATAGTATCGCCGTAGTCGGCTTCAGGCAGGAGCGAGTAAGTGGGATGTACGCTGCCAGTCAGGGTTTGCATCCGTTCGGGGAGGAAACTCAAGCGGAATGGTTCCACACCTGCCATCTCGCGCCATTCGTAACGCCGCCATCCCTGTACGAGCATGAGCAGGTCGAGGTCGCGGCGGTGGATACTGTCGTCGGCCTCGAAATAATATCCCGGGTCTTCCACGAAGCCTTTCAGGTCACTGCAAAGTAGCATTTCGGTAAGTATTGTGCCGTTGTCATAGGTCGATTCATCTGTACTGTGGTCACGTACGGAAATGGACAGTCGGGTAGAGTCCGGTAGGGAGGTATGGAGTTTCAGTTGTATTTCTATAGGCTCGAATGGTGCATATTCTTTTTTTACGTTGTTTACGGTCAGTAGTGTACGGGAAAGATCATGGTGGTTGACGAAGAAAAGGCGCTCGGCCAAGATGTGTCCACGTCCGTCGAAGAGGGTCATTTGGTTCACCCCTTCAGCCAGACTGTCGGTTGGAATATCGGCTGAGGCTTTTCCTTGGCTGTCTGGCTTTAAGGTCGTGAAAGCCTGTACGGCTCCACCGTGTAGGATTTGCAGGCCGACCTCCTCGTCAGGCAGTCCGTGACTTTCTATCCGGGCATGGATCAGGCTGTCGTTTTGCGTAACGCGAAGCGTACATCCCGCATCTTCCACCTCAGGTAATTCCACTTCATATTCATATTTCCCGTATCGGAATACGGCTTTGTATTTTTCTTCGGCTGAGACTTGGGGGATGACGAATGTGCCGCGTCCGCGATGGACGGTATGAGTACGTGCAATAATTTGCTTATGGCGATTGTATATCGTAACTTCTGCTGCGACATGCTGTCCGTTTTCGTCGTTCAGTTCGAAGGCCACGTGTCCGGGTAGTCCGGCCACGAGTGCGCCCCCTTCCGGATAGAATTTCAAGTCCATGTCCGGTTTCCCTTTCTGCGCACGGAAGTATCGCCGCAGGGGGCGGAGCGTCATGTCTTTTGGGTAAATGCCGGGAGAGGACGGACGGTCGAATACGGGAAACACGCGTGAGTAAAGTTTGTCGTAGTCGCGAAAGTAATCCTTGGCCATCTGTTTATTATAAAACATCTCTTCGGTATAAGGAGAGTGAGGATGCTCGTAACGGCCGAAGTTCAGCATCCAACGCGTATAGGCGCGCAGTTCGTAATATCCGGCGTACAGGGAGTCGGTGAGGAGAAAAGCACCGTGTGCTGTGCCGTCCGGCATTTCCAGTTGCTGGCGTTCCACCAGATAACCGTCCGGCGTGAGCAATTCCACGTATAGGATACGGCTCAAGTCCGTGAGGGTTCCTTTGTCGCTGCGGGTCACGTAGCCTTTGTACCAAATGGTGTCGCCCACGAAATAGCAAGTATTGTCTATATGTAGGTATACTTTCTCTTGTGGTAGGGTTTCTCCGAAAAGTTTTACACGGGAGGCGAGAGTGTCTATGCCCGGTACATCGGTTGAGTTTTGCGCCGGAGAAGATGAGCAAAGGATGAAAATGACATTCAGCCAAAGTAGCATTCTTTTCATGATGTTTTTCTTTTGAGTTTCGTCTTGCAAAGCCGTTGGTTCAAGCTTATGTGCAAATGTAATGATTTTCCCGTGATTAAGAAGGATAGGAAAGGGATTTTTCCGAGTATATCTTCCATATTAGAAATACAGCCGCAATCCTTTATAAGGAATTACGGCTGTATGATGTAAAAAGGGAAAGATGCGGATTATTTCACCGGCATCTTGTCTATCCGTCTTTGATGGCGACCGCCCTCAAAATCCGTGGCGAAGAATTCGTCCATGATCTTACGCGCCATGTCCGTGTCGATGAAACGTCCCGGCATGACCAGCACATTGGCATCGTTGTGCTGACGGCACAAATGGGCGATTTCCGGAATCCAGCTCAAGCCTGCGCGTATGCCTTGGTGCTTGTTCAGCGTCATGCTGATGCCTTCGCCGCTGCCGCAGATGGCTATGCCCGGATAGCATTCCCCGTCTTCTACGGCTTGGGCCAAAAGATGGGCATAGTCGGCATAGTCGCAACTGGCTTCGGAATCCGTGCCGAAATCCTTATAGGCATAACCTTTTTCGGCGAGGTATTCCTTCACGAACTGCTTGAGTGCGTATCCTGCGTGGTCTGAGGCTAGACCGACAGTCTTCACTTCCATCATCAGAGCATTTCTTTGACTTGGTTGTACACGTTCTGCGCCGTGAAGCCGAGTTTTTCATCAAGCACCTTGTAGGGAGCCGAGAAACCGAAGCTTTCCAGGCCGAACACCTTGCCGTTGGCACCTACCAGACCTTGGAGGTTGACGGGCAGACCGGCGGTGAGGCCGAATATCTTGGCGCCGGCAGGCAGAATCTCTTCCTGATAGCACGGGCACTGACTGCGGAACAAGCCTTCTGACGGGCAGCTCACGATGCGTACTTTCATGCCGTCGGCACGCAGCAGGGCGGCACCGGCCACGAGTGTGGATACTTCGGAACCTGAAGCGACGAGGATAACATCAGGATTCTCATCGGAACCGGCTACGATATAAGCACCTTTGGCTGCCTGGCCGTAGTCATTTCCTTCCGGCAACATTTCGATGTTTTGGCGGGAAAGGATAAGGGCAGACGGCGTGTCGGTATTCTCCATGGCGAGCTTCCAGCACACCGTGGTCTCTTCTGCATCAGCAGGACGGAGTACGAGGAGGGAATTCTGGCCGTGATGGTTTTTCAATTTCTCCATCAAGCGGATTTGGGCCTCCTGTTCAACCGGTTCGTGGGTCGGGCCGTCTTCGCCTACACGGAATGCGTCGTGTGTCCAAATGAACTTCACTGGTACCTGCATCAAGGCTGCCATACGTACGGCCGGTTTCATGTAGTCGGAGAATACGAAGAACGTACCGCACGCAGCGATGACACCGCCGTGGAGCATCATACCGATGCAGCAGCAAGCCATAGTCAACTCCGCTACACCGGCTTGGAAGAACGCGCCGCTGAAATCACCGGAGGTGAAAGCGTGGGTCTTCTTCAGGAAACCGTCGGTCTTATCGGAATTGGAAAGGTCGGCCGAAGCGCAAATCATGTTGGGCACTTGTTCTGCCAATGCGCTCAGTACGGCAGCAGAGGCGTTACGGGTGGCGTCGCCTGTTTTCTGTTTGATGGCCGTCCAGTCTACCTTGGGGGCTGCACCGCTGAACCATTCTGCCTGTTGTGCGGCCTTTTCGGGATGGGCGGAAGCCCATGCTTTTTCTTCTTCCACGCGGGCGGCTACGATACCTTTCAGTTCTTCGGCACGTTTGGCGTAAAGTTCCTTCACGTCGTCGAAAATCACGAACGGATTTTCCGGGTCTGCACCGAGGTTCACCATGGTGTTCTTATAGGCATCTCCACCGAGAGGGGCACCGTGCGTCTTGCAGTTATGTTCGTAAGAGGAATTGTCGTCCTTGCGGGCACCCTTACCCATGATGCACTTGCCGATAATCAACGTAGGACGTTGGTTCTCTGCCTTGGCTGCATTCAGTGCTTCGCGAATCTGTTCGCAGTCGTTACCGTTGATTTCAATGACGTTCCAGTTCCATGCACGGTATTTCATGGCCGTGTCTTCGGTCGTTACATCCTTGGTTTCGGTAGAAAGCTGGATGTCGTTGGAGTCGTAGAACATGACCAGGTTGTCCAAACCGAGGCAGCCGGCAATACGGCCGGCACCTTGGGAGATTTCTTCCTGAATGCCTCCGTCGGAAATATATGCGTAGATAGTCTCTTTGGCAAAAGTCGGATTACCGGTACGTGCGGCCAAGAACTTGGCAGCGATGGCGGCACCTACGGCAAACACGTGTCCCTGTCCCAACGGGCCGGAAGTGTTTTCGATGCCACGCATTACGTCTACTTCGGGATGGCCCGGGGTGGGGGAGCCCCACTGGCGCAACTGTTTCAGTTCATCCAATGTGAACTTACCGATAAGCGCCAACTGGGAATAGAGCATGGGAGCCATGTGGCCGGGGTCGAGGAAAAAACGGTCGCGTCCTTCCCATTTCGGATTAGCCGGGTCGTACTGCAAAAATTCAGAGTACAATACATTGATGAAATCGGCACCACCCATTGCACCGCCCGGATGGCCGGATTTGGCTTTTTCAACCATGGACGCAGCCAAGATACGGATGTTGTCGGCTGCGTGGTTCATTACTTGTTTACTATTCATATTCATTAAATTTTAAATTGAATCCATACTTAAACAGTTTTAAAGCCTGTCTTTTGTATTTTATAAGGACAAAGATAATGGTTTTCTTCCGAATATTTATCTTTTGAACCGAACGGCTGCTTCTTCAATGGGCAGTCCGGCCTTATAGTTTTCAATATATTTGTTGAAGCCTTCCACGTCCTCTGCTGTGGGTGAAACCTCTACGCCTGCATCACCGGCAAAGACATGTTCATCCAAGAAGTCTGCCAGTGATTGTTTCTTTTCGTTGTTTACAAGGTAGGAACCCAATAGGGCGATACCCCATGCACCGCCTTCTCCGGCTGTTTCCATGACAGATATCGGAGAATTTATGGCTGCTGCCAAAACCCGTTGGCCTACTCCCTTGGTACGGAACAAGCCCCCGTGGCCGGTAATCCGGTCCACTCTGATTTTTTCCTCGTTGAAGAGGATATCATTTCCTATTTTAAGAACACCGACAGAAGCATACAAATGGGCTCTCATGAAGTTGGCCAGATTGAATTTGTCATTGGCTGAACGCACGAACAAAGGTCTGCCTTCGGCAAGTCCAGTGACGGGTTCTCCGGAGAAATAATTGTATGATACGAGTCCTCCGCAATCCGCATGACCTGTAAGTGCGTGGTTGTAAAGCTTGCCGTATATGTCGTCCATATCGACGGGCTGGCCCTGAAGTTCTTGGAACTCCTTGAAAAGGTTGACCCATGCGTTGAGGTCGGAAGTACAGTTGTTACAGTG
>OLQN01002247.1_pt1 | contig 13260 bp, 8 predicted proteins | sample 1673181 | NCBI WGS metagenome assembly OLQN01 (sample SAMEA3136763, study PRJEB25190) | human gut metagenome | biome: human gut; feature: human-associated habitat; material: faeces | place: Austria | collected 2013
ACCGGAGCACTCAGCTGGAACCGCACCGATTTCTTCACAGGTTCGTCGGTTCTCTTGCTTTCGGCGGAATCTTGTGCTATACTGTTTTTAGCAGGAAAGTTCGGGCGTTCACCGCCCTCCTCGGTTTTGAGTACCGTGTCAGCGCTTTCCTGATAAATAGAACCCTTCGGCAATCTACTCCTTGAATCTTCGGATTCTACGTGGGTACCACCGAAGGGTTCTATTTTTGTAGGCTGAACATTTACAATGTCATAGAAAATCTCCCGTTCATCCGCCCTGATAGCTGTCAGGACATCCGCCTCATAAGCATTCGGCCCGACCATGACTTTAATTTTGCCGCGGTTGAATGCTTCTGCATTTTTGTGGTGGGCAGGTTCCCGGTAAACTTCATCTGCCGTTTTGATGATTTCATCCAAATTCGACGCCATCCGCATTTTATCGGCGTATGCTTCGGCATTCTCCCATTGCAGTGCTTTTGTGTACTTCGACCATACAAATTCATTTCGTCCATCTTTGCTGTTCAAAATTGTCCAGCCGTTCCGCTCAAAACCGTTCGGATACCGTTCTTTGATGGCCTGCTTCACTACGGTTTTCCAATCTTCCTGTGGAACACCGTTCAGGATATCTTCATCAATTTTGATGTAGCTCTCTCCGTCGGCATCCTTCTGGATCGAAAAACGAATATTGCGTCCTTCCGCCGCGCTCTCTGTCTTGAGGGCAGCGGCGTTTTCTTTTGCACTGCGCAGGTTGTCCATCGCTTTTTCAGCGTGGGCAAAGTATTCGTCCTGCAAAATTTTGCGCTCGTTCTCGGCCAGGCGCTGGGCCTTCAGGGCAGCCCGGTTGTCGGGGTCAAGGGTCAGCACTTCCTTGGCCCGGCTGATGATGCCGCCCAGCATCTCCTTCACCCGGTTCATCACGGTGCGGATGGTTCCGGCCCTGCCGCTGTTCTTCTCGGCCTGCCCGCGCTGGAACTCCACCCAACGCTTGAAGTCTGCCTCGGTGGAGAAGATGCCCCGCCAGGCATCGCCCACCAGCTCCTCGGCAGCTTCCTCATAGGTCAGATTCTGCTGGGCATAGTCGGTCATCTTCTCCCGGATCATCTCGTCCACGGTCTCAAAGCCGCTGCTCCTGGCCAGATACAGCAGGGCATGGTCCTGCAAAGTCTTTGCTCCCTCGCTGTCCAGTGCGTTGTACCAGTGGTAGTCCTCGTGCAGCACCGTGCCGAACGTATCCTGTGCACTGTCCCCAAAGAAGATCCGGGCCGTTTTTGTCTCCACATAAGCCTTCACGTTCTGATTATTCATCAGCACATTCTTCATCACCGCCGTGGTGTCGGTTGCCGCCGCGTTCAGCTCGATCACCTGGCTACCAGCGTCGCTCGTGTTGCGCAGGGTCCCCTTGTAGATGGTCTCACCCTTGCCCGTCAGGCTCTGTTCCGTCAGAGTGCCGCCCAGCTGGCTCTTGGCCCACCGGGTCTCTGCCGCATCCCTGCCGTAGGTGTAGGCGATCTCCAGCGCGTTCCGGCCCTTGAGGTTGCTCAGCACATAGTTCACGTTGGCCGCCATGCCGCTGCCGGTGCCCGCCAGCTCCAGCGCCTGGTCAAAGGTCTTCACGTCCTCCATCTGGCCCAGCCGGTACAGAGTGGATGCTGCCGCCGCATAGCGGTCACTGTCCACGCCTTCCGGCTGTTTCCGGCTGATCTCCTGCGCCGCCTTTTCGCCCACCTTCCAGCTCCGCAGCACCTGCTCCGTCCGGGCCTGCTTCTGTCCCTCCGTCCTCGGTGCTTCCATGCCGTAGGTCTCCCGCATCGGGCTGCTGCCTGCTTCACCCAGAGCACTTTCTTCCGTGGTCGCCGCCTGCATGACCGCCTGCTGAGGAACATTTACAATGCCGTCGTCCTCCGCCGCCTTCCGTCCAGTACGGCCTTCAGCGTCCAGCTCAGAGCTGCCCAACATGCCAAGGGCTTGCCCTTCGGGAGAGCTGGCGGCGCTCTGCGCCGACTGAGAGGGTGAGCCCGCTTCTCTCGAACTTTCCACCATTTCCCCAGCGTTCTCAACAGCATTCTGCTGGCTGCGCTGTGCCGCCACTTCCCGCAGCATCCGCCGGGTAGCCGCAGCCGTGCTCGGCAACTTCACCCCATAGGCTTCCTCAAAAGCCGCGCGGTTTGCCTCGTTTCCGGCCTCCGGGGTGAACAGCCTGATGGTCTTGCCTGTCAGGCTGTCACCGGCCGCCGCTTCTGCAAACGTCTGCACAGCCAAGTTGTCCGATATGGCAGCAGTTTCCGCACTGTTGCCCTCAGCCGCTTGGTTCGCAGCTGTTTCCGTCTGTGCCTGCAACGTGAGCTTGGCTAACGGGTTGCGGCTCCCAGCGTCTACTTCACGTTCGTATCCTGCTTGCCGCTGCCCCAACAACTCCTCCCTGTTTCCGCCACTGGCGGCGGTCGTCGTCGTTGCCCCACTAGGGGAGCTATCACGCAAAGCGTGACTGAGAGGTTCTTCCCCGTCCACCTCCCCCGGTTCCCGCGCCAGCTCCTCCCGGCGCTGGTGTTCCTTCAGCGCCTGCTCGTATTCGTCCTGAGCGGCATACCGCTCCACGTTGCCCCGCAGGCTGGAATCTCCCGCGTTCATCCTGGAAAGCCCCGTGCCCACAGCGCCGCCCAGTGCACCGGACGCGCCGCCGGAAAGGCCCGCTTCCAGTGCTGTAAGGAACGTATCCTTGTTGAACAGCGTCTTGGCCGCTTCCTGGTCGCCCATCACAGCGTCAATGGCCTTGTCGGCGTAGGTCTCCACAAAGGCCTGCATGGCGTTGTCAATGCCGCCGGAAATGGCGTTGGCAACTGCCGGATGTGCCGCCGCAAAGGCCGAATCTCCAGCCAGCGCCCGGATCTTGTCCGCCACAGCACCCGCCACGGAATTTCTGGCGTAGTCCGCGCCCATGGTTCTTGCCAGATCAGCCGCACCCACGCTGTTGATGGCCCATCCTGCGCCAAACTTGGCCACGCCGCCCACCAGCGCCTTGCCTGCGCTTTCGCCCTTGGCCGCGCTCTGGCCCATGGCATCCGCAGCGCCCTGGGCACTCAGCACCGGCAGCACCGCCGCCGGGTTGATGGCAGCCACTGCAAGGTTCTCTGCCGCGCTGGTCGCCACGCCCTGCACGGTCCGCTGCACATCGGTCAGGCCGCTCTGGGCCGCGCCCGTCAGCTGCTGGCCCCGGTTGTACAGCTGGTAGCCCACGCTCTTCTCCGTGTCGATGCCACCCTTTGCTTCCGTTCCGGCAATGCGGCTGCGCATGTCCTCGATCTCCTGCCGGGTAAATCCCTGCTGCAACAGGTCGCCGGTGCTGTACTTGGGCTGGTAGTCCATGTCAGTTTCCATCAGCTGGTCATACAGGTTCTTCTCGCGGGGGTTCCGGGCAAGCTCTGCTTCCAGTGCTTTCCGGTTCTCGCTGCTCTGCCGGATGTTCTTTCCGGCCTGCACCAGGTACTCCGCACCCATCAGCGGGGCAGCGGCCACGGTGTCCGCAACGCCGCCCACGGTGTTTGCCGTCCGCCGGGCCAGCTGCTTCCACTCCGGGATTTCTTCCATGGTGTCCAGATACTCCCTGGCCTGCCGGATCTCCGTGTCCGTGTACCCCAGCTTTTTCAGGTCCGCCGTGCTGTAGGTGTTGCCCACCTTCCCCTTGATTCCCGTGGTGCGGAAGGGGTCGATGCTACCATCCCCGGCGCTGGCCCCGTTTCTGCTGGTGCCGGTCTCGGCATAGCTGGTATAATTGCTCTTCTTTTCCAGCAGCTTGTTCACAAGCTCCTGATTCCGAGGCTGGTCAAACCACTGGTTGGCCTGGTCAAAGGCCTCCGGCTGGCTGTACTCCGCATAGCTGTTCTTCAGCTTCTGGGCCTGCTGGCCGTACCACGTTCCCAGAGTATTCCCCGCCGGGCTCACTGTCACCTTCTGCCGGTTCAGCTCGTCGCTCCGGCTGTCCATGGCATCCGCAAAGCCCAGGTTGTTCCTTGTCCGGTAATCCTCCAGCGCCGTGGAGTACAGGTCGGTGCCCGTCTGCTGCTTCTGGGTTTGCAGTGCCGCACGTTTTTCGGCCATTTTTTCCGCCGTCCATGCATTGCTTTTATTGTCCGACACAGAGTTTCCCGTACTGCCAAGGGCCCCACTATCAGGGGGGCTGTCAGCGCTCTTGCGCTGACTGAGGGGTTCTGCCCCGCCAGCAGCGGCATTGGTTTTTTTCTGAAGTTTGGCCCGCTTCTGGGCCATCTGTTCTGCTGTCCATGCCATTTTTGTTCTCCTTACCATCCCATCGCATTCCAGACCTTGGCCGCCACGTCATCATTTATACCCATGTTGACCAGCCGGGCATAGATCGTATCCGAATCCACCCCTTCTGCACTCCACCCCTTTGCATAGCTCAGGGCGTTGCTGTACGGCATTCCGGTGCTCGCACTCTTACCCGTGCTGCCGGAACTGCCGAAATATTTTGTCTTGGGTGCCGCACCACTCACGCCGTCAACAGAAACATAGGATGGAGTTCCCACGCTCTGGGTGCTGCTGCCTACGTCTACACCCGCCTTTGCCAGTTCTCCGGCAATGGCGTTATAGGCAGCACTTCCTTCTTTCACCCCGGCCAGCTTTCCCAGCAGGGTGGTCACGTTGCTGCTGGTGTACCCGCCAAAGGCACCGGAAGAGCCGCCGGAACTTCTCGAACTTCCTCTGCTCTTCGTAGCTGCCGCCTTTGCCAGCTGGGTCGCCAGCTGACGTTTTGCAATGGTGCCATAGGAACCGGCTGCATTGCTGTCCAGCCCGTACATCTTCAGCAGGTTGGCCGCTGCTTCCTGATTTCCGCTTGCCACCAGAGAAGCCGCGGTGCTCAGAACACCAGCCTGATCGTCCCGGGTCACCGGTGCGCCGGTGTAGTTGGCAAAAGCGTTTGCGTTCAGGCCGTACCGGTTCAGCACATCGCTGGCCGCATCCCCAGCGCCCTGGGTGTACAGGTTGAACGCCTGCTGGTAGGCGTTCAGGGCATCGCTCTGGTCGGTGCGGTTCTTGTTGTACTCCCACTGTTCCCGGGCAAAGTCATTTTCCCACTGCTGCTGTGTGTACCCCTTGTACCCATCGTAGGCCGTCAGGGCCGCCGAGCCGATGTTCTTTACCGTGTTCCAGAGGTTGTTCCAGTAATTGTCGTTCTCGTTCCGGGCCTGTTCGCTCTGGTTGGCAAGGAAATTCTGCCACGCCGTGTAGTTGGCAAAGTTGCTGCCGTAGGCACTGCGGTCCAGCGCCTCGGTGTTGGCCATGCCGGAAAGGGCACTCAGCAGGTCGTTCTGCTGGTTCTGGTATTCGCTCAGTGCCTGGCCTCTCAGGCCTGGTACCGCATTGTCAATGCCGCTCAGCGCCTGCTGCTGGCCCTGCTTTGCCACGCTGTCGGCGTAGCTGCTGCCATACCCGCCCGCCAGCATCGCCGCGTTGGCCTGGGCGTTCTCCGCGCTGGCGGCAGCATTGGCCTGGGCCTGGGCGCGGTACTGCTGGTAGGCTTTGCTGCCGGTGTCCCAGTCGAACCCGCTGCCGATCTGCCCGGTCAGGCTGTCCATTGCGTCCTTGTTCCGGCTCACATAGTCCGCCGGGCGGTTGGCATTCCATTCCCGCTCTTCCTGTTCCGCCTGGTTCTTTCTCCGTAAGGTATCAAATAACATGTCGTTCTCCTTTTCTTCTGCCACACACCGGTCTTCAGATCGCGGCAAGCGCTTTCAGCACCCACGGCAGCATGCTTGCGCCGACCTGCAAAACGTTCCCCCAGAAGTTGGTGTTGTTCGCATCCTTCTTCTGGTTGGCCCCCACCGCGTTGGCATATTCGGTCTGAGCACTGTTCAGCTGGCCATAGTAATTGTTCAGGCGGGTGTTGTAAGCATCCTGCGCCAGCTTTTCCTGCTGCTGCAAAGAGCTCAGCCGACTGCTCAGATCACTCTTCTTGGTGGCATATTCGTTGTAGGCTTGGTTGTATAAGCTGTCTGCCACGTCCGAAAGCCCGTTCATGGTGCTCTGGTAGGCCGTCTGCCCGCTGGAAGTGCCCCAGCTGTTGCCGTAGCCGCCGCTGCGGGCCGAAGCATTGGCGGCAGCGTTCTCGCTGGCCAGCTCCGCACCCCGGGTGTACTGGTTCTTGTACTGCTGGTAAGCTGCGTCCTTGGTGTAGTCGTAAGAAAAGCCGTCCCGGTTCATCTTGTCCAGCTGGCTCTGCGTGCCGCTGATCTGGCTGCCGTACTCGCTCTGATACTCCCCGGGCTTCTGTCCTTTGATGTAATCCAGATTGTTCTTTGCCGTGGTCACCCGGTCATTGCTCTGGGCGTACTGGTAGCTGTTGGAATCGTTCTTTCTGGTTCCAAACACGCCGGTGCCCGCATTCTTTTCGCTGTTGCCGGTAATGCTGTCATACACATCCCCTACCATCAGCCCCACATTGTGGCCCGGGATCAGGTACTCCCACCACTGTCCTCTTGCCATCTTCTCACTGTCTCCTTTCGTTTACTCCACCTTCAGCCCCATGGCCACCAGCTTGTCCCGCATGGTGTCGCTGAAGTTCGTCTCGTCCAGGTTCTGCATCATGTACATCATCTGGTCCCGCAGCTGCATCAGGTAGTTGTTGATGCTCCGCCTGTCCTCCGGGGCCATGTTGTCACTCAGTTTCGGCATGGCGATCTCGCCAAGCCTCGTAATATCTGCCATATAAAATCTCCTTCCTCTAAGCAGGGCTCCCCCTTCGGGGGAGCTGCAAGCAACTGCACCGCAGGTGCATTGCGCGCTGAGAGGGTCATCGTTTCGGCTCCCCTCCGGCCACCCGGTTGCCCCGGCTCTCTGCCATGCTGAACGCAATGCTCCGCACCGCGATCTGCCCGGTGCCCTTGATCCGCAGCCGCATGGTGTCGTGCCGCTCCGGCACAAAGGGCAGGTTGACCCGGGTGTATTTGTTCAGAACGGCTGCCTGGCCCAGCGTCTCCCAGGCCCCGCCCTCATAGCTGGCCTGCAGCTCCACAACGCTGTACGTCAGGGCATCCACTCGCAGAAACACCCGGTTGATGTACTTGTCCGCCGGGATGTTCAAGCCAATGTCTCCGCTCACAGCTTCAAAGGACACCTTCTGTTCCAGATTCGCCTTTGCTGTGTCGGTGTCCCGGTCGGCCTCCCGTTCCGGTTCGGTTGCCCACAGGTTCACTCCGTCCCACTGGTAGAGTTGCCGCCCCGTGGAGCACATTGCCCAGCCGGAAGCATTCTCTTCTGCCGCCGTGTCCTCCTCGTGCCAGAGCCGCCGTTCGGTGTCGTAGACCAGCAGCCGGGTCTCGTTCCGGCCCGGCACCCGCAGATGCAGGTAATACCGGGTGTCCAGCACACCGCCCACCGCCCCGCGCACGTTCATCAGCCAGGTGTTGTCCAGTCCGCCGCTGATCTTCACCGGCAGGCTGCCGTCCCAGGCCATCACGCCGTCAGGGGAAAGGTAGTACAACACTTCCGCCAGCACACACATGCTCTTGCTGGCCTGCTTGGCCACGCCCCGGCACTGCACGCTCACCAGCTGATAGTCTGCCGGGCGGCTGCCGTAGAGCTTGTGCAGGCAGTTCTCCTTGAAGAACAGCACATAGCCCATGCAGGTGGCCGCACCAGTAAAGGGGCCGTCACTGCCCACGTTCACGGCGTAGCTGTCCGAAGCAATGCCCCGGTAGCTGTACCAGTTGGTGGGGTCGCCCAGCTTGCAGCTGTAGATCACATTCTCCTCGCTGTTGCAGCCCCATACCCGGTTTGCGTTCTCGGTCACATATTCCAGCCGGGGCACCCGCCGCCGTGCGGTAATGGCTGCACCGCCCGCTGTGGCGCTCTCGCTGCCGTTCATGCTCTTCCAGGTGGTACCGCCTGCCGTCACGGTAAAGCTGCCGTAATAGCGTGCGCTCTCGGTCTTTGGGCTGCCGGTCAGCACAATGCTGTCCCCGTCCATCTGCTCAATGGTCACCTCGCCGTTCACACCCTCGGCCAGATACTCTTCCACCAGCCCGGGCACCTGCTCCACCGTAATGGTATCCCCCTTCTTGAAGCCCGCAGCGGCCAGCCCGGGCAGGGTCATCTTCACACTGTTCAAAAGGATCTCTGCCCACTTGCCGCTCTTGGCATCGTACTGTTCCAGCACGTTCACATAGGCCCACTTGCTGGAAGAGGAGTTCTGTTTCAGAAACAGCGTCCCGTCCGCCGGGCCAGAAGGTTCCGTGGTGCCCACGTTGCTCACGGTGTAGGTCTTGCCGCCCGCGTCGCAGGGGGCAATGGTCACCGTGCCGGTCTGGCTCCATGTAGCGCTCAGGGCTTCCAGCTTTCCGGTTGCCGTGTCAAAGCTCTTGGCATCCGGCCAGATCAGGATCTTCGTGCCCATGCCGATCATAATTTTCTCGCTGTCCGTCACGGCGTTTTCCAGCACGATCTCCCCGCCCGCAGCCGCGGTGGCCACGTCGTCCTCGCTGTCCTCGGTGTAGCGCAGGGTGGTACCCTCGCACAGCAGCAGGCCGTTCAGGTGGTACATCCCGTTGCAGCGGCCCATAGCCCGCATGGTGCGCCGGGGTGTCCGGGTCTGCAGTGCGGGGTATCCCCGGCTGGAAAAGTTCTTCATCTCGGTAAACTCCGCCTCGGCGCATGCATAGCTTTCATTCAGGCCGCCAAAGGCCGTCTGGATGCTCTTCCCCGTCGAGATGCTGTATAAACTCGGCAGTGCCATCTCAGTACCTCCACTTCGTGGCCATCCTTGGCAGGTAGGTGTGCCTGCACCAGGCTGCAAACTCCTGCTGGTTCTCGTTGGCCAGCTGCATCTCGTTGGCATAGCGGTCGGTCTCGCCCAGGGCCGCGTCCATCTGGGCCGCCAGATAGTGGGCATAGTAGCTGTCGTAGGGCTCCGGCAGCAGCAGCTCCGCGTCCTGCCGCAAAAGTTCCTGCTCCCGGTCGTATAAGATATCCGCACCCACGGCATCAAAATCGGTGGTGTCGCTCTTGTCCACCACGCTCTTTCTCAACCCCGCATCCGCCTGCCGCAGCCATAAGATCTTCAGCTCGCGGTCAAACCCGTTGTTGGGCCGCAGCTTGTCGGCCGTTTCGATTGCCTTTCCTACTGTCATAAAAGACCTCCAAACAAATAACCCCCGGCACAGCGTGTGCCGCCGGGCCGGGGGGATACATCTAAACAGCTCCGGCCATGCCGGACTGCGCACTGAGAGGGTTAAAATTACGCCTTATTCGCCAGCTCTTCCATTCGGGCAGCGGTCTGGTCGTCCTGTTCCTGGCTGTGGCGGATGACCTCCGCCACCTCCGGGGGCACCTCAATGTTCTTGCCGCGCTGCAACTGGTAGTGCACACCGTTCACGCTCACGAAAAGGTCGCCCTTGTATTTTCCGCCGTCCGAAAACAGCCGGATCGTCTCAGTCTTTTTCTTTGCTTCTGCCATATCCATCAACCTTTCCCGTAACTTATTTCAAATCGGCGTAGAGCAAAAATGCGGTTAAGAGATCTTCGCGCGTATGCGCGAATCTCCAGCATTTTTGCTTGGAGCCTTCTTCTTCGGGGTCACTAGGGGCGAGCAGCCCCTAGTTCGTGCCTCCCGCGCTTCGAAAGTAGCGGGTGCTTTTCTGGTTCTCTTTTGGCACGCAAAAGAGAACAACCCTTTTAGTTCGCCTCAGCCGTTGCGCTGTACCGTGCGCTGCAGCTCTCAATGCGCACCATGTACTGCTCCACCAGGCGCTCAGCGGTCTTGTGTGCCTTCCAGCCCACAGATGCGCGCTGGTTCAGGGGGTCGTCACCATAGCCCAGCTGCTTCACGATGTGCTCCAGGCCGCCGCCCTCGATCTCGGTGGAACCGTAGGCGTGGGCACCCAGGATCAGGGTGCTGAACACGGCCAGACCCGCCGGGCAGCCGGTGCCCTTCCAGATCTTTGCCTCGCTGGTCTCCACAAAGCGCACACCGTGCAGCGTGCCGATCTCGCCGTTGTAGATCTCGTCCGGCTGGGCGTACTTGTGCACATCGATCCAGTCCGGGTCGCGGCGCAGTTCATAGGCCACATAAGGGTGGATGATGCCCACAAAGCTGGTGCCGATGGGGTCAGCGTTCATGGCCTTCAGCTGGGTGGCCGCACGGGCGATCAGGTCGCTGGTCAGCTGGCAGGTCGCGTCCAGGGTGGCGCGGCTGGTCACAGCGGTCTCCGCGCCGCCTTCGCCGATCTTGGGCGCATAGATCACATTGGTGCCGCCTGCCAGCACATCACGCACGATGGTGTCCAGGGTGCGGCCCGCCTGGCTGGCAATGATTTTGGTTGCCTGCAGGATGTTGTTGTCAATGGCGGTCAGCTGCAGCGTGTCGGTAATGGGCACCCATCCGCCGTACTGCCTGACTTCAGCGGTAACGGTGGAAACGTTCATGGTCTGGCCGTCCGGGGTCACACCCTCGGTCAGCGGAGTGGTGGCCTTGGGCAGGCTGTCATACTTGCGGAACTCGATGTTCTTGCCGCCGTTGGCCGGAATGGGATACGGGTCGCCGAACTGGTCATGCACCAGGGCAGGCTCTGCCTGGTCGATCAGGCGCTTCTCGTAAAAGGTTTTCATCTCGGCACTCATGCCGGATTCGCCGGTGGTGTTCTGGTTCTGGGTGCTGGCCGTTGCAAACATCTGCAGATCCAGCTTCATGGTCTTGTCTTTCATAGCTTCCTCCTGTTAAAGTGTAATAACTTCACCCCGCATGACCCGCTTCTCCATCTCTTCCATTTCTTTGCGGCTCATGTGAGATACGTCGATCTTGGTCTGCACCGCGCCGCCGGGGCGGGTGCCATTCTCGCCGGGCCGGGCGTTGCGCTGCTGCATCCGGTTCACCACGCCCTGCTCCACCTGCCGGGCCGTGGCGGCCTGCTGCTGTTTCAGGATGTGATCAAAGTAGGCGCTGCGGTAGGCGTTTGTCATAGAAACGCCCGACCGCATCATCTTCTCCACCTCCGGGTTCGCCAGCACCTCAGCCATGTTGAAGTCGGGATACTGGGCTTTCAGCTGCTCCGCTTCCCGGTCCCATCCGGCCTGCAGCTCGGCAATGCGGGCCTGCTGGACACGCTGACGCTCCATCTGCTGGATCATCTGCTGCTGTTCGGTCAGGTGCTTGTTCTGGCTTTCCAGCTTGTCCAGCTCCCGGGCCGTCCTGGTGGAAACGCCCTTCTCCATGGCCAGCTTCTCGTAGTAGGCATCGTCTTTCACCGCGCCGGTCCGCACAGCCTCGGTCAGGGCCACCAAGTCGTTGGCATCCGTGCCGTACTTTTCCTGCAGCGCCTGCATCAGGCCCTTCATGGCCGGGCTTGCTTCCAGCCGCCGGGCCGCTTCGGTCACGGCGTTCTGCATCAGCTCCTCGGTCAGGTCAGCATACTCTCCGCGCAGCAGCTCACCAAAGGCTTTCCGCCGCTCCTCCGGGCTCTTTGCTTTGCCCTTTTCCTCTCCGTCCTTGCCCTCAGCTTCCTGGTCAGCAGCACCTTCCTCGGCAGATGTGTCGGCTCTCCCCTCGGGAGAGCTGTCGCCGTCAGGCGGCTGAGAGGGCGCGTTCTTCTGATTGCCGTCCTCTTCCCGGCTGCTCCGCTTCAGCACCCCGCTCCGCCGGGCCAGCCGCTCTTCTGCCGGCCGCAGGGCGGGCAGCTCAATGGCATTGCCTTCCCCGTTCGCTGCCCCTGCCCCTGCAGATGCGTTGGGAGAGCTGTCCGCGCCAGCGGACTGAGAGGTTCCGTCCCCGCCCGCAGCACCACCGTCTGCAAACATCTGCAGATCAATGGCATCTGCCTTGTCTGCGTGCATGTTGATGTACCGCACATGCTCCGGGTAGGCATCCGCCAGCAGGATCAGACCGTCCGTCACCAGTTCAAATTTTGCCAGGCTGTCAGTGCCCTGCTTTGCCTGTACCACCATCAGGTTCCTGTCATCGGCACAGGTCACGGTCCCGCTGTCCAGACTGTATGCCAGCGTCTGCATCAGCGCGCTCACGGCAGCACATACAATGTCCTGCCCCTTGGGTGCAAACTCCGCGTGCCCCTCGGCCCGCAGGAACATCATGTCTCCCATCTCGTTGTAAGTGATCTGGATCATTCTATCGCTCCTTCCAAAATTTCCTCTAAGCAGAGCTCCCCTTTCGGGGGAGCTGCAAGCAACTGCGTCGTCAGACGCATTGCGCGCTGAGAGGGTCATTTATTCGGATTATTCACGTTCATGGCCCGCTGTGCCGCCTGGGTGGCCAGGCTGTTGCCTCCGCCGCCCACCACAGCCCCCAGGCCGTTGGTCGCCGTCTTTGCGGTGGTCTGTCCGCCGCTGCCGCCGCCCGTGGTTCCGGCCGCCTGTGCAGCGGCCCCGGCCATGGCGCTCATGTTGGTGCCGTTCTGCTGGTCAATGATGGCGCTCAGCTTCTGCAGCTGCTCCATGGCCTGCTGCAGCTGGGTGTACAGGGTACCGTTCTGCTGCACCCGTTCCCGCACCTTTTCGATGCCCTCAAAGTCCATCATATCCAGCACCGCCAGCGCCGCGTCAGCGTTGGCCGGGGCAAACAGCCCCATCTGGTAGCACTCCTTTGCCGTCTCGTTCTGGGAAAGGCGGCTGAAGGTGCTCTTCTTGGCAGCCGATACCGTGATGTCGAACACCGGCTCGTGGCTGCCCAGCTCCCCCCCGCCGATCATGCCACCCGGCTTGGGCTGCAGCATTGCCCCGGAGAACTGTACATACTCCGGCTGGCCGCTGTCGCCGGTAATGCGGTAGACACGGCTCTCGTCGTAGAACTGCCGCATCAGGTCGATGATGAAATAGCACTCCTTTGCAAAGGCCCGGTAAGCGCTTTTCAGCATATCACGGGAGAGCTTCGAGCCAGCCTCCTGCAGCGCCGCAATGGCAGAAGCCGCAGTCAGGCCGCTGGTGGTGCCGCCCTGGGAAACATCCCGGTTGCCGCTGATCTCCTTCAGCTCCGCCACTCTCGCGTCCCGGTAGGTGATCAGGTTGCCCGCCAGCCCCGCTGTCTGTAAGGGCCGCAGGGTCTCGTCCGTCACCCGCCCTGCCGCGTGGACGATGTCCTTGCCAAAATCGGCCAGCTCCTTCTCGTTGATGCCCGCACCATCCTGGATGATGTACCGCGCCTTGGCCGAAAGCTTCACGTTCTCGTCCATGGCGGCGTTCATCTCGTCAATGGCGGTCTGGGTGTCCTTCATCACGTCGATGTACCCGAAGCCCGCCGGGCTGT
>OLQN01002261.1_pt1 | contig 13194 bp, 8 predicted proteins | sample 1673181 | NCBI WGS metagenome assembly OLQN01 (sample SAMEA3136763, study PRJEB25190) | human gut metagenome | biome: human gut; feature: human-associated habitat; material: faeces | place: Austria | collected 2013
TGCCGCTGCGGATGAACACCTTTTTCACGCCCGGCAGCTCCCGCACCCGGCGCAGAATTTTAAGGTAGTCGCTGTGATCCACGATCATGTGGGAGCAGGTGGTGGGGGCAAGGCAGTGCTTGCCGCCGGTGCACATGCCGCGCAGCATCTGCTCGCGGCAGGAGGGAAAGCGGAAGTTTGCGGTAGGACCGCCCACATCGTGGATATAGCCCTTAAAATCCGGCTCGTGGGTCATGCGTTCGGCTTCCTCCACGATGCTGTCGGCGCTGCGGCTGGTGACCCGCCGCCCCTGATGCAGCTGGATGGCGCAGAAGTTGCAGCCGCCGAAGCAGCCGCGGTTCTGGATGATGGAGAACTGCACCTCGCGGATGGCGGGCACGCCGCCCATGCTCTCGTAGATGGGGTGGTAGCGGCGGGTGTAGGGCAGGGCGTACACCTTGTCCAGCTCTCCGCGCACCAGCGGCTTTGCGGGGATGTTCTGCACCAGATACTTTTCGCTCTGCTTTTGCACGATGATCTGGCCGCTGACCACGTCCTGATTGTCCATCTGGATGCGGCAGGCCTTGGCGTAGGCGGTCTTATCGCTGGCCACCTTTTTAAAACCGGCGCACTCCACATACCGCTGGGGCAGGTGGTCGAAATCGGTCAGGTAGCAGGTGCCGTTCACGTCCGTGATGGTCTCCACCGGCTCCCCGGCGGCCAGACGGCGGGCAATCTCCACGGTCTGGTGCTCGCCCATGCCAAAGCTGATGAGATCCGCGCCGGAGTCCTCGGCGATGCTGGGCAGCACGGTGTCCAGCCAGTAATCGTAGTGGGCAAACCGGCGCAGGCTGGCTTCCAGACCGCCTAAGATCACCGGCAGGTCGGGGTAAGCCTGCTTGGCAAGCTTGGTGTACACGGTGGCGCTGCGGTCCGGGCGGGCACCGGCCTTGCCGCCGGGGGAGTATTCGTCCTCGGCGCGGGGAATTTTTGCCACGGAATAGTGGCTGACCATGCTGTCCACGTTGCCGCCGCCGATGAAAAAGCCGTACTTGGGCTTGCCGAACCGCTTGAAGTCCTCGCAGTCGGTATAGCGGGGCTGTGCCAGCACGCCCACCTTGTAGCCCTCGGCCTCCAGCAGGCGGCTGATGATGGCGGTGCCAAAGCTGGGGTGGTCCACATAGGCGTCACCGCCCACCACCACAAAGTCCAGCTGCTCCCAGCCCCGGGCTTCCATGTCTGCCCGGCTGATGGGAAGAAATTCGGTGTAGATCTGGGGAGTAGAATGTTCCATAATGCTCCTTTATTATTCCTCCGGTTGGTTCATCTGCATTTCCAGCCACTGCTGGCGGCTGATGAGCACGGCGCGGGGCTTTGCACCCTCGTAGGGGCCAATGATGCTCTTTTGCTCCATCTCGTCCATGATGCGGGCGGCGCGGGCGTAGCCCAGCTTGCAGCGGCGCTGCAACAGGCTGGTGGAGGCCTGACCGGCGTCGATGACCACGTCCACGGCCTGCTTGAACATGGGGTCGGAGCCTGCGTCCTCCTCGGCGTCGGCACCGCCGCCGCCCTTTTTGCCGTCCTGAATGGCGTGCTTTTCCATGGCCTCGATCATGGCCTCGTCGTACTGCACGGTGGCGCTGGATTTGATGAAGTCCAGCACACGGCTGATCTCCTCATCCCGCACAAAAGTGCCCTGAATGCGGGTGGGCTTGGGTGCGCCCACGGGCATAAAGAGCATATCGCCCTGACCCAGCAGCTTTTCTGCGCCGGCACCGTCCAGAATGGTGCGGCTGTCCACCTGACTGGACACCGCAAAGGCGATGCGGCTGGGGATGTTGGCCTTGATCAGGCCGGTGATCACGTCCACGCTGGGGCGCTGGGTGGCAACGATCAGGTGCATACCGGCGGCACGGGCTTTCTGGGCGATGCGGCAGATGGAATCCTCTACGTCCTTGCCCACCACCATCATCAAATCGGCCAACTCGTCGATGATAATGGCGATGTAGGGCATCTTTTCCAGCTCCGGCTGCTCGGCAGCCAGCTTGTTGAAGGACTTGATATCGCGCACATTGTTCTCCGCAAACAGGCGGTAGCGGCGCTCCATCTCCTGCACCGCGCTGCCCAGTGCACCGGCGGCCTTGCGGGGCTCGGTGACAACGGGCATCAGCAGGTGGGGGATGCCGTTATACTCGGCCAGCTCCACCACCTTGGGGTCGATGAGCAGCAGCTTCACGTCCTCCGGGCTGGAGCGGAACAGCAGGCTCATGATGATGCTGTTCACGCACACGGATTTACCGCTGCCGGTGCTGCCCGCGATGAGCAGGTGGGGCATCTTGCACAGGTCGGTCACCTGCGCTACACCGGCAATGTCCTTGCCAAGGGCGATGCCCAGCGGCGAGGTCATGCGCAGAAAGCTCTGGCTCTCAAAGATGCTGCGGATGGAAACGGCGGTCTTTTTGTGGTTGGGCCCCTCGATGCCCACGGCGGGCTTGCCGGGGATGGGGGCTTCCATACGCACGTCCGCCACCGCAAGGTTCAGGGCGATATCGTCTGCCAGCGAGGTGATGCGGCTGATCTTCACACCCGCCATGGGCTGCAGTTCGTATCGGGTAACAGAGGGCCCGCGGGAGATATCCAGCACCCGGGTGCGCACGCCGAAGCTTTCCAGCGTGTCCACCAGCTTTTGGGCGTTGGCCTTCAGCTCCTCCTGTGCGCCGGGGTCGCTCTCCTCCTGCGTTTTTTCAAACAGCTCGATGGGCGGGTACTGGTATTCGTAGCGGTCCACCGGCTCGGTCTCCTCGGCGGGTGCGGTGGCGGCTGCCTGCTCGGAGACAGCGGGCTTTTCCATGGCCGCTGCCACCAGCGAGTTGATGTCTTTTTCCTCCACCGGCTCGGCGGTGATGCTGATCCAGCCGTCCTCGTCCGGCGCAGAGCGGAACGCCACGGCGTTCTCGGCGCTCACCCGGGGCACGGCGGGCTGGATAGGCGCAGCCTCCGGCTGCGTGGGCATCTGCGGCTGCACCACCGGCGCTGCCGGCTGGACGATGGGCGTATCAAAAGCGGGGGCAGGCTCTTCCGGCTGGGGGGCATCTTTGGCAAAGAAATCTGCCGCAGAGGCGACTACCGGGTCTGCCACGATGGGCGGCGGCGTGGGCTTGGATGCAGGGCGCAGCGGGTCCTGCCCGAAGGTGCCGCCCGGCCCGACGATCAGCGGCTCAATGGGCTCGCTGCCGCCCTCGGAGAGGGCGGTGTGGTCGGGGCCAAGGTCTACATCAAAGGCGGCGCGGGGATGGGCAACGCTGACCCGCACCGGGGTGATGGGCGGCGCGGCAGGCTCCGGCTGGGCAGGGGCGGCGGGCGCAGCTTCGGTGTCCGCAGCGTCTGCCTCCATCTCCTGCGTTACCTTGTGTCCCCAGCGCAGCACACCGGACATCCAGTCCGGCACCCCTAGATGCAGCCCGGCAGGCTCGTCCTCCTCGTCCAGCGGCTCGTCCTCGATTTCGTCGTATTCCTCGTCGATCTCCCGCTCTGCCTGCCGGATGGCGGCGCGCTCGGCGCGGCGGGCAGAGCGCTGCTCTGCAAAGGCAGCGCCGCGGGCGTGGATACCGCCGGTGACGGCACACAGCCAGACCCAGACCTCGGCGGGGGTGATATCAAAAATGTACAGGCTGCCGCACAGCAAGAGCACGACCATGATGAGATTTGCTGCCGGACGTCCGCACAGCAAAAGCAGCACGCCGCCCAACACAAAGCCCATTGCGCCGCCGGAGAGCCATGCATTGACGCCGTTGGCGTAGCAGGCGGAAAGCATTTGCAGCGCCGACAGCCCCTGCGGCTGGATATCGGAAAACACGATGACCGTGCCGCAGACAAAGATAAGCCCCAGCACCAGCTTGAGGATGCGGGACAGCAGCTCCTCGCCCCGGGTGTACAAAACGGCCAGACAGCACACGGCTGCACCCAGCACAAAGCTGCCGCAGCCGAACAGCCCGAACAGCACATCATGGAGCACCCGCCATACGGAATCGCCCCGCACAAAGGCCAGCACCATCAGCAGCAGGCCGCCGAACAGGGTGCCAAGCCCTGCCGGAAGCCGCTGCTCTGCCTTTTTACGGCGGGCAGCAGTACGCCGTTTCGTTGATTTTCGTTTTTTCGTTGCCATTCTACTCTGTTCCCCAACTTCCCATAGACACAATAATTGATTCTATTATTGTACCACGCAAGGGCAAAAATGGCAAACCATAATGTTGTTTTTCTTGAGGAAAATGGAACGAACCCAGCCCCTCTCGTGAAAAGGCGTTTGGAGCGCTCCGCAAAGCGCGACAAACGCGAAATAAAAAATAATTTTTCCGCTGTTCCTGCGCAAAGCGAACGCGGAGCGCAGTTCAAATCGTCCGGCGGGGAGACGCAAGGCCTTACCCCCGTTCGATCTCCCCGTACAGCCACGCCAGCGCGTCCGAAAGACCGCCCAGCTCGTCGATGAGCTTTTCCTTTACGGCACGGCGTCCGTCCAGCACCGTGCCCATGTCCATGACCAGTTCCCCGGTGTGGAGCATCAGCTGGGTGTAGCGCTTTTCCGGCATGCCGCTGTGGGCGGCCACAAAGCCGGTGATGCGCTGCTGCATCTGCTCAAAGCAGTGCATGGTCTGCGGGACGCCTAAGATCAGCCCGGAGTGCCGCACCGGGTGCACCGTCATGGTGGCGGTGGGGACGATGAAGCTGTGCCGCGCGCTGACCGCCAGCGGGATGCCGATGGAGTGCCCGCCGCCCAGCACCAGCGTGGCGCTGGGCTTGGAGATGCTGGCGATCAGTTCTGCCAGCGCAAGGCCGGCCTCCACATCGCCGCCCACCGTGTTCAGCAGCACCAGCAGCCCCTCGATGCGGGGGTCCTCCTGCACCGCCACCAGCTGGGGGATGACGTGCTCGTACTTGGTGGTCTTTTGCCCCTGCGGCGCTTCGGTGTGCCCTTCGATCTGGCCGATGACGGTCAGGCAGTGGATGACATGACCGCCCCGGCTCAGGGTGACCGTGCCCAGATCCTCAATATCCTCTTTTTCCATCCGGTGCTGCTCTGCGGGGGTGTCTTTTGCCGTATCCATGCGCGTTCTCCTTCCGTAGCAGGGTCTTTGTGGGGTCAGTATCCCCCGGCTGCCGGGGAAGTATGCAGGAGAGCGAATACAAAAAACTTTGTGAATTTTTTGCTTTTTTACAAATAGGTATTTGACATTCGCCTTTCATGCTGTATACTTTAAATAATATAACAGGATAAAACGGAACATCTCTCTGCGCGCAAAGAAGCCCCTTGCATGGCGGCAGAAGCTGCAGCGCGTTGGGCAGAAAGGAGAATTTTGCTATGAACACCCCCCAGAAAGCATCGATCCCTGTGATCAAGCGTCTCCCCAAATATTACCGGTATCTGCGCTCCTTGCAGGCCGATGGCATTACCAGCATCTCCTCCCGGGAGCTGGCCTCTCAGATGGGCACCACCGCCTCGCAGGTGCGGCAGGACTTTAACTGCATCGGTGACGTGAACGGACGGCAGGGCATCGGCTACTCGGTGGAGAACCTGCTTTCCATTCTGGAAAGTCTGCTGTTCGGCAACGGCGACCGTCTGCCCACCATTCTGATCGGCTGCGGCCGCCTGGGCAAGGCTGTGAGCCGCTTTATCACCACCGACACCAACGGCTACAAGCTGATCGCGGCCTTTGACGTGGCCGAGAACGAGGTAGGCAAGGAGATCAGCGGTATCCGCATCCGGCACATTGACGAGCTGGAGGCCTTTTGCGAGGAAAACAAGCCCAAGGTGGCGGTGCTCTGTGTACCCCGTGATGGTGCACAGCAGGTCAGCGGACGGCTGGTGGATCTGGGCATCGAGGGCTTCTGGAACTTCTCCCACTATGACCTGTCGGTGTCGTACCCCAATGTGGTGGTGGAAAACGTCCATCTGGGCGACAGCCTGATGAGCTTGGGCTACCGTCTGCGCAATCAGGAGTGACGGCATGGCAAAATTGTATTTCCGCTACGGTGCCATGAACAGCGGCAAGAGCACGGCGCTGATGCAGGTGGCACACAACTACGAAGAGCAGGGCATGAAGGTGCTCATTTTGAAGCCGCAGGTGGATACTAAGGGCGGCGGAGAACTGGTGAGCCGTCTGGGCGTGCGCCGCAAGGCAGACCTGCTGATCCCGCCGGAGCTGGACGTGTTCGAAGCTGTGCAGGCGGCAAACGCTGCTTCCGGGCCGCTGGCCTGTGTGCTGTGCGACGAGAGCCAGTTCTTTACCCCGGAGCAGGCCGAGCAGCTGTTCATGATCACGGTAGATCTGAACATCCCGGTGATCTGCTACGGTCTGCGGGCAGATTTTTCCCTCAAGGGCTTCCCGGGTTCTACCCGTCTGCTGGAGCTGGCGCACACCATCGAGGAGATGAAGACCATCTGCACCTGCGGGCGCAAGGCCATCTGCAACTGCCGCAAGGTGAACGGACGGTTCGTCTTTGAGGGCGAGCAGGTAGCCATCGACCTTGAAAACGATGTGCAGTATGTCAGCATGTGCCCCCAGTGCTACTTCAAGGCACGGCGGGCGTTTTACGCTGCAAGGAAAAACTGAGATACTTTTATGTTGTATACAAGCCGCTGTACCGCGCCGGGTGCAGCGGCTTTTTTGCGTGATTTGCGGAAGAGTTACCCCCTCAGCCTCGCTACACTCGCCAGAGTCTCCAACAGGCTGTATACAGACTGATATATCAATTTGTTGCATTTTGTGAGAGAAACTGATATATCAACCGGACGGAATTCGCACGTTTTTTGCGCTATTGATATATCAGTTCAGACCGGGCAGTTACTTGCCGGAGGGGAGCGGGAATGGGAGAAGAAGAGAGCAGCGGGGGCGGCAGAGCATAAAAAATTACAGGCGGAACGGTAAATGTAACAGAAATTATTGAAATTTTTGCCGTTCTTCCCATGTTGCATCCCAGTTTTTTATGCAAGTCATTGAAGTATACAAGTTGCACAGTTTTTCAGCGCAAGTTTATTCATTTCGGCAAGGACGTCGAATTGCACGCGAAAACAAGGGCAATATTTGTACGTTTTTATCCCGTATCACTGTAATTTACATCTTTCTTTTTTCGGTGGCTTTTGTTATCATAATTGTATACAAGGGGGCATGTGCAGGCCCCCTGCATGAAGATGTTTTCTATTAGGAGGAGAACAAAAATGAGCAAGGCAATTTCTCGTCGTAACTTCCTGATGGCTACCGGCGCTGTCGGTGCTGCAGGTCTGCTGGCTGCCTGCGGCAGCAAGCCCGCTGCTTCTTCCACCGCTTCTTCCGCTGCTTCTCAGGCTCCCGCTGCTTCCGCAGACGAGAGCCTGGCCCTGTCTGACGGCCCTGTCAGCCTGAGCATCAGCTGGTGGGGCGGCGACAGCCGTCACGCTGCTTACCAGAGCGCTCTGGAGGCTTTCCAGGCTGAGCACTCCAACATTACCGTGGAGCCCACCTTCGCCGCATGGTCCGGCTGGGAAGAGAAGATGGCTGCTGCCTTCATCGCAGGCAACGCTCAGGATGTCTGCCAGGTGAACTGGAACTGGCTGTACAACTACTCTGCCGACGGCAGCAAGTTCGTGGATCTGAACACCACCTCCAAGTTCATCGACCTGACCCAGTGGGATTCCGCTGCTATGGACGCTTGCTATGTGGCCAACAGCCAGCAGTGCGTGCCCGTCTCCATGACCGGCCGTATCTTCTACTGGAACATGACCACCTTTAATAAGGCTGGCATCACCGAGGTCCCCAAGTCTCTGGACGATCTGATGGCTGCCGGTAAGGCTTTCCAGGAGAAGCTGGGCGACGATTACTACCCCATGCACCTGGGCGCATACGACCGTATGATCCTGATGGTGTTCTACCTCGAGTCCAAGTACGGCAAGGACTGGGCAGATCCCGTTACCTCCACCCTGAACTACACTGAGGAGGAGATCGCTGAGGGTCTGGCTTTCATCAAGAGCCTGGTGGACAACCACGTCATGATGAACCTGAAGACCTACTACTCTGCAAACTCCGATACCGCTACCCACCAGTCCAACGAGTGGATCACCGGTAAGATCGCAGGCATCTTCGAGTGGGATTCCGCTGCAAGCAAGTACTCCTCCGCTCTGGACGACAGCAACAAGGACGGCTTCACCGTCGGCGAGGAGATCAAGTTCGGCGATAACAACGGCGGCTTCTCCAAGGTGTCCATGGGTCTGGCTATCACCAAGACCTGCAAGAACGTTGCCGAGGCTGCTACCCTGATCAACTTCCTGCTGAACGAGGAGAAGGGCGCTTCCATCATGGGTTCCGAGTGCGGCATCCCCGCTTCCAAGGCTGGTCTGGCTGCTGCTCAGGCTGCCGGCGCTGTCAAGGATCTGGTTGCTGAGGCAAACGCCAAGGTCATGGCCTTCACCACCAACAAGCTGGATCCCCTGTTCGAGAACAACGACCTGAAGGCTTCCGGCACCGGCATCTATCAGGAAGTGTTCGACAACATCGACTACGGTGATCAGACCCCTGAAGAGGCTGTTGAGACCCTGCTGGACGGCATGGAGTCTGTCGGCTACACCATCGGCTAATCTTATTGCACTGACAGTAGCCTGAACCGGCACCTATACTCTGAATGAAATAGGGGCATCTGCCGCCCGTACGACAGATGCCCTTGTTTTTTCGGAGAATGGTTATCAAACCTTGAATGAATTGTTGCCGGTCTGTGACCTGCTGCACTGTCTGCTTCAAAATCCTGTAAAAGGAGGACTTCGGATGAAAAAAAGTAATGCGCCCGCCGGCGCACGAACTCCGTTCCAGAAATGGGTCGATAAGTATCAGGGTCTGTTTTATCTGATTCCCTGGATCATCGGCTTTCTCGTCTTTAAGGCGTTCCCCTTCGGTCAGTCGCTGTACTACAGCTTCACCGATATGAACTTCTTCAAGGACGGCACCAGCTTTGTTGGTCTGGCCAACTACATTACCGCATTCCACACCAGAAAGATCACCAAGGCGCTGATCATCACCTTCAAGTACGCCTTTATCACCGTGCCCCTGAAGCTGATCTTCGCGCTGTTCATCGCCTACATCCTGAACTTCAAGATCGCCTGCGTCAACCTGTTCCGCACCGTGTACTACATCCCCTCCATTCTGGGCGGCTCTGTGGCTATCGCCGTGCTGTGGAAGGCTGTGTTCAGTGTGGACGGTCTGCTGAACACCGTGGTGCGCGCTGTCACCTTTGGTGCGGTGCAGGGCCCCGAGTGGCTGAGTGACCCCAACTACGCGCTGTGGATCATCTGCTTTTTGCGTATATGGCAGTTCGGCTCCGCCATGGTGCTGTTCCTTGCTGCACTGAAGGGCGTGCCCGCAGACCTGTACGAGGCTGCTACCATCGACGGCGCCGGCAAGTGGCGTCAGTTCTTCTCCATCACCGTTCCGATGATCACCCCCATCATCTTCTACAACCTGGTCACTCAGATCTGCCAGGCTTTCCAGGAGTTCAACGGCCCCTACATCATCACCAACGGTGGTCCCCGTGGTTCCACTACCCTGATCTCCCTGCTGGTTTACAACTACGCATTCAAGTCCTACGACATGGGCATGGCTTCTGCTCTGGCGTGGATCATGTTCATCATCGTCTGCATCCTGACGATCATTGCGTTCACCAGCCAGAAGAAGTGGGTCTACTACTCGGATGAAAGGTAAGGTGACCAATATGGGAATGAAAGCATCGAATAAGATCGCAACCTTCTTTAAGTACTTCGTGCTGATCCTGGTTGGTATCATCATGATCTATCCTCTGCTGTGGATGATCAGCGCTACCTTCAAGGACAACAGCGAGATCTTTGCAGGCATCAGCCTGTGGATCAAAAAGCCTACGCTGGATGGCTACCGCAACGCCCTGAACAACTTCGGCGGCTCCATCAACATCCTGCAGGCCATGCTCAACACTTACAGCTATGTCATCCCCAAGGTGATCTGCACTGTGGTGTCTGCCTGTATTGCCGCTTACGGCTTTGGCCGTTTCGACTTCCCCGGCCGCAAGCTGCTGTTCAACATCATGCTGGCTACCCTGTTCCTGCCGCAGGTCGTGCTGAACGTACCCCAGTACCTGCTGTACAACAAGTTCGGCTGGGTGGACAGCCCCTTCTATCTGGCCATCTGGGTGCACTGCGCATTTGCTACCGAGACCTACTTCGTGTATCAGCTGGTGCAGTTCATGCGCAACGTCCCGCGTGATCTGGACGAGGCTGCCGCCATTGACGGCTGCTCCTCCTTCCAGACCCTGTACAAGGTCATCGTGCCCATGCTGGGACCCGCTCTGGTGTCCTGCGCACTGTTCCAGTTCATGTGGAGCTGCAACGACTTCATGGGTCCGCTGCTTTACGTCAGCACTCCCGGTAAGTACCCGATGTCCCTGTTCGTCAAGCTGTCCATGGACGGTGATACCGGTTTCGCATGGAACAAGATCCTTGCTCTGTCCCTCATCTCCATCCTGCCGCAGCTGATCGTCTTCTTCTGTGCACAGGACCAGTTCGTTGAAGGTATCTCTGCCGGTGCCGTCAAGGGCTAAGCCCTTTCCCCGCACAGCATAAGATCATCTGATACAAACAAACACCCCCTGTGCCGTTCCCGTAGATGGCGCAGGGGGTGTTTCTTATTTCTTATGTCCTTTGCGGTACTGCAGTGGGCCAGTACCCATCACCTCACGGAACACCCGGCGGAAATGGGCGGCGCTGGCAAAGCCGGTCTGCTCGGCCACCGCACTGATGGAAAGCTCGGTCGTTTCCAGCAGCTTCTGGGCCGCTTCGATGCGGCGGTTGTTGATGTAATCCACGATGGACTGGCCCGTTACCCGCCGGAACAAACGGCTCAGGTAGTAGGGCGAAAGATAAAACTGCGCCGCCACCTCGGTGAGGGAAAACTTCTGCCGGTAATTGGCCGCAAGGTAGGCGCAGATCTGCTCCACCGTTTCGTTGTGGGGACGCGCCACAGCGCTGCTCTCGGCAATGCACTCCTGCTCCACATAGTGCAGGATCAGCAGCAGGTACAGCGGGCCGGGGTAATCCTGCTCGGTGCTGGCGCTGGCCATCATTTCCAGCAGGGTACGGATGCGGCTCTGCCACTGCACCGGTGCATACAGCACTGTGCGCTCCCCGGGCGCAAACAGGCGGCCGAAATCCCGCCCGGCTGTGTTTTTCAAATCATGCAGCATCCCCAGCGGAAAGTGGCACCCCACGATCTGCGGCACGGCGCTGCCGGTCTGTGCAAAGCGGCAGCCGCCGGGGCCAAGCAGCACGGCGCTGCCGGGGTTTACCAGCACATTCCCGCCCTCGTATTCCAGCGTGACGCTGCCCTCCGACACCAGCAGCAGATAGCAGGTGTCCTCATCCGGCGGCAGCTCGTAGCGGCCAATATTCAGGCGCAGGGTAGCTGCGGCCACTTTGCCGGTGATCTTTTCACGTTCTGATCTCATAGGTAACTCCTTCAGTCGCGGCTGATGCCGCGCCAGCTCCCTCAAAGAGGGAGCCTCTGGCGAAGAGGAAAAGCTTTCCGGTATGCCAAAGCCTCCATCACGGATGGAAGTGGCAAACCCGCGAGGGTTCGACGGAAGGGGTTTCCTTCATTCTAATCTTTATCATATCATGTCCGCTTCCTGCGGGCAAGACAAAACCATCAGGAGGTTCTCCCATGAATCTGTCGCTTATTCGTTCCATGACGCGCAGCGCTGTTTTCGAGCTGGAAAACGGCCTGTGCTATCGTCCGGCCCACCCGTTCACCGTTACCCTGAACGGCAAGACCGTCTACGAAGCCTGCCAGACCAACGTGTTCTCCCTGTTCTCCCTGCTGCCCGGTACTGAGTACACGGTGGGTGTGCAGGCCGAGGGCGAAAGCCTGACCTGCACCTTTACCACCGAGGCCGAGACCTTCTTTGTGGATGCTTCCCGCTACGGTCTGGTGGCCGACGGCACCACGGACAACACCCTCAAGCTGCAGGCGGCTCTTTCCACCTGCCCCAAGGGCGGCACAGTGTACGTGCCCGCAGGCCGCTACCGCACCTGCAGCCTGTTCCTGAAAAGCAACACCACCCTCTATCTTGAAAAGGGCGCTGTGCTGCTGGGCGACAATGACCGCACCCACTACCCCATCCTGCCCGGCGTGATCCCCAGCGAGAACGAGGTGGATGAATACTACCTGACCGGCTGGGAGGGCAACCCGCTGGACAGCTTTGCGGGTCTGTTGAACATCACGCAGGTGCACGATGTCGTTGTGACCGGCGAGGGCACGCTGGACTGCGATGCCGAGAACGGCGACTGGTGGGTAACGCCCAAGATCAAGCGCATCGCATGGCGGCCCCGCGCTGTGGCTGCTGTGGACAGCGAGAACATCTGCCTGCACGGCATCACGGTGCAGAACAGCTATTCGTGGACGATCCACCCCATCTTTGTCAAGCACCTTGACCTGCTGAACTTCAACATCAACAACCCCTACAATGCCCCCAACACCGACGGCATCGACCCCGAAAGCTGCGAGTATATCCGCATCATCGGCGTGAACATCCATGTGGGCGACGACTGCATTGCCATGAAGGCCAGCAAGGTATTCCTTGGCATGAAGCTGAAAAAGAGCTGTGAGCACACCGTTATCCGCAACTGCCTGTTGGACAAAGGCCATGGCGGCATCGTCATTGGCAGCGAGATGAGCGGCGGTGTGAAGGATATGGTGGTCACCCAGTGCCTGATGGACCACACCGACCGCGGCCTGCGCGTCAAGACCCGCCGTGGCCGCGGCAACACCGCCGTCATCGACGGGCTGGTGTTCCGCAACGTGGAGATGCGCGGTGTCAAGGCACCCTTCGTCATCAACATGTTCTACTTCTGTGACCCGGACGGCCACGGCCCCTATGTGCAGTGCCGCGATGCCATGCCCGTGGACGAGTACACCCCGAAGCTGGGCAGCCTGACCATGGAGGACATCGTCGCCACCGACGCTCAGTTCGCGGGATGCTACTTCGACGGCCTGCCGGAGCAGCCCATTGAGCGCGTTTCCATGAAGAACGTCACGATCACCTTTGACCCCAATGCCGAGGCCGGTCAGGCCGCTATGGCAGATAACCGCCCTCTGGTGAAGAAGCTGGCCATCTACGCCGAGAACGTCAAGGAGATCGACCTGCACAACGTGAAGATCGAGGGCTACGAGG
>OLQN01002273.1_pt1 | contig 13163 bp, 11 predicted proteins | sample 1673181 | NCBI WGS metagenome assembly OLQN01 (sample SAMEA3136763, study PRJEB25190) | human gut metagenome | biome: human gut; feature: human-associated habitat; material: faeces | place: Austria | collected 2013
TTCTGACTCATACAACAAAACACTATTCAAACCTCTACGGAGTGTGTATGTTATACGGTATTAGTTGATGATTTTTGTGCTTATTAACAGAAGTTTAGATAAAATCTACAACACCGATTTAGCGAGATGTTTGAGAGTATAATAAACACTTATCTTCTGTCTTGAAAAAACTAATTTACAGCCAATATCATTCTCCATGCACATTCGGTAGTGGTTTCGATTACGTAAATTATTTGAATATTATAAAAAGGGTTATCTGTCTGAGACCGTAGGAACACGCCTGCACTTAGTGAGTGGATGGTCGTTAGACCATTCAGGAGCTTAGTACAGCTGCGTGTGAGTCGAGCGAGAGCGCGTCGCAGACAGATAATCCTTTTTATAATATTCCACCAATAATTTCCGTCATCAAACCAGCAAATCAAAATTCACACAACACTATTTCTTTTCGTCTCAATGTTTCCTGCACATCGATGACTCTCTGATTCTTACTTCCCTTCCAATGAAGCTTCCCATCAAATTCTTCCTGTACAAAAGGTCCGTCTACGATCACATCGCAATATTTCACAACATCCAGTGTCTTGATCTCATCCCAGCAGAATCCTGTATACAGCCAGATTGTCTTATTTGGAAATGTTTCTTTGATCTCTTTTGCCAGAACTGCAACTTCCGCATGGTTTGCTGGGTGAAGTGGATCTCCTCCGCTGAATGTAACACCTGAGATATAGTCTGGTTTAATCGCTTCAAATAATTCTTCTTTTGCTGCATCATCAAATGGAATTCCCCCTTCGATATCCCATGTGACTGGATTGTGGCAGCCTTTGCATTTGTGGGTGCATCCTGCAACCCATAGGACGGCTCGCAAGCCGTCCCCATTTAGCATATCATCTTTCGTAATATTATGGTAACGCATTTTACATGGATTTCCTTTCCGCAATTTCTGCCATCTTGGCATCGTTAAGTCTTGTATCTCCTTTAACTCTGGAGTAAGAGAGATATCCGTTCATACGGTCGATCTTTGTGAGATTTTTACTTCCACATACTGGGCACACATCCATCTCTAATTCTTCATGTCCGCAGTCATCACAGTATGCCAAAGACAAGTTAACTCCTTCATAGAATCCTTTATCCATCGCTCTTCTTACTAATGTTTTCACTGCTTCTTTGTTATAGTTGATCGGATATTTTACATACTGGATCTTTCCACCATTGCATAATTCCCAGAAACGTCCTTCAAGATCTTGTTTCTCGATCGGTGTGATGTCTTCTGTGACATGGCAGTGGAAGGAATTGCTCACGTATTCTCTGTCAGATACATTTTCAATGACACCATATTTCTTACGGAACTGTTTTACCTGAAGTCCACATAAGTTTTCTGCTGGTGTTCCATAGATTGCATATAGATTTCCATCTTCTTTCTTAAATTCTTCTACCTGTTCATTAATATAGCGCAATGTTTCTAATGCAAACTCACCGTCTTCTGCCAAAGACTTATGGTTGTATAACTGCTGTAATTCATTCAACGCTGTGATTCCAAAGGAAGCTGTTGCACTCTTTAAGATCGGTTTGATCTTATCATGAATCCCCAGATGTCCACCTAAGAATCCACCTTCACAATATGCCAACGGATTCGTAGAGGCTTTCATTTCTCCTAAATATTCATAAGTTCTGATATGTAATTCACGGATCAGGTTCAGATAATAATCTAATACTTCATGGAAATCCTTACCTTCCTGTTTTGATTTTGCATAGATCATTGGCAAATGAAGGCTGACCGCACCGATGTTAAATCTTCCGACAAAAATCGGCTCATCCTTTTCATCTGCTGGCTTCATACCGCCTTCTTTATACCATGGAGATAAGAACGCACGGCATCCCATTGGGCTGATGATCTTTCCGTATTTCTTGTACATGCTTGCGATATATCCCTCTCCTGTTAAAGACAACCAGTCTGGATACATGGTCTGTCTGGAGCAGCGGATCCCTGCTTCAAATACGTCTTCTAACTCACATCCCGGTCCATGAAGGTTCTTGTCATATAAGAATACAAGTTTTGGGAATAACACAGGCTTCTTGTGTCCTTCTTTTCCCTGTCCTCTTCTTCTCACATCTAACATGGAGATCGTTGCCATCTTGGCAAATCTTCCAGTTCCTGTTCCTGCTGTCATTGTGATAAATGGATAGTCTCCACGGCTTGATGATACACTGTTAAATTTGTACTCTAATCCCTGGAATCCTTGTTCAAATTCACGTTTGACATCTTTCATCGCTTCTTCTTCTGCGCGTTCTCTGGATAATCCAAGTCCTTCGTATCGTTCGATTCCTGCTTCATAGGATTTCTCAGCATATGGCTCTAAGATCAGTTCGATATTCGGCACTGTAAATCCACCATACTGCTGGCTTGCGGCACTTAATACGATATCTCCGATCACATCAAAGGCAACATCTAATGTCTTTGGTTCGTTGTACCAGAGATTTCCCATCTCAAATCCGCCTTTTAACACTTCCTGTACATTAAACAGACAGCAGTTCATCGTATCACGGCGGGCAGACATATCGTGAATATAAATATATCCGTCACGGCATGCCTGTATTTCTTCCGTTGTCATGAAAAATTTCTGATAGAGTTCTTTATTCAATTCATTAAAGATCAGGCTTCGTTTGGTAGAAACCAGTGCACTGTCTGTGTTGCTGTTTTCCTTATCCCCAATGTACATGATAGACTGACTCTTCTTATAAACTTCGTCTAACATCTGTACAAAGTCCTGCTTATAGTTACGGTAATCTCTGTAGCTCTTTGCTACCAGTGGATTGGTCTGTTCTAATGCACCTTCGACCACATTGTGCATATCAGAGATTGTAACTTCCTTCTTGCGCATCTGCTCCACTTTTTCTGTGACAAAATTGCAGATAAAATCAAGTTCTTCCTCTGTAAATGTTACCAGTGCACGATATGCTGATTTATTCACTGCCACTACGACTTTTTGTACATTAAATTCTTCTTTTGTTCCGTCTTTTTTAATTACCTTGATCATAATTCTCCCTTCTCCATCAGATTCTCTCTTTTTTCACTCATTATATTGTATACCAGATATAGTATTTTATTTTTCTTTTACACACTAGATAGTGTAGCTTTTCAAGTTTAACACCGCTATATAGCAAAGTCAATGTTAACTTTTTATTACTTTCCCTTTATCTGTAAATCCTTCCAAGAGTAAGATCCTTGCTGTCCTTTATTTCCAGTTTTTTTGACAAATATTCTCCGAATGAGATCGACAATTTATCTTCTTTTTTAAAAATATCAGAAAGATTGCGATCTGTTTTTAATACATAAACAGACTTCGCGATCTGAGGTTCATTTACTAATTCTTTTATGATCTTTGCATCTTTTTTTCCATTTGCAAAAAGTACAACTTTTAAATGTCCAAAATTTAGCTGCTGACTTTTATATTGTTTCCATTTCTTATTCGCATCTTTTAAGGACGTTGCCAAAAATGTCACCGATCTTGATGGTATTTTTGTTCCAGAATCACTCTGTGCCTTGTCGAAATCTGCATACGAATAACGAACCAATACTTTCTTTTCATTGAGCCGTTCAAATCCCATTGCCAACACAAAACTATGATCTTCCACATCTTGTTGTTTGCTGCATCCTTGCATGCAAAATGCAATGAGCAGCACCAAAAGATACCATCTATATTTTTTCATCTTTCTGTTCCTTTCTCCACATCAGAAATAAAATAAGTGGAAAAAACAATCCGATCACCAGATTCCCATAGATAAAAACAAAAAAATACTGTCTGATCCATGTTGCAAATGTTGTCATGATCCATGGACTTATGACGTAAATTCCACCATATGACAAAATCAATCCTACGATCCTTCCTTTTGAAAATGCATGTTTGATACTTTCATTTCCATAAAATAAGTAACCGCTGAATACACAAAAGACGCCTACAATCCAAAATGCGATCAAAAAAAGATCCAGTCTTGCCATGATCCCTCCTGGCATTGCCACTCCCTGTGCCATAGACATCACAGGTTCTGGATCAACCATTGTAAGTTTCTTTCCAAGGGATCCTACCGTACTTGCAAATACCCCAAGAAAAAGGATCATCAACCCCGCAAATGACTGCATCCTGATCGGTCCATCTTTCATATCTCCACGATAAAACCATACAAACTCGATCGGATGCATCAGCGCAAATACAAGAATACTTCCATTGACCATCTCATTGCCGCGCCAACTCCTGACCGCTAACTCATCCCATGAAAGATTTGTCATACTCAAGAGCAGTACAAAGATCAGCGGTAGTAATACAAACCAAAAAATCCCTTCCATTACTCTGCCTCTTTTTGTTAAACCTCCCTGATTCATCAGATAAGCTAGAAGAAGCAACGGAAAACCAATAAAAAATGTTGATTTATCTGGGAGAAGATATTTTTTTGTAAGATACAAAATACATAAATAAAAAAAAGCTCCATTCATCAGAAATCTCACATAATAAATGATGGATGCAAAACGATATCTTTTTAGTACATTTTCAATAGAAATCCCTCTTGCTGCACGATCTACGATCCATAAATAAATTCCTGCCATCACACATGCCATGACCACCACGACAATTCCTGAATGATATGATTTTTGTAGTGCAATCTGTGGAAGAAACATTGCAGCCGCCGAAAATATTTCAAGGATCATGATCCGGTTTCCCTGTCTTGCCGTGATCATCTGCGAATTATTTTTCATCCTCGTCCTCCTTCTGCCTTACCCTCGCCCCTTCTTTTGTGAATTCTGGACGGTATTTCATCCGCTTTAGTGGATAACGAACCATAAAATCCTGAAATGCTGTGGATAATCTTCCTCTTTCTTCAACCATTGGATGTGCATATGGAATTCCATAATTCTCCAGATAGAATAAATGAATAAATATTGCCAGAAATCCTAAGAAAAATCCATATAATCCCCAAAAAGCACATAAAATGATCAGAAAAAACTTCATCAAACGAAATGCACTGGTGAATAACTCATTTGGAATTGAAAATGTAGCGATCGCAGTCAATGCTACCACGATCACCACGATCGTACTGACAAGATGTGCATCAACTGCTGCCTGTCCAACGATCAGACCGCCAACAACGCCCATCGTTCCACCAAGCTGTCCCGGAAGCCGGATCCCCGCTTCTCTTAATAATTCAAACGATAATTCCATCAGCAGTACCTCCACGATCACCGGAAATGGAACTCCTTCTCTCGCCGAGATCAACGCCAGCAAAAATGGCGTTGGCAACACCTCCGGATGAAATCCTGCAATTGCCACATAAAATCCAGGAAGCCCTATGGAAATGATCGCTGCCACATACCGTAAGATTCTTACGAATGTCGTAATTTCCCAACGATTATAATAATCATCACTTGCCTGAAAGAACACATTGAATGTTACGGGCAGCAATAAAACCATTGGCGAATTATCAAGAACAACTGCAATCCGTCCCTCCATGATGCTACTCGCAACCTTATCCGGCCGCTGCGTCAGCTGATATAACGGAAATGGAGTTTTACTATCTTTTTCCAGATATTGCTGTAACATTCCATTATCAAAAATTCCATCGACACAGATCTTATCCATCTGTTCCTGAATTTTATTTAAAATGTCCTTCTGTACCAGATCCTCAATATACATCAATGCATAATCCGTTTTACTTCTCGTTCCAATCTGCTTCTGGATCACTTTCAACCTCGTATCACGTATCCTTCTACGGATCAATGCCGTATTCATCCTCAGACTCTCCGTAAAACTATCCTTGGGACCAACGATCGCCACTTCCTGATCCGCATTCTGTACCCCTCTTGTCGGAAATGATTTACTGGAAAATAAGATAGCCCTTGCTTCTCCATCCAGAAATAGAACCGTATTTCCAGATAAAACTGCTGTCATAGCCTCTTCCATTGTATTGATCCATTTCCAGTCTGCGGATTCGATCACATATTGGCTGATTGCTGTTCTTTCCTGTGGAAAAGAATCCTGAAGCAACGGTCTGATGACGGATTCCTGAAGCATTTCTGTATTCACTAAGCCGTCCATGTATACAATGTATAATCTGATTTCGTGATCAATTCCGATTTTGAATTGTTTTTGTACCAGATCGTTGCAATCCTGCATGATTTGGGTTGTGTATTTTATGTTTTCTTGGATATCTGGGGAGATATTGCCTTTTAGTTTATGGTTTCTTGTGTGAAAGTGGTCCATGGGGTTTTTATCCTCTTTTCTTTTTTGAGGATAGTATGTGGAATTTTAGGAGTCGTATACATTTCCCTACTTTTATTCATTTGATATCTTGACCATACAATCTTTCTTCCAAAAACAAATTCCATATCGGATTACCTCTCGGTATCCTTGCATTTGTATTTTTTTGGCATATTGCATTGTCTCAATCTGTTGTAATGCTTCTTCACATTTTTCTTTCATTTTGTCATATGTTTTTGCTATTTTACATTCAAATATGACAGCTCTTCGATTCTTTTTATCTTTGATCACTATATCTGATCGTCCTAATCCATTCTCTTTGTTTGATTCCACGACATAACCTGCATACGAAAACAATCCCGTTAAAAATGCATGATAAAAACTTTCTTCATAATCATGATAACTGATCGTCATAAACAAAAGATCTGATATCATATTTGTCAGCTCTTCTTCTTTTCCAGCCCACATTATTTGAAATAATCTTGTTCGATCACTTTCGGTTGTTGTTTCATTAAACCATTGTAGAACACTTTTCTTAAAAATATCCTTTACTTCTTTGTTTGGAATTTTTAAGTACGTATAAGAATCTTTCGTTTCATTTTTTATATCTGAACTTGTAAGATATCCTGTCAAATATAAAACACTCCATAAATTTTCTTCCGATGCAGTCAAATTATCATATGTTAAGTTCTCTTCTACTTTTACTTTTATCTCTTTCCCCGAAAGTAACATCTCAAATTTATCAGTGACATCAAATTCCTGACGACCAAGAAATTCTCTGATAATATCATTATGACTGGTATTTTCCCAAAAATTTTCTGGTTTCGCATCTGGTTCAAACATTAGTTTATTGACATAACACAAAACATCCCAAGGACAATAAACATCTATTTTCCCAAAATGATAGCCATCGTACCATGATCGTACCTGTTCACTATGATTCAAAAAATTTGTATCTTTCAATAATTGATCTACTTCATCTTTCGTAAATCCAAAGTATTCATTAAAACGTTCCCCAGAAATCGTATCGGATACAAAATTATTTGTTCCTGTAAAAATGCTTTCTTTTGAAATTTTTAAACATCCTGTAATGTATGCAAACTGCAGAGCTTGATTATCTTTTAAAGCTTTGCTTAGCATTGCTCCAACTACATCCAGCATTTCTTTATAATATCCATTTGTCTGAGCCTTAGCGATCGGAACATCGTATTCATCCAACAATAATATGACAGATTTTCCATAATATATCTGCATCATCTTCATAAGAACCCATAAAGAATTTTGAATATCTGTCTTACTTCCTTGACTTTTCTTCAGTTTTTGAAAAATTTCTTTATATGTTTCCTCAATTTTTTTACTCTCACAAAGATAACTATGTTCTATGCAGAATTCAGCTATCGCAAAACATAGTCTTTCATATGCATCCTCAAAATCATTTCCACTGATATCTTTCAATGATAAAAATAATGTTGGATACTGATTCATCCATTGTTCGCAAAGAACTTTATTCTTTGAGATCTCCAATCCTTGAAATAAAGATCTGCTATCCTTTTCGATATCAAAAAAATTTGCTAGCATACTCATTCCAAGGGTCTTTCCAAATCTTCTCGGACGAGTAATCAATGTAACTTTCGTAGCTGGTGTTTTTAATATTTCTTCCACCAAACCTGTCTTATCTATATAATAATATCCATTCTGCCTTATTTCCTCAAAATCCGAAATTCCAACAGGGATTTTATAATCTTCCATCACTTACCGACTCCTTTCCGATTTGTTGAAAAAAAGCCATAAACAGATTCTCTGAAAAATGTTTACAGCTTCTTTTTAAATGATCTAGGATCTCTGATCCTGAATCTTATTATTTTCTAATAATATTAGTTGCACTAAAGACTTTATCACCCTTGCCTGCTTTCACACCCTTAGCTTCTAACAGCTCGGATACTGTACAAACCTCATATCCTTTCTTCTTAAGGATCGGTAATACTTTCTCTACTGCTGCAACGGTTGGCTTATGAATATCATGCATTAACACGATATCTCCGTCTTTTGCATGTTTTAAGATTGTTTTAACAGTTGCATCTGTGTTCTTTGTCTTCCAGTCTAAGGTATCAACACTCCAAAGGATCAGTGGTGTATCAATTCCCTGTTTTACGTTCTCATTGATCGCTCCATATGGAGGTCTTACGCTGACTGGTTTGCTTCCACATGCTTTGTAGATCGCATTCGCTGTTTTGTCTTCCTGTGCTCTTACCTGTGCAGCACTTAACTTTGGAAGGTATGTATGATTCCATGTGTGGCTTGATACTTCATTACCTGACTCTGGATAATAATTTGCATTCTGTCCTAACATGAAAAATGTTGCTCTTGCATCGTTCTTCTCTAGTGCCGCTAGTACTCTTTCTGTATTTCCTTTTAATGGACCATCATCAAATGTAAATGCGATCAATTTCTTTGTCTTGTCGATCTTTCTTGGAACGTAGAGTGATTTCTTCAGTTCTTTATCCGTTCCTTTACCAAGCAGATCATCATTTGCCTTTACCATGTATTCACTGATGCATAACTTGTTCTTCCAAATCTTGTCGTTACAAAAAATATTCCTGCTACGATCACCAGAATAATGATCAGTAGTGCTGCAACTCTTCCTTTGTTGATGCGTCTTCTTCTTTTTCTTCGTCTTGCCATTGTGCCCTTCTTCTTTCCTTATAATTTTAATAATTGAAATGTATCTACATCCACAAGTCCAAGGTCTGTCAGTCTTAATGATGGAATCACTGGAAGTGCCATAAATGATAATGTGATAAATGGATCAATATCTCTGGATATTCCTAGTTTCCATGCTTTCTGTAACAGCTCATCGATGCCTTTCTGGATGTCTTTTGCCGGTTTCTGGCTTAAAAGCCCCGCAACCGTCAGCGGCAAGGTACCTAAAACTTTGCCTTCAGATACCAGTGCGTATCCTCCCTGAATCTCCTCTATCGTCTGTACAGCTTTGATGATATCTTCGTCATTATCTCCTGCCGCAATGATGTTATGTGAATCATGTGCTACAGATGTTGCGATCGCACCATTGGTGATCCCATATCCCTTGATCGGTGCCGCAGCTGCATTGCCTGTTCCACGGTGACGTTCAAATACACATAGTTTGGAATATTCACTATCTGGAGTAAATAACCCCTCCTTTGATGGAACCTCTTCCTGTAAAAACTTCGTGACGATCTGCCCTGGGATCATTCCGATCACAGGGATCTTTCCTTCTGCTTTTACCTGAATCTTATCTTTGGAGATATCCTTTAATATAACAGTGTGAAGCATGGATTCATTCACTGGTTTTGCTTCTTTTGTAAAGAATTCTGTGTTCACAATTCTTCCTTGTTTGTATACAGAATGTACTTCGACATTCTCCAAAGAATCAAGGATCACGATGTCCGCATCTTTTCCCTCTTCTAATACTCCGATATCCTTTAAGCCATATGTCTTTGCAGCATTATATGTTGCCATCTTTACTGCTGATATTGGCTTCATTCCAAGTTGGATACTCTTCTTTATATTGTAACTAATATGTCCTTCATTTTCAATAGTATCAAGATGTTTATCATCGGTACAGAACATAAAATCTGCAATAAGTTCAGGTTCTTTCACCAAATCTGGAACTATATTTTCTACATTTCTTGCTGCACTTCCTTCGCGAACTAAGATTTTCATGCCTGCAAGACATTTTTCTTTAGCCTCTTTAAAGGATGTACATTCGTGATCCGTCATAACTCCTGCTTCCACATATGCCTTTAAGTCTTCTCCGCTAAGTCCTGGTGCATGTCCGTCAATAACCATTCCTTTACACAGCTCTAATTTCTTCATGATCTGCTCTTCTTTGCTTAGAACAGCCGGATAACACATTACTTCTCCAAGTCCTAACACAAGCGGATGATCTTTCCACTGCTTCATATCTTCCGCCGTAAAGTCTGCCCCATTTGTCTCAAATGGTGTCGCTGGAATGGATGAAGGCATCATGACATAGATTCCAAGTGGGGCATCTCCTGCTGCATCCAGAATGTATTCCATTGCTTCATTTCCTTTGACATTGACAAGTTCATGGGGATCTGCGATAACCGTCGTTGTACCATGCGGCATGACAGCTTTGGAAAATTCCATTGGTGTCGCCATACTGGATTCAATATGTACATGTGCATCAATGAATCCAGGTGTGATATATTTTCCTGTACAATCTATTACGTTTTCCCCTGAAAAATGACCAACTCCCGCAATTTTTCCATCTTTCACTGCAACATCAGCCTGAAGGATCTGTTCATTTTTCACATCAACGACATTTCCATTTTTAAAGATCACATCATACATCATTCTTCCTCCTTAAATTTTACGATTCCTACATAATATTTCTTATCTGTATCAAATAACATATTCCAGTCGATTTCTTCACGCTCTCCACAATTCGACCAGATCAATTTCTCTTCTCCCTCATCAAATCCAGTGATCGTCACCCAGTGCCAGTTATCTTCTCTTAATTCATACGCCGGATGTCTTAAGATCAGAAATGCAACTGGATGGCCTTCCTTTAATGCTGGCAAGATAAAATCTAATGCCTGTTCTTTACTTTTGGGTAAAAATAACTGTTCTGAACTTAATGTGATCCCATGATCTTTTGCATATCTTTTGAAATCTTTCGCAAATCTCCCGATCAATGGATATCCCATAAATCCAGGTTTCATATAGTAATACATCGTCTGCATCAAATTTAAATATTGTTCATAGTCTGCTGCTTTCTGACTATCTTTTATCGGATATAAATCTTTGAAATCATCCCGACTGAGTGCATAAATGGCTGCAATATTGCTGCCTGTCACACTTCCACATCCTGCCAGCCGTTGAAAATCTCCTGGAAACCATTCCTGATCACCGCCATATCCTATAGTTTTACCGTCCTTTATGATCTGTGGACAGTGAAGTTCTTTCCTCATAGTCTGTCCTTCCTGTTATACTCTTAAATTCATTGAATTCTTTTATTTCTTTATGTTAAGATTGTTATCATTAGCGGATATGATCATTTACAATTTACAGAAAGGATGAGAACATCTATGAAAAATATCCTGATATCCTTATGCCTTGCACTATTTATCATCAGTGCATCCGTAACGATAACATTAAACTTCCGACCTTTATATTATCATGATATTTCCTCTTTGAAAATAGAAGAAACTTCCGGTTTTTCCAAAAAAGTGATTCGTGAAAATTATGATGCTTTGATTGATTATAATCAATTCTTTTATTCTGGCAAATTAAAACTGACCTTGCCTATGTCAAGAGAGGGCAGAATTCATTTTGAAGAAGTAAAACGAATCTTTGTCGGTATCGAATGCCTTTGCGTGATCACTCTGATCTTATCTTGCTTCTTCATAAAGAGAAAAATAAGGTCACGAAATATTGATTTTTTGAAATCAGCTTCTATTATAACTGTTTTATTACCTGTCACCGTTGGTATTTTATGTGCGGTCAACTGGGATGCTGCTTTTACTATGTTTCATGAGATCATGTTTCGAAATGATTATTGGATTTTTGATGAAGCCACTGACCCTGTGATCATGATCCTTCCAGATGCATTTTTCCTTCACTGTGCCGTTATGATCATCTTACTGATCTTAATTAGCAGCTTACTTTGTATGGGATTTCGTTCTTTTTTTCGACACAGGTTTATGCTATAATGGATAGATATTAATTATTTGTTTCAAATGTTACATTTTTATTAAGTTAGGAGTTTAGCAATGAGACTATCAAAAATAAAAACAAAGGAAATCCGCTATGTGGTCTGGAAATACCGCTTAAAACGATTTCTTCCACATATCTTAACTCTTTTCCTTGCTGTTATTGTTGCTGGCGGAGCTTTTAGTGCTTATTCGGTATATCATAAAAAGCATCAAAAACAACTGGCAAAACAATCTGAAATCCAGCGTGAAAAAGATGTTAACACTGCTCGTAAAAAGGCACAAAAAGAAAAAACAACACTAAAACCTTGGTATACTTACCACAGCATTGCCCATGCAATGGGAGGGCTTGATGGCAAAGATTATTTGAATTCCATCGATGGCTTTTATCCTGCTTATCAGAAGGGCTATCGTGTCTTTGAAATGGACATCCTTCTTACTAAGGACAACGTTGCAATTGGGAAGCACCGATGGGGTTGGAAACTTTCTGATCCAACCAGTAAAAAAGGTGATCCCGTCAGCTACCGTAAATTCAAAAATACTAAGATCTATGGGAAATATACACCAACTTCTTTCCTTGACGTGTTGAATCTCATGGAAAAATATCCTGATTTCTATCTGATGACAGACTCAAAAAGCACAGAGCCTGAAGATGCAAAAAAGGAATTTAATGTTCTTGTACAGACAGCTAAAAAAGTCGGCAAAGAAGATCTCTTAGACCGTGTGATCATTCAGGTCTACAATCAGAGAATGTACTGGGCTGTAAAAAGCGTGCATCCATTCAAGCACTTTGTATACACTACTTACAAACAGCCAGATGCAGCATTTTATAAAGTCGTAAAGTTCTGTAAACAAAATGGTATTGAGGCGATCACTTCTCCTAAGAATGACATCAATGATTATCGTATGGAATTACTTGCAAAAGAAGGTATTTATTCATATACACATTCCGTAAATAATGCTTATTTTGCGAAGGAGTTTATGAAACTTGGGGTTTATGGAGTGTATTCTGATTTTCTTAGCCCGGCACAGGTGAATAATAGTTATATTAGGGCGAATTGTCCGAAGTTTGCTTCACGGTATGTGAAAACGATATTGCCGGGGATTAATCAGTAAATCCTGTAGGTAGTCTTTAGTATATGTGACAGAAATAAGATAAGAACAAATATTTATAAGAAGCCGATGGCAACACGCATATTTTAAG
>OLQN01002276.1_pt1 | contig 13126 bp, 11 predicted proteins | sample 1673181 | NCBI WGS metagenome assembly OLQN01 (sample SAMEA3136763, study PRJEB25190) | human gut metagenome | biome: human gut; feature: human-associated habitat; material: faeces | place: Austria | collected 2013
CCAGCACCACGCCGTTGTTGTGGTCGGTGTGGTTGCCGCCGATCTCGGTGCGGCCCGGGGCGGAATAGAGGCGCACCGTGCGGTTGGTGCCGTATTTCTTTTCAAATTCGTCGATCAGGTCGGTATAGCGCTTGCGCTGCTCCTGCACGGCGTCTGCACCGTACAGCTTGGCAAAGGCGGCGTCGTATTCGCCCTGTGCGATCTGCTGTTTGAGTTCAATGGTATTTGCCATGATTCCACTCACCTTTCCTGTCGGGCGGCTCTTTTCGTAGATATGCACAAATTGAGCCTTATGTTTTTAGGCAGACAGCCAAAGGAGCGGCTCTCTGCGGTTTTCTTGTTTTCAGTATAGCAAATCCTGCAAAAAAAGCAAACATTTTTTCCGCCTCTTTTATGGACTTTTGATGAATAGCTTGGTATAATGAAAATATCACACAAGCGAGGTGCCGCCATGACCATCAATGAGATGAAGCAATCCTACAAGCAGAGCTACACCGACAACGTCGAGCTCTCGATTTTTAACTGCGGGCATGAATACTGCCAGCCGGGCCATACCTGGGGCCCCGGCGTGCGCGACCACTACCTGATCCATCTGGTGGTAGCGGGCAAGGGTGTGTATCAGGTCAACGGGGCCTCGCACACGCTGCAGGAGGGCGATCTGTTCCTGGCCAAGCCGAACCAGCTCATCACCTACGCCGCCGACGAGACCGACCCGTGGGAGTACTACTGGGTCGGCTTCAACGGCGCGTGTGCCAACAAGCTGGTGCAGCAGACGCCGTTCTCCGACGCGCACCCCGTACACCACTGCAAGGACCCGCAGACCGTGCGGGAGGCGCTGTACAACATCTACCTGTCCCGCGGGCCGGAGCCGCAGTGCGAGGCCCTGATGACGGGCTATCTGTATATCTTTATGGCGCACCTGATGAAGGAGGCCCGCGAGGCGATGCCCAACGTAGGCTCGTCCAGCAGCCAGTACGTGCTGGCCGCCATCAAGTATATCCAGTTCAACTACTCGCATGATATTTCGGTGGACGATATTGCCAAGGCCGTCGGCGTCAGCCGCAGCCACCTGTACCGCGTGTTCATGTCGAACGTCGGGCAGAGCCCCATTGACTACCTGACAAGCTACCGCATCAGCGAGGCGTGCAGCCTGCTGAAGAATTCCAGCCTGTCGATTGCGGAAATTGCCGTATCTGTGGGCTTTTTTGACCAGTTCTATTTTTCCCGCGTGTTCAAAAAGGTCAAGGGCGTGCCGCCGAGCAAGTACCTGGCCACGCTGGAGAAGGAAGGCTCTGCCGCACCGCAGGCCATCAACCCGTAACATTTCCCGCACTATTTATAAGGAGCAGACATGCCTTTTACGAAAAATCAGATCATTACTCTGGAGATCGAAGCGCTCTCCAATGACGGAAACGGCGTGGCCCACAAGGACGGTCAGGCCGTTTTTGTGCCGCTGACCGCCCCCGGCGATGTGGCCGAGGTGCGCATTGTCAAGCCGATGAAAACCTATGCCTTTGGCCGCGTGGAGAAGCTGCTCACCGCCGGGCCGGGCCGCGTCAGGCAGGACTGCCCGGTGGCCGGCCCCTGCGGCGGCTGCGGGCTGCGGCATATCAGCTACGAGGCCGAGTGTGCCGCCAAGACCCTGTTTGTGCGGGACGCCTTCGCACGGCTGGGCAAGCTGGACGTACCGGTGTCGGACGTGCTGGGCGCACCCGACACGGACCGCTACCGCAACAAGGTCCAGCTGCCCGTGGGCACCGACGAGAACGGGCATATTGTGACCGGCTTTTTTGCCGGGCGCAGCCACCGCATTGTGGCCTGCACCGACTGCAAGCTGCAGCCCGCGTGGATGAACGAGCTGGCCGCCCGCGCCTGTGCGCTGCTGGAGGAGAACGGCATCACCGCCTACAGCGAGGAGACCCACACGGGCCGCGTGCGCCATTTGTACATGCGTCAGGGCTGGCACAGCGGGCAGCGGCTTTTGTGCTTTGTGGTAAACGGCAACGGTCTGCCGAACGAGGCGGAAATTTGTGCCACACTGCAAAAAGAGTTTTCCTTAACGACAATTTTGGTCAACCGCAACAGTGAGCGGACGAACGTGATTTTGGGCCGCAGGACCCGCACCGTGCTGGGCCCCGGCGTCATTGAGGACACGCTGGCCGGTGTGCCGTTGCGGATGGGTGTGCATGAATTTTACCAGGTCAACACCCCCGCCGCCGAGGTGCTCTACGCCAAGGCGCGGGAGTACGCCGGGCTGAAGCCGGACGATTTTTTGCTGGACTTGTACTGCGGCATGGGCACGATCGGGCTTTCGATGCTGGCGGACTGCAAGCGCTTAGTCGGCGTTGAGGTCGTGCCGCAGGCTGTTGAGGGCGCGAAGGAGACCGCCGCGCGGCTGGGACTGGACGCAGAAAAGGCAGACTTCCGCTGCCAGGATGCCGGTGCAGCCGCCGCCCAGCTCGCCGCCGAGGGTGCGCGACCCGACGTGATCGTCGTAGACCCGCCCCGCAAGGGCTGCGACGAGGCGACCCTGACCGCCATTGCCGAGATGGCCCCGCGGACCGTGGTCATGGTCAGCTGCAACGCCGCAACAGCGGCAAGGGATGCCAAGTGGCTGACCGAGCACGGGTATAAAGCCGTGGAGGTCCAGCCGGTGGATCTGTTCCCGAGGACGAAGCACGTGGAGTGTGTGGTGAAGATGGTGCGAGAAGTGTGATTTATCCGACACAAGGAGTCAATAAAATGGCACTACCGAAATATGATGAATTATACAATCCCCTGCTGACTGCACTGCAAGACGGGCAGGTTCATGGGGCAAAAGCTTTGACTTCTGAAGTTGCGGCTTTGCTAAATCTTTCCGCCGAGGACATTGCAGAGCTTGATTCCAATTTTCATCGTTCCGTTTTTGTCAACCGCTTGAACTGGGCAAAAACCTACTTGAAAAAGGCAGGCTTGATTGACTATCCCAGTCGCGCCAACTACATCATTACAAGCGCAGGCAAAGAAGTTCTTACAAGCGATATTCAACTTACAAACGCCTATTTAAAAGCGCATTACCCTTCTTTTGTCGACTTTGTCAGTGGCAATTTGACCGAAACCTCTTTGCCGCATGACGATGCTGTTTTTCCAGACGACACAAAGACCCCCGAGGAACAGTTGGACAATATTTGCAAAACCATCACAAGTGCCCTAGCTGATGATCTGCTCACTGAAATCATGCAGCAAACACCTGCGTTTTTTGAGCAGCTAGTTGTTGACTTGATGAAAGCAATGGATTACGGCGATGGCTTTAAGACGAAAAACAGCAACGATGACGGCATTGATGGCATCATTCATGAGGATAAGCTCGGCTTCAATTTGATTTACATCCAGGCTAAGCGGTGGCGTCCTGACATTACCATCGGCAAACCCCAGATTCAGAGTTTTGCCGGTGCAATGATGGGGCCGCCCAAAATTGAAAAAGGACTTTTCATTACAACTGCTAAATTTTCCAAGGGAGCCAAAGAGTACGCCGATGCACAGCATATTATTCTAGTCGACGGGCAAAAGCTCACTTCCTTGATGATTGAGTGCGGCTTGGGTGTGTCTGTGCAGAAGGTGTACCAAATCAAGCGCATTGACAGTGATTATTTCTCTGATTCACTTTAAACCCGCTTTTGTTCAAACTCTATTCCCCGCTTGTTCACGATTTGCCCATATTTGTGTGCCATAATAGTACGATGAAAACAATGCGGCTTTGCCGCAAAAAGGTGGTTTTTACATGAAAGGCTGGTTTCAGCGGTTTATGGCGGGCCGATATGGGTTCGACCAGTTCGGCGGTTTCCTGTGTATTTCGTCGCTTATCCTTATTGTCATCGGCGCGTGGGTGTCGCCGGTTCTGTACTGGCTGGGGCTGGCGGCCATCGTCTACAGCTATTTCCGCATTTTGAGCCGCAACACCCGCAAGCGGTACAGTGAAAACCTCAAATATCTCTCCTATCAGAACCGCGTTACCACGTGGTTTGGCAAGCAGCAGGTGCGGTTCAAGCAGCGCAAGGACTATCACTATTACCGCTGCCCCCAGTGCGGCCAGCAGCTGCGCGTGCCCCGTGGGCGCGGCAAGATCAGCATCACCTGCCCGAAGTGCGGCCATCAGTTCATCAAAAAGAGTTGACGCGCGATGTTCGGATATGTTACGCTTTACCGTAAGGGTCTGGCAGACGCCGAGATGGACCGCTACCAGGCTTACTACTGCGGGCTGTGCCGGACGCTGGGCCGCCGCTACGGACGCACCGGACAGTTGGCATTAAGCTATGACATGGCATTTGTCGCCATTCTGCTGACAGCACTGTATGACACGCCCACAGCCTTTTCCGAGGGCCGCTGCGTGCCCCACCCACTGAAAAAACGCCCCTGCGCGGACAACGAGCTGCTGGACTACGCCGCCGACATGACCGCCGCGCTGGCGTACTACAACTTTCTCGATGACTGGCAGGACGATCACCGCCGCGCCAGTCTGGCGCAGGCGCAAAAGCTGGAGCCAAGCCTGCCCGCCCTGCGGGAGCGCTGGCCGCGCCAGCTGCAGACCATGGCCGCACAGCTGGACAGGCTGAACGCGCTGGAAAGCGCCGGCAGCCACGATTTGGACGCGCTGTGCAACGCCTTTGGCGCACTGCTGGGCGAGGTGTTCGCCTGCCGCGACGACATCTGGGCCCCGGCGCTGCGCGGCATGGGCAATGGGCTGGGGGCGTTCATCTACCTGATGGACGCCTACGACGATCTGGAAAAGGACAGCCGACGCGGGCAGTTCAACGCCCTGCGGCAGCTGGCGGACGAGCTGCCGCCCGCCGCCTATGAGCAGCGCTGCCACGAGCTTTTGACCCAGCAGATGGGCCGCTGCGCACAGCAGTTTGAGATGCTGCCGATTTTAAAGGACACCCCGGAGGGGAAGCTATTGTACAACACGATCTATTCCGGCGTGTGGAGCAAATACGCGCTGGTACGCAAGCACAGGGAGGCAAAGCGCCATGACTGATCCATACAGTGTATTGGGCATCACCCCCAGTGCCGACGACGAAACGATTAAAAAAGCCTACCGCAAAAAATGCAAGGAGTACCACCCCGACCTGCACCCCGATGACCCGTCGGCGGAGGAGCACTTTAAAGAGGTACAGGCCGCTTACAGCGAGATCATGCGCATCAAGCAGGGCGGCGGGGCGTCTTACAGTGCTGGCGGGCAGCGCTATGGCAGCAGCCAGAGCGGCTACAGCCAGCAGTATCAGGACCCGTTCAGCGGGGCCGGGTTCGGCTTTGGGCCGTTCGGGTTCGGGTACTACAGCACAAGCGGTTCAACCGGGGGGCAGAGCTACGGCAGCACCGCAGGCGACCCCGAGCTGCGTGCGGCGGCAAACTACATCCGCAGCGGCTTCTATGAGGAGGCCATGAACACGCTGAACGGCATCCCCACTGCCAACCGCACGGCCCAGTGGCACTACTACGCCGCGCTGGCCAATCAGGGGCTTGGCAACAACATACGCGCACAGGAGGAGGCCCGGACGGCGGTCTCGATGGAGCCGAACAACTACGCTTATCAAAACCTGCTGGATCAGCTGCAAAGCCCGGGCCGCAGCTACACAAGCTACCAGCAGCCCTACGCCCAGCCCAGCGGCAGCCCGGGGTCTTTCTGTCTGTCGTTCTGGATGTATTTATTGGTGTGCAATATTTTGAGCTGGTGCTGCTGCGGCGGCAGAGGCGGATTCTTTATCTGCTGATTTACACGTAGGGGCCGGGCATGCCCGGCCCGCGGCTTTCCCGCAGATGGGCGGTTATCTTCAGGCTGCGGGCCGCACATGTGCGGCCCCTACAAAGCAATATAGGAAAAGCGCGGTGACTGTTTGAAAAGGTCACAGCGCTTTTGTTGTTTTGTAGGGGAGGGATTTATCTCTCCCGGGGCGTTGGCGGCGGTGGGAAGGTGCACGGGAAGCATGAATGTCTCCCCTACAAGCCGTCCGTTTACCCGCATCCGACAATTTACGGAAAATTTTGTAGGAAGGGGTCTTGCCCCCTCCAGGGCGTTGGATTCTGCCGCAGAGCTGCACGGAGCGGTCAAGACCGCTCCCTACAAAGCTGTTTTTTACAGCATTCTGTCCAAAAGCGGCATTAAAATTTCTATGTTTTGACAAAACTGCGGGTAGAAGTCGTCGCCGAGCTCGTAGTCGTAGTAGAGGGCACGCTCCATACGCCTGACAGCGGCAGAGAAGCGGGGGTTATCCGTGCCGCCCGCGGCCTGTAACCGGTGGGAAAGCTGCGTGCAGACGATGGCCCAGCGGGCATCCACCCCCGCGCGGTCCAGCACGGCGGAATCCTGCAGATAGTCCTGCAGCGTCCGTGCCTCCCCTGCCCGTGCACCGCAAAGCGGCGTCTGGACGTAATATTCCGTCTGCGCTGTCACCGTGTCGATGCTCTGCCCCAGCGGGTAGAGGGCACAGGCCAGCGGGCGCGCGGCGTGGATGGTGCAGGCGCTGCCCTCAAAAAAGCGGCAGTTGCCGGTTTTGGGGTCCGGCGTCAGGCGCAGGGCGGGCAGGCAGCTTTCAGGCGCAAGGTAGCTTTTGCAGAACGCCGCCGCCACGATACGGGGCGGCAAGCTAAGCCGCCGCGCAATGCGGTAGAGGTCATACCCCGACAGCACCAGATCGCGCCTCTGGCGGCAGCAGTCGCCGCAGCCCGCACAGGCAAAGTCAAAGCGGTCCCCTGCCGCCAGCCGCGGGCAGTCGTCCCAGTGTTCGCCGCAGCGGCCCGGTTCAACGGCTGGCATCACAGCTGCACCTCACCGGCGTAGGGCTGGCCGTGGGCATAGGCGTCCAGCGCCTCAAACGGGCTCTGCACCATGCTGGCGACATTGACGTCGGTGTAAAACGCCGTGTGCGGGCTGACGATGACATTGGGATAGCTGCGCAGCAGGTTCAGTTCGCGGTTCGGGATGGCCTGCCCCATGCGGTTGTAATAGTAAATACCGGTCTCATCCTCAATGACGTCGAGGCCCGCACCGCCGATCTTGCCGCTTTCCAGCCCGGCGATCAGCGCGTCGGGGTCAATGAGCGTGCCCCGCGCCGTGTTGACGAGCAGCACGCCGTCTTTCATTTTTGCAAGGGCGCCGGCGTTGATGAGGTGGTGGTTCTTCGCCGTGGCGTTCGTGTGCAGCGTGATAATGTCACTTTGCGCGTAAAGCTCGTCCAGCGTGACGTAGTCGGCGTACTGCCTGACCGCGTCGTTCGGGTAGAGGTCGTAGGCCAAAATCTTGCAGCCGAAGCCGCTCAGGTGGCGGATGACCGTCTGGCCGATCTTGCCCGTACCGATGACGCCCACCGTGCAGCCGGAAATATCGCGGCCCATTTTGCCGGGCAGCGAGTAGTCCTGCACGTTGGCGCGCAGCATGATTTCGTTCATGCGGCGGGTACACATCAGCATGAGCATGATCGTATAGTTGGCCACGCCGTCCGGCGGGTAATGGCTGTGGCTGATGCGCAGACCCAGCTTTTTGGCGGTGTCCAGCGGGATATGATCATAGCCGATGCTGCGGCAGGGCAGATATTTGACGCCCATTTCAGCCCATGTCTGCAAATATTCAGGGCGTATCTCGCAGGGGTTCGTGCTGACGGCGTCGCAGCCCTCGGCCAGATGCAGGTTATCCGGGCGCGGCACGTCGGGCGTGCCGGTGTAGTCGATGCCGTAGCGGGCCTTGTAGGGCTCGCAGTATTGCTGCTCATCAAAGGGACGCAGCGCGTAAAACATGATTTTCATGCTTTGTCATCTCCTGTTACAGGTGAAAATCAAAGGTTTCGGCCAGCCAGTCCGTGCAGAGGGCCACCCAGGCGCTGTTGTGCTTGTTGGGGGTGTTGACCTCCCGCGTGCAGGTGCTTGTGCCGTGGCCGTCGTGGGCGAAAAGATGCAGCTCCAGCGGGACCTTATGGGCTGTCAGCGCACCGGCAAGCAGCAAAGAGTTCTGCACGGGGACGGCCGGGTCCTCCACCGTATGCCAGACGAAGAAGGGCGGCAGACCGTCGCGGACCTGGTTTTCCAGGCTCATTGTGGCGCGCAGGTCGGCGTCATCGCCGCAGAGGTTGACAATGGAGCCGTCATGGCGGTATTCCCCCGCCGTGATGACCGGATAGCCCAGCACAACGGCATCGGGGCGGGCCTCGGTGCCGTGGATGCCAAGGGCGGTCTGCACAGGCTCGGCGTCCCACAGGATGGCCGTGGACGCCGCCAAATGGCCGCCCGCCGAGAAACCGCAGATGGCGATTTTTGCCGGATCGGTGCCGAACTGCTCTGCATTGCGGCGGATATGCAGGATCGCCCCGGCAGCATCGATCAGCGGCTGCCAACGCAGCGCGGGCACGGTCTCGTCACTTCGGCAGGTGTAATAGAGGGTAAAGACGTTGTAGCCGGCCTGCAGGAACTGCATGGCAACGGGGTCGGCCTCGCGTTTGCTGCACCAGGCGTAGCCGCCGCCCGGCAGGATGAGAATGGCCGGACGGGTGTTGAAGGCAGGCATCTCGACGGTCCTATCGCGCAGATACCCGATGAACTGTGCGCCGCCGGGGAGAGTGTGGGTGTATATTTGCATGATGGATTCTTCTTTCTATGATATTTCTATGGTAAGGGATCGTTTTTTGTCGGCAGGGCGTAGGGGGCGCCTATATGCGGCCCGCAGCTGTACGCAGGCAGACATTCACGGGCAAGCCCGCGGGCCGGGCATGTCCGGCCCCTGCCGCGCCGTTTAACAGAATACCTTATACATTGTTAGCATACCGCAAATTCCCACGTTTGAAAAGCCCTGAATTTAAATTTTTTGTTAAAATGCTGCGCAAGGGTTGCGCTTTATTAAAAAGAGTGCTAAACTAGCTTTAGCAGTTGAAATAAACGAGTGCTAATTTCATTTGTATAAAGTGAGGTTTTCTACCATGGCTATGCATCAGTTTAAGGCCGAGAGCAAAAAGCTGCTTGACCTGATGATCAATTCTATCTATACAAACCGCGAGATCTTCCTGCGTGAACTGATCTCCAACGCATCGGATGCCTGCGACAAGCGCTACTTCAAGAGCCTGACCGACACGTCCATCGGCATTACGAAGAACGACCTGAAAATCCACATCCAGCCCGACAAGGACAGCCGCACGCTGACCATCACCGATAACGGCATCGGCATGACGAAGGAGGAGCTGGAGAAGAACCTCGGCACGATTGCCAGGTCCGGCTCCCTTGACTTCAAGACCGAGAACCAGAGCGATAACATCGACATCATCGGTCAGTTCGGCGTCGGCTTCTATTCCGCGTTCATGGTGGCCAAAAAGGTCACCGTCATCTCCCGCGCACAGGGCGCTGACACGGCCTGGAAGTGGGAGTCCACCGGCGTCGAGGGCTACACCCTGACCGAGGCTGACAAGGAGGACGTCGGCACCGAGATCATTCTGGTGCTGAAGGACGACACCGATACCGACAAGTACAGCGAGTACCTCGAGGATTACGAGCTTGCAAACCTCGTCAAGAAGTACAGCGACTACATCCGCTTCCCCATCACGATGTACCGCGAGAAATCCCGCCAGAAGCCGAAGCCGGAGGACGCGGGCGACGACTACAAGCCCGAGTACGAGACCTACACCGAGCTGGAAACGCTGAACAGCATGGTGCCCATCTGGAAGCGCCCGAAGAACGAGGTCAAGGACGAGGACTACAACGAGTTCTACAAGAACAAGTTCATGGACTACACCGACCCGCTGCGCGTCATCACCAGCCGCACCGAGGGTACGGCGACCTACACCGCGCTGCTGTTCATCCCCGGCTCGACCCCGTACGACTACTACACCAAGGAGTACGAGAAGGGTCTGGCGCTGTATGCCTCCGGCGTTATGATCATGGAGAAATGTGCCGACCTGCTGCCGGATTATTTCAGCTTTGTCAAGGGCGTTGTGGACAGCGAGGATCTGAGTCTGAACATCAGCCGTGAGACGCTGCAGAAGGACAACCAGCTCAAGCTGATGCGCAATTCTCTGGAAAAGAAGATCAAGAACGAGCTGCACGCGATGCTCGTCAATGACCGCGAGAAGTATGAGACCTTCTGGAAGAACTTTGGCCGCCAGATCAAGTTCGGCATCTACGGCGACTACGGCATGCACAAGGATCTGCTGGGCGACCTGCTGATGTTCTACTCCGCCAAGGAGAAAAAGCTCGTCACGCTGGACGAGTACGTCGAGAAGATGCCCGAGGATCAGAAGTGCATCTACTTTGCCGCCGGTGACGACACGGACCGTCTGGGCAAGCTGCCCAACGCCCAACTGGTGTTGAGCAAGGGCTACGACCTGCTGCTCTGCACCGAGGATGTGGATGAGTTCTGCCTGCAGATGATGCGCGACTACAAGGAGAAGGAGTTTAAGAACATCAACTCCGGTGATCTGGGTCTGGAGACCGAGGACGAGAAGAAGGCCGCCGAGGCTGCCGAGACCGAGAACAAGGACCTGTTTGAGGAAATCAAGAAGGACCTGAACGGCAAGGTCAAGGAGGTTAAGGTCAATCCGACCCTGCAGGAACACCCCGTCACCCTGTCTGCCGAGGGCGGTATCTCGATGGAGATGGAGAAGGTACTGCGCCGCATGCCCAACGCAGAGGGCGTCGAGAGCACGAAGGTGCTGGAGCTGAACCCGAACCACACGGTCTTTGCCGCCCTGAAGGCTGCCCACGCCGCGGGCGACACCGACAAGGTCGCCAAGTACGCCGAGCTGCTCTATGACCAGGCCCTGCTGATCGCCGGTCTGCCCATTGAGGACCCCGTTGCCTATGCACAGCTGGTGTGTGGGCTGATGCAGTAATCATTTGATAGAAATACAGCCGCCCTCTCAGGCGTCAAACCTGAGAGGGCGGCTGTTGTTTTAGGGCTGGGTTGTAGGGGCGAACATTGTTCGCCCGCAGGGGCGGATTCCATATCCGCCCGGGAAAGCTTCCGCCACCGCAAACGGGCACGGGCTCATATAGAATGCGCCCCTGCGGAATCTGTTTTCCGCAGGGGCGCAATTTTCGTTTTTACACAAACGGATTATAAAACCGTCCAAACCTGATCGTCACGGTCAGGCTGATGAGCAGCAGCACGACGCCGACTGCCAGCGCGATAAAATCGCGGCGGGCAAAGGGGCGGCGGGTGTACCAGGTGCGCTTGTCATGCTTGCCGAAGCCGCGCAGCTCCATGGCGTTGGAGATCGTGTCGATGCGGTTCAAGCTCGTCAGAATCAGCGGCAGCAGGATGCTGACCGAATTCTTCAGGCGCTTGAAGAACGGCTCGCTGCGGCCCAGCTCGACGCCGCGGGCCTGCTGTGCCTGGCTGATGCTGTGGTAATCGCGCTGAATATCCGGAATGTACCGCAGCGCAATGGCGACGGAATAGCCGACCTTGTATGAGATGCCGATGCTGTTCAGGCTGGCGGCGAACTCACTGGGGTTCGTGGCCGAGATGAACAGAATGGCCACCGGCAGCGCGACAAAATATTTCAGCGAGATGTTGAACATGTAGAACAGCTGCTCGGCGGTCAGGTCGTACCGCCAGAACAGGTGGCAAAGCACCGTGCGGGTGCCGTAGAGCGCCGTGCCCTGGTTCGGGTCGAACAGGAAGATGAACAGGTCGTTCAGCGCGAGGAACACCAGCATAAAGACCAGCATGAAACGAACCTCTCGCAGTTTGATGTGGCTGAGCCTGAACACCGCAAGGCTGACGGCCATCAGCCCCAGCAGCACCCAGGTGTTGTAGGTGATCATGCTGGCGAAGGTAAACAGCAGAAAGAACGCCAGCTTTGTCGTGCCGGTCAGGTCGTGTACCACGCTTTTGCGCGGTATATAGTTCAAAACGGTATTAGCAGCCATCGGCGCGCACCTCCCTGTCTGCCGCGATAAAGCGCTCCACAAATTTCTCAGCGGGCGTGATGCCGCAGCGGTTGGCCAGCGTGTAAAGGCTCGTCTCCTTCAAGGCTGCCTGCTCGATCAGCGCCGGGTCACAGAGGATGGCCGCCGCGCTGCGGTCCGCAATGAGCCGCCCGTCGCAAAAGGCCAGCGCCCGCGGCGTGTATTCCAGCATCAGGTGCATGTCGTGGGTGATCATGACCACGGTCACACCCTTGGCGTTCAGCCCGCGCAGGAACTCCATAATGTCGGTGTAATGTCGGAAATCCTGGCCCGCCGTCGGCTCGTCCAGAATGATAAGCTCGGGGTCCTGCACCAGCACGCTGGCGATGGTCACGCGCTTTTTCTGGCCGAAGCTCAGCGCCGAGATGGGCCAGTTGCGGAACGGGTACAAGCCGCAGACCTTCAGCGTGTCCTCGACCCTGGTGCGAATCTCAGCATCGGTCAGGCCGCTGCCCTGCAGGCCCAGCGCGACCTCGTCAAAGATCATCGTCTTGGAGATCATCTGGTTCGGGTTCTGCATGACATAGCCGATATGCCTGGCGCGGCGGCGGATGTTTTCGTCTTTCAGGTCTTTTCCGTCAAAGAAAATTTCACCGCTGTCGGGCGTCTCAAAGCCGCAGATCAGCTTGGAGAGCGTTGACTTGCCCGCGCCGTTGCGGCCCACGATGCTGACCATCTCCCCCTTTCCAATCGTGAAGCTCACATCGGACAGGGTGTGCTGGTCCTTGCTGTAGCCGAAGGACAGGCCCTTGACCTCCAGCAGCGGGGTCGGGGCAGGCTTGGCCGCGGGCAGCGGCTCGGCGCGGAACCAGGTGCGCAGCTTCTCGGTATCGGCATCATCCAGTACGACGGAGTCAACGTGGGCGGGGTGCTTGGCGGGCGTGATGTCAATGCCCGCATACCGCATAGCCGTGACGTAAAGCGGCTCACGGATGCCGTTTTCTGCCAGCAGTGCGCCGGACAGCAGCTCGTCGGGGCGCAGGTCAGCCAGGATGCGGCCCTCGTTGACCAGCACAATGCGATCCACGCTGCGCCAGAGCACGTCCTCAAGGCGGTGCTCAATGATGAGGACCGTCGTGTCGGTCTTTTGCTGGATCGAGTCGATCAGCTCAATGGCCTGCTTGCCCGTGGCCGGGTCAAGGTTTGCCAGCGGCTCATCGAACAGTAAAATCTTCCCCTCGTCGACCATGACGCCCGCGAG
>OLQN01002278.1_pt1 | contig 13114 bp, 11 predicted proteins | sample 1673181 | NCBI WGS metagenome assembly OLQN01 (sample SAMEA3136763, study PRJEB25190) | human gut metagenome | biome: human gut; feature: human-associated habitat; material: faeces | place: Austria | collected 2013
TGCTGCCCACCAGCAGGGTGAAGGGCTGGCGGGGGGTATAGCCGTTTTCCGGCGACGCACCCACAAAGTAGGAGAACGGGATATAGCTCTTGCCGTCCCGGAAGCGGTCGTTCAGGAAGGAAATCTCCTGCCCGTTCATGGGGCGGGGCCCCCGCAGCCAGTTGAGCATCTCCAGCCCGATGTTTTTATCGGCACCGTAGGCGCACAGCGCGCAGACGGTGAGGGCTGCGGTCTTAAAGGGGGTGTCCAGACTGGCCTCCGGCAGTGCCTGCATCTGGGCAAGGCTTTCCGGCAGAGCCTGAAAGGTAAAGGTGACGGTCTGGTTGCCGGAAACATTTGCGGCGGCCTGCTTCATCTTATCAAAAAGTCCCATGAAAATACTCCTTTCTGTTTCAGCTGTAAAGGGTTCAGCTCCGGTTCGGGTCATGGCGGGGCACAGTCCGCCTGCGAACGATCTTCTGGTTCATATCCAGACTGAGGTTTACAAAATAACCGTTTTCAAAATACCATGCAAGGTCCTTTGTGTCCATGCCAACGCTGTTGCATAGCCACCGCAGGGGCACCTCCGGCCCGGAGTAGCTCTCCACCCTGCGGGCGATGGTTCTTGCATGGTAGCGGCGTTTTTCGTTGCGTGCGAACAGAACAAGGGGCACTGCGCCCACCACGATCCAGAACACATACCCGACAACGTGGGAGGTGTCCTTAGCCTGCAGGTCCAGACAGAGGGTATATAGCCCGCCAACAGAGCAGAACACGCAGAAGGCAAGCCCCGCGTTCCGCAGCCATTTGAGGACACGGGGAATCTCGCCGCGGGCTTTTTCCGAAAGATAAGGGTTCATAAACATACTCCTTTCAGAACGAGCCGCCTCCACCGCCGTGGGTGGTGCCGCTGGAAGAGGTGTGGGTGGAGCTGCCGCCGGAATCGCTGGAGCTGGACTCCTTCGGTCGCTCGGTGCGGTGCACGTCACGGTACAGGAACAGCTCCCGGCTGTTGGTCAGATTCATGCTGCCCTCCCGCACATAGCTGGCGGCATTCTCATGGAACGCCACGCTGCGCAGCTGGCTTTTCATCACATGGACGACGACCCACGCCAGCACAAGGCCGATGCCCAGCGCAAGGAACAGGTACATGAGAGACAGCGGCTCCCGGGGCAGGTTATTCACATCGTAGGGGTTGCCCGCCCGGGCAGCGTCGATGTAGGTATCCGACCACTGGACAAAGGTGCGGAAGGCACCGGCGTAGTCTCCATCGGCCATGAAGGGGGTCATCTGCTCGCCAAGGTACTGGATGCCGGCATCCGTAAAGGCGGTGATGCCGTAGCCGCAGGTGGAGATGTGCCACTTGCGGTCGCCCACGCTCACCAGCAGCAGCACGCCGTCCATATCGGGGCCGTAGCCGTACTGGCAGTAGTCATACAGATCATCGGCAAACTGCTCCATGCTGTCGGCACCAACGCTTTCCATCGACTCGATGGTGGCAATGGTCACATCGAAGCTCTGGCGCAGGCTCAGCTCTTCCAGTGCGTCCTCCAGCTCGTTGTCCTCGTCCTCGGTCAGCACCTCAGCGTCGTCGAACATGCGGTAGTACAGGTCGGCAAAGCCGCCCTCCACCGCAAACGCCGGGACGGTCAGGATCACCGCAAGCATCAGTGCTGCCAGCGCCGCAAAGAGGGAGTGCAGTCGGTTGGAAGTCTTTTTCATCGTTCGTCCCTCCTTTACAGGATCCGTGCCAGCCACAGCAGCCACATCACGCCGTAGGACGCGGCGGAAAGGGCAGCCGTAAGGCCCAGCATCCACTTGCGGGCAGCGCCCTTGTCCACGGGCAGGTCACCCACGAATTTGCCGGTCTGACCGTTCATGGCAAACAGATAGTTTTCGCCCCGCCAGCTGGTGCTCAGCAGCCAGACCGGGAACAGCGCATACTTTGCCTTGCCGCCGTGCAGCTGGATGCTGCTGTTATCCACCTTGACCGAATCGTAGCCGGTAACGGTCTGCTGGAACGTCTCCTCAGTGGAGCGGCGGATGCGCTTGTTGGCCCGCTCGATGCTGTCCTCGGCGCTCACATCGTATTTATCCGCCACATAGCCCGCCAGATAGGCGGTCTGGAAGGGGATGGCGTCCTGCATGGCAAAGGGCTCGATGGACTCCATCAGGTCGTCCTCGATCTTGGACGAGCCGTCCACCGGCACTGCGTCAAAACCCAGTGTGCCGTCCCGCCGGACGGAGTAGTAGTTGGTCTCGGTATAGTCGTATTTGCTGTCCGACCAGCAGCGGGTCCGGGTGGCGGTAAAGCGCAGCTGGGCGTCGGCGTCGCTGTCGAAGAGCCAGAAAGGCACATACACACCCTTGATCTCGTCGATGTGGTTCTGGCTGCGGAACACCCGGGGCAGCAGGATCTTGCCCTTGAGATGCTCCTGCAACTTTGCCTTGGCGGCCTTTTTGTCCAGCTTGAAGGGGATGATGAGGTCGGGCCGCAGGGCCCCGGCAAACTGTCCGGTGAGGACGATGGGGTTGCCGCAGAAGGGGCAGGCCGAGGCGGCCATGGTGTCATCGCCCACGATCTCGCCGCCGCAGCTCTTGCAGCTGTAAGTATGCAGACCGGCGGTCTCCCCTTCTGCCCAGCTGCCGCCGGGGGTGGTCCACTCCATCTCGCTGGGCTTTTCGTCCTTCAGCTCCTCATCATAGCCCTTGAGGGTATCCACATCGAACTCGGTGTCGCAGTAGGGGCATTTCATCTTCTGGGTGGCGCTGTCAAATTGGATGGCGCCATCGCAGCAGGGGCACTTGTATTCCAGCATTCCTGCCATAGCGTTTCCTCCTGTTGTTCCAAAGGGGGCCGGGGGCTTTTCCCCGGCCCCGCTGTTTTTGCGTTGGTCTTCCCGCCGAAGCGGTCGGCTCAGAAATCCGTAGTGATGCGGAACACCACCGGTTCGTCCGGCTCGGTGGCTTTGCCGTGGTGGCCCACTGCCAGGAAAGCATTTTCTTCCAGCGGCAGGAAAACATCAAAGGTGCAGAAGTCGCCGCACAGCTGGCACAGGGTCTCGCGCTCACCCACGGGAAGGGACTTTTCCAAGAAGGTACCGTCCGGCCCGTACAGCTCCCATACATAGCCCGTGTCCAGCAGATAGCCGTTGGGGCGCTTCATCATCACGGCGTCAAAATTGCCCACCGGCTGCGTGCTGCGGGCCAGCTCATTGCCGTCCAGATCAAAGGCGGCAAGGTAGTAATCGCCGCTGGAATCCAGCTCGCCCACCGTCAGCAGCTCGTCCCCGCTGAGGTTCAGGGAGGGCATGCTGCAGAAGGGGCCGATCTCGTTATCGCCCTCCAGCGTCAGCTCGGTGTACTCGCCGTCCTGCACCAGCACCGGTGCGGAGTCGGTCCAGTAGATCACGGTCAGGTCCCGGTCCTTGGAGGAATAGCAGCTGCCCATGTAGTCCAGCGCGTCGCCGGGCTCTTCCGGGTCGCTGCTGTTCAGATCGTAGCAGTAGACATCAAAGGGATCCATGGCGTACAGGATGCCATTGCGGTCGATGCTGAGGGCGTTGCTTCCGTCAATGTTGTACTCTGCCACCGGGGTCATCCGGTCGTCCTTGATGGCATACTCGAAGATTTTAGCAGACTGCTCTTCATCGTCCTCGTTGTAGAAACTGAAGAAGTAATTGCCCCGGTAGGTATCCGCGTGGATCACATGATAGGCACCGCCTACCTCGCGGCGGACGTCAAAGGGGATGTACTGCGCCTTGAAGGTGTATTCGCCGATGGTCAGCTCCCCGGTCTGGAACTGGGTCACAGGGGGCCCTGCGGGGGCGGCTTTGCCCTCTGCTGCTTCCGGCTGTGCCGAAGCGGACGGGGCACTGCTGCTGGAAGCCGGTGCGCTGGAAACGCTGGAAGCGCTGGCAGCACCGGAGCCGCCGCAGGCGGTCAGCCCGAGGGCGGCGGTGGTAAGGCCCATGGCCTTGAGGAAATCTCTGCGCTGGATCTTTTTCATATCCGTTCCTCCTTTTTCAGTCACTGCACCTTTGCAAAGGCTTCGTCAGCACGGCGGCTGTACAATGCCATGCCGCCGGTCTGGGCATCGTTTGCCAGATTGATGTTCTCCACAAAGCGGGCCTTTTCCTGCTCAGAGAGCTGCCCGCCCTTCATGGCGGCGGATGCCACGGCACCCATGGCACCGATCATGCCCATCTGGCCCTTCAGCTCCCGTTCCTCGGCCGTGGACATCCGGCGGCCGAACATGCTGGTCTCATTATCGTGGACTCCGAAGATGTGGTCCAGATGCTGCCGTGCGATGTGGGCATAGCCGATCTCCCGCCGGTCCCGCTTGCTGAAGCAGATGACCAGCTCCTGCTTGATGTAGGGGTGGGGGCGCATGCCCCGCTGGGTCTGGGCCTCGGTGATGCTGCGGGGCTGCACCAGCTTCAGCTTCAGGCCGCCGCCGTTGAGGGTGGGTTCCTGGCCCGGCTCCTTGGCGGGGGTCTCGTCCAGATATTCCTCATAGCTGGCGATCTGGTCGTAGCGGATCAGCTCCGGCATCTTGCCCCGACCGCCGGTGCGGTCGTCGATGTACAGCATTCCAAGCTCATCGCAGAACACCAGCCCCATCTGCGACGGGGTGGAGGGGTATGCGTTGACCCGGAACTCGGTCTTGTTGAACACCTCGTCGAACACCCGCTTCATCCGGGCCATGTACGCCATGTGCTCCTTGGCTTCGTCCAGCGTCAGCTCGCTGAGCCGGATATACTTGGAGCACTGGTTGCCGCAGTCATCGCAGAGAAACTGTCCGTCCCGCAGTTTGGAGCGGTGCATGGTGCCGCACTCCTTGCCGCAGACGGCGCAGTTTTGTTTTGCGAATAAGTTGGAAAAGAATCCCATCATGATATGCTCCTTTCATTGCTCTGTATTGTCAGGTCCGGTCGCTGTCGTCAAAGGGGTCGCCGCACTCGGGGCAGAACTTGGGCGGGTGAGCGGGGTCTGCCGGCTCCCAGCCGCATTTGTCGCACTTATATTTGGGCGTACCGGCGGGCTTGGGTTTGCCGCACTCGGAGCAGAACTTGCCTTTGTTCACTGCGCCGCAGCTGCAAGTCCAGCCTTCTGCTGCCGCCGGGCGGGGCTTGCCGCACTCCGGGCAGAACTTGCCCGTAACGGTGGCACCGCAGCTGCAGGTCCAGCTGTCCGCAGCGGGCTTCGGCTCCGGCTTTTTGCTGCCACATTCCGGGCAGAATTTGCCGGTAACGGTAGCACCGCAGCTGCACTTCCAGCTGTCTGCCGGGGCGGGTGCGGGGCGACTGACCTGCTGGGGCGCGTCCACGCTGTCCGGGCGGGCCTGCTGGCCCATAGCGAACAGGTTCTGGGCGCTCATGCCGCCCATGCCGCCTGCACCGGCTGCCATGCCCATGCCCATAAAGCCGGTCATGGCACCGGCGGTGTTGCCGGCGGCGGTCTTCATGGCATCGATCTGACCGCCCACCAGACGGGCTGCGGCGGTGGTGGGGTCGGTGGTCATGGCGTTTTCTTCCCACTCGGTGATCTTCTTCTGCTGCTCCTCCGGGATGGACAGGGAGTTGATGTTGAAGGAGAACACTTCAATGCCGCGCTTTTTGCGCCAGACATTGGACAGCTGCTCGTTGAGGGCCTCGGAGATCTCCAGCGTGTGGGCGGGGATCTCGTAATACTGCACCTTGTTGGCCGAAAGGGTGGCAAGGGCAGGCTGCAGGGCGTTCATCAGCTCGCTCTTCAGCCGGGGTGCGATCTCGGATGCGTCATACTGGGTGGAGACGTTGCTGCACACGTTGGTGTAGAACAGCAGCGGGTCGCAGATGCGGCAGGTGAAGCTGCCGTTGCACCGCAGATTGACCGAGAGCTTGTAGCCCCGCTCCTCGCTGACCACCACCCGGAAGGGGATGGGGGTGGCGGTGCCGTACAGGATCTCGCCCAGCTCCTTGGTGTTGATGTAGTACACGCGCTGATCCTTGCCGGTGTCGCCGCCGTAAGTAAAGCGCTTGGCTACGGTCTGGAAGGTCTCTGCCAGACTGTCGCCGAAGTTGCCGGTAAAAACGCTTGGCTCGGTAGAAGCATCGAAGGTGAACTCGCCCGGCTCAGCGCACACCTCCACCACGCGGCCCTGCTCCACGATGAGCATGCACTGTCCGTCTGCCACGGCGATGCCGCTGCCGTTGGTGATGATGTTGTCCTCGCCGTTGTTGGAGCTGCGGCGGGAGGTGCGCTTCTGGCCCTTGACCATCAGCACATCCTTGTCCAGAGAATCGCAGTAGAAAAATTCCTTCCACTGGTCTGCAAGGGTTCCGCCCAGTGCGCCCATACCTGCTTTGATAAGACCCATAGTAATTTCCTCCTGTATGTTTTATTTGTGCAAACGATAACTTTCTGTTATCGCACGGTTTCCGGTCTTGGTCACGGTTCAAGGGTAAGTTCCGGGGAGTCGTTTTTCCAGTAAGCGGGACGTGTGTCCCGGTCAAACAACTGCTCTCCGGCGCGGTATTTCAGGCTGCAACCGCTGGGACTGCCGTCATCGTTCAGCAAAATGGCCCAGAACTCGCAGGGCCTGCCGTCCGTGTCGGTCAGCGTGAAGTGCAGCTCGGTGCCGTCCTCGGTGCGGCCCTGTGTTCCCTCTGCGGTGCCGGTCAGAATGCCGTTCCACCCGACCCATTCCACGCTCATGCAGCAGCTGCCGTCCGGCAGGAAGGTCATCCAGCGGATGCCCTTTGCGGACTCGTCTCCGGCGCGGTAAGTGCCCCACAGCTTGCGGGGGATGGCGGTGTAGCCGATGTCGTCCCACGCCTCGGTGCGCTGAAAAACGTACCAGACCTCACTGCCCTTTTTGGGCCCGGTGGACTGCATCAGCAGTGAGCCGTCCTCCATCATGGAAATGGTCCAGCGGCTTCTGCCGTCCTCGCTGAGACTTGTCAGGTTCCAGTCCTGACTTTTTTCCCCGTCCCAGCGGGTAATTGCGCCGGCATTCAGCTCTCCGGTGCGGGTCTCGGCAGCGGACTGGATCTGCGGGCTGACGTATGTTTCCCGGACGAAGGAGACGGACACCGTGCCGGTGATCTCGGCCTTTTCCAGCCGCAGGGTGCAGCTTTCGTTGCGGTCGGCGGGGGCATAGCTTTCACCCTGCGTCACCGCCGTGACTGCCATCCACTCGGCCAGCACCTGCTGCTCCCAGTCTTCCGGCAGGGCTGGAGGTTCTGCCACAGTCTGTTCGGTGCGCCGCCCGTCTGCCCCGGGCTTTTTTTGCGCCGGGCGGTCTTCCGGGGTGGAAGCAGCGGCGGAGACAGAGGCCGGGACGGCGGCGCTTGCCGGGGTGGCAGTCTCTGCTCCGCAGCCTGCCAGCAGCGCTGCGGCCAGCAAAGCGGCCGGTATACACCGCAAGGGGATGTGTTTCATCTTGCACCTCCTGCTCGTTTATCAGCCGTAGCTGTGGGTCAGCACCAGCGGGACCGTTTCGTTCGTCAAGGGGTTCTGCCCGCTCAGGGGGGTAAGGATCAGGCAATCAATGCTATAATCAAGCTTCAATGCAGCGCTGAACGCAACCCATTCCGGGCCGTTTTCGGTGTCGCGGATAAGAGAGAAGCCCAGCGCGGTGCCGTCCGGGGTAGCGCCCAGATAGGTGACAGCACCCTGATAGAAATAGCGGTTGTTGTGGGTAGCCAGCTGGCAGCCGCCGCCTGAATTCAGGTCCAGCCAGCACAAGTTTTCCCCTTCCCCAAGGGTGAAGCTGCCGGTGGAATCTACCTGCTGCGGGCTGTTCCACTCAGCGGTCAGGGGGGCAAGCTCTGTTTCCGTACCGTCTGCACACAGCAGGCTGACCTCGGCGTCCCGCAGCGCCAGCGCAGTGCCGTTGTTGGCAATATAGATGGGGTCGGCACAGAGCAGGCTCTGGCCATACAGCAGGCAGCGCAGCACATCCACATACTCCACAAAGCCATCCTCGGTAAGCAGGTAGACCACAGGGTGGAAGGACGCGCCCAGCTCACCGATGCACACATCTACATAATTATTATAGGCGTTGCGGATGGGCAGGGTGACATCGCCGTCCAGACGGATATCATAATCCTCTGCCCATGCGATGGTCTCAGGGGTGCGTTTGATGGTAACGGTGCGGGTGTCGCCATCCAGCAGCACCGAAACGCTGCCGTAGGTATCGGTAAGCACCGGCGTTTTGGCAGGGGCGGCGGGGGTCAGCGGAAACTCCACCTCCAGCGGCCGCCAGCCGCTGCCGGCGGTGGTGTGGTATCCGGCAACAAGGGTGACGGTATTTTCGTTTTTCAGCAGAACGGTCAGGTCTTCCAGCCCGTTGTCCCGCAGGGTGTCGGCACGCATCCCGGAGAGCATGCCGCTTTCCCGCAGGGAGTCGTAATATTCCTGCTGCACCATGTTGCGGTCAAAAGTCTGTATGGCAGCACGGTACACCGCAAGCTGCGTCTCGTCCGGGTCCAGCCCCATACACATGAGCAGCTCGGTGACCGAAAGCTTGTGCCCGGCGGCAAAATCGAAACACCAGCCCTGAGAATAGATGGGGTCGGTACCGCCGTAGTAGCTGCGCACCACAAGGCTTACGCAGTCGCCGTACCAGTAGGCGTCCCAGTCGATGTAGATCTGCGGGCACCATTCGTCCTGCGACACCTCAGCCTGCGGGTAGCTTTCATAATCCCGATATTCCGCCGCATACATGGCGGCAAGCTCATTATTGATATATTCAGCATCCGGGCTGTCGCACACAAGCTGTGGCACATGGATGGTCAGCTTCTGTGCGCTGCCCCACTCGTTCCGGACGGTTTTTTCCAGCGTGAACTGCTCCGTGATGCGGTCTTTTTGTGCCGTCTGCACCGCCGTGTCTGCGGCGCTTTGGGAAGCTGCGCCGGAGCCTGCGGGGGCAGCGGGAGCCGCCGCGCCGCCGCAGCCGGTCAGCCAGAGAGCCGCCGCCAGCACCGCAGCGGCAAGGCGTTTGTATTTCATGGTCGTTCTCCTGTGATCTCAGCCGTAGCTGCGGGTCATCTGCAGCTGGGTCTCGCCCTCGGCAAAGGGGTTTTGCCCGGCGATCATGGTCAGGGTCAGGTTCTCGTTGTACTGGTCGTTCTTGAACGCCACCACAAATTCGAGTTCCTCATCGGCAGAGATGCCCAGCACCACGCCCTCGGGCACAACGCCCAGATACGCGGCATCGCCCCGATCCACGCGGCTGTTGTCCTGCACGCCCAGCTGAACGCTGCCGTCGCTGGTCAGGTCCATCCAGTTCCAACCGGTTTCAGAGGTGTAGTTGTAGGAGCCGGTGACGGAATAGGGGATCTCCTGCGCGCTCCACTCTGCCGACAGGGGAGCCAGTTCCAGCACAGAGCCATCCGCCCGGCGCAGGTTCACCTCGCTGCCGCTGCGTTCCAGCGCAGTGCCGTTGTTGGCAAAGTAGATGGGGTCCTGACAGATCATGGCGTTGCCGAACATGAGGCAGCGCAACACGTCCACATACTCCACCACGCCGTCTTTGGTCAGCAGATAGACCACCGGGTGGAAGAATCCGTCCTCCTGCTCCCCGATGCACACGTCCACATACTCGTTATAAGCGCCAAGGATGGGGTAGCTGTGCTCCTGTTCCACCCGGATGCCAATGTCTCCCCATTGGTCGGTCTTTGGCGCGGGGCTCAGGGTGATGGTGCCCTGCGTTCCCTCCAGCTGCACCCGCACACCGTCGTAGGTGTCGGTCAGCACCGGGGTGTCGGCGGTGGGCAGCGAGAGCTCCATATCCAGCTGCTGCCAGCCTTCTTCGCAGCTGTACTTACCCCGGAGCACCAGCTGATCCTGTTCCGGCAAAAGCAGGCACAGGTTTTCCAGTTCATTGTATTCCAGCGTATCCATTCGCATTTGCGAAAGCTCTCCGCCGAGACGCAGGCCCTCGTAATACGCGCCCTGCGCCATCTCCCGGTCAAAGGCCTGCATGGCCTGCCGCTGCACCTGCTGCTGCACGGTGTCCGGGTCCAGCCCCATGCGCTGCAGCATCTCGGCCACGGTGAGCTGCCTGCCGGTGGCAAAATCGAAGCACCAGCCGCTGTAACGCCACGGGGCGGTGCCGCCGTAGCGGCTGCGCACCACCAGACTGACGCAATCGCCGTACCACCAGTCATCCCAGCCCACACCGATCTGCGGGTACTCGCCGCCCGGCTGCCCGGCCTCCTCGTAGGCCTCGAACTCCCGGAAATCCGCCGCATAGATGGCGTTCAGCTCATCGTTGATGTAGGCGGCATCCGGGCTGTCGCATTCCAGCTGCGGCACATGGACGGAAATGCACTGCACCGCTTCCTCCCCCCACACGCCCGAAACGTTCTTTTCCAGCGTGTACTGGTCGGTGATGCGGTCTGTCTGGGCGGCCTGCGCCACCGCGCCGGGGGTGCTTCGGCTGCTGTCGGAGCTTTGGTCGGCAGCGGCGCTGGGGCTGCTCTGGGTGCCGCCGCACCCCGCCAGCAGCAGGGCCGCAGCCAGCACAAGGGCCGCAAAGCGTTGGTATCTCATAGTAGGCTCCTTTTCTATGGTATGGCTCAGCCGTCTCCGATGCCTTGCCACTTGTCGATGATGTAGGCGGCCCAATAGGTCTTGTCGTTGATATCCACCACAGTGATGCCTACCTTATTCACCACCGGGTCGTCCTCATGAAGCCCCGGCACACCGCCGTAGTCCTTGATCAGTTCATCCACCAATTGCTGGAACTGGGCCTCGGTGGCGGGGTAGAGACGATCCATGCTGTAAAGGTGCTTTCCTTCGTGGTCGAAATCCACGCCTACCCGGTACTGATTGAGCATACCGAAGATAGCCGTGGAGCCGGAGCTGTAACCCGCCTCGTGCAGACCTTCCCACATCTTTGCCGCATAGTCGCCCTCCATCCGCAGCCTGAGCCCCTCTTCCGCCGGGAACTCCGGGCTGCCGTTATCCACAAACATCTGCACATCTGCCTGAATGGCGTGTTCCAGACCCTTGCTGTACTCGAACTTGATGTTCTCCACCTTTCGCCGGGCCAGCTCTGCGTTGAAAATGGTCAGGATCTTCTGCCCGTCCCGGATCACAGGGATCGGCGGCGAGGGAGGCGTTTCTGTGGCGGAGCCGGAGCTTGTGGAGCCGGAGGAGCAGCTATCGTCACAGGCTGCCAGCGCCAGCATCACCGCCGATGCGCCGGAGAGCTTCAGGAAAGTCCGTCGGTTCATCTCTTTCATGGGGGTGCTCCTTTCTTCTTATAAAGCCCCGGGCACACAGGAGGATGGGCAGTGCCCGGGGCCGGGAAATTTCCAAAGATCAATGGGGGACCTTTTCGCCCACCACCAGTGCGATGAAGTAATCCTCACCGCCGATGCTGCGCACCGACATGGCAAAGCAGCGTGGGTTGTCTACCGCCATGTCAACGCCTCCCGACATATCAGTCAGCCAGTTCTGTCTCTGCGCCTCGTTGGTGGGGTATTTCAAGGTCTCCAATTTGTCCGTTCCTGCCGGTCCAAGGCCCGCAGTAAACTGGTGATCATAGATGGGATACCCCTTGTTAAACAGCGCCTGTTTGATCTCCGCTTCCTTTACATTTACATCGTTTTTGAACTTTGTTTTGTCAACGACCGGCTTTCCCTCCTTTACAAAGGGGCTGATGAGAAGGTCGGTAAGTTCTTCCAGATCCTTCTCATAGACCAGCTCCGTCAGACCCTTGTCCCTGCGGAACTGATTGAGGGCGTCCAGTGCCTGCTGGACTCTGATGTCATCGGGGGGCGTCGGTGCGCTGGGGGCACCGCCGCAGCCTGCCAGCGAGAGTGCCACAACGGCTGCGCCGCTAAGGGTGAGGAATTCGCGTCGGTTCATCTCTTTCATGGGGGTGCTCCTTTCTATAAAGCCCCGGACACAGGGGGAGTGTGCCCGGGGCAAACAGGGGGATGTCTTGATGTCTTGTTATCTTATGCCGTTTTGTTCCAGAACACGGTAGCAATCATGTAGGTCTTGCTCTGAACCACCGGGCAGTAGATGCTGATGAACTCTGCCTTCCGGCTGAGACTATACCCCATGATCTTATCCACAAATTTCTGAACCACCGCATCCTCGCAGGAATACTCAAACGTCAAGGATACCTCCATACTTCCTTCCTCGCCAGTCGGTTCAGAGACTCCGGCAGCTCCTCCAAGTTCATACTTGTTCCTCATTGTGTATTCCCACGCTGTAATATCACCCAGTTTCTTCATGTCTTCCGGTGTCAGCGTATGCACCGATTCTTGTGCGTTCTCGAAGATTCCTCCTTGGATTTTTATGGCTTCCTGCGCCTCCTGATTGAGAATCAGCTGCTCATGGTCAACTTGACCTGCTTCAAACTTTTCCTTCCAGACCTTGTTGATAGCTGCCAGCAGCTCGGCTTCCTTGCCGGTGGGCACTGCGGGTGCGGAGGGCCCGCCGCAGCCTGCCAGCGAGAGCGCCACAACGGCTGCGCCGGTAAGGGTGAGGAATTCGCGTCTGTTCATCTTTTTCATGGGGTGCTCCTTTCAATACAGTATAGGATAGATTACGGTTCGGGATTTGCGGGAAGTCCGTGCATCTCTGCCCCGCTTCAGATCGGTGCAAAGTTTACCATTACCGCCACCGTATAGGTCTTGCCCTTAATGGTGGGGCAGTAGAGCCCGATCATCCACTGCTCGCGATGCGGACTCGCCAGTCCATGCCCGGCCAGACGCCGCACAAACTCCCTGACCTCGCTCGGATTACTAGGATACAGTTGCTTTAATTGCATACCGTCATGGGTGCCGTTAGAAACTCCCACAGTCCCCCGATAGCTTCCGTTTCCATATTTGTTCCTGATTTCCTGTATCATTTCAGACTCACGGAGTTGGTACTCGTGGAATACATCATCAGGCAAGTTCCATTTGCGGTAATCCTCTTCGTCTACTTCAGGTTCATTGGTTTCAAAGGGGCTGGCTGTAAACTTTGCGAGGTCGGCAGCCTCCTGACAGTAGGCCACAGACTTGCAGATATCAAGTTTGGGATTGGGGACTACGTCTCTGTTGACTTCATACCAGACCTCGTTGATGGCTCTGAACAGGGCCAGCTCTTTGCTCTCAGAGGCCGGAGGTGCGGGAGGCACGGAGGG
>OLQN01002293.1_pt1 | contig 13065 bp, 12 predicted proteins | sample 1673181 | NCBI WGS metagenome assembly OLQN01 (sample SAMEA3136763, study PRJEB25190) | human gut metagenome | biome: human gut; feature: human-associated habitat; material: faeces | place: Austria | collected 2013
TACCATCATTGGAGAGTTGAAAGCCTACTTGACCCGCACCGTCCTCACTGTTGGTGGTATTGCGGCAATGGCGGCGATGGTGGGGCTGGCGATCTATATGCTGATCCGTAACCAGATTCTGTATAAAAAGAAGATGAAGAAAGAAGCCATGCAGGAAGAAGTTGATTCCACGATTTCCAAACTACGTGAGACAAAGGACAAACGTGAAGCTCTTTCGCTGTTCCGTGAACATAGTCGCGACGAGCTTTGTGACGTGCTGAACTTCGCTTCCGACACTTTCAACCGCTCCGTTCATGGCTTTATGGATGAAAACCTGCGCGAACTTCGCAAGGTTATGAGCGCGATTGAGGAAAAGAAGAGTTACTTGAAACAGGTCAAACGTGTCGGCACGTTGGGCGTTACCCAGTTGGAGCATGATATTGCGATCGATAAAGGTTTGTACTATTATCAGGGGAATGATTTTGCCAGCGAGATCGTGTTCAGTATCCGTCGTCTGACGGAGCCAGGCAAAGAGCATGTCGACAATCATTTTAGCCCGCTTTGTGAAGTACAGAAGGAGGATTTCGGAAAGATGACCGATGAGATCGTTTCTTTCCTGAACCGCAGTTCGGTTATGATCGAAAGCAATGATTATCATCGTATGGATGACCTGATTGCCGAATCGGTCGATCTGACGGCTAAACTGACGCTTCTGAAGAAGGAGGAACTGAAACGTATCCAAGGACAGAGCGGTAGTACGAAGGTCAGCATGGTCTACCTAAATATGGTACAGGAAGCGCAGAATGTAGTATCTTTTACAGCTAATTTGCTGAAAGTGAGCCGGAAGTTCCAAAAAGAATAATCGGTGTGTTACTTTTCTCTTGAAAGAAAAGTAACCAAAAGTTCAAGGCTTAACCGTCTGGGCTACTCCGGGCAAAGACTACGCTGTCGCCTGCCCGGAGTAGCGAAGCAGGTTCGGCCTTGACTTTTTGGTTACTTTTGGGTCAAGCCAAAAGTAACTATAACGATAGCATTGTCTTTTCTTTGACAAGATCACTCTCATCCATCTGAAGCGAAGGAACCGTGCACATCTTGATGTAGTCGCCGGTCTGACAGGTATAATCGTAATAAGCCTGTTGTTCGGAGGTGAAATCCTCCTTTTGGATCAAGCCGCTTTCCATGGATAAAAATTCTTCCGTATCCGTGCAGTCAGACTTCTTGATAAGTAGGATGCGGCGTGCAACCGGGTTCCGGTTGTAGTCAAGTCCGATATATAAACCGCGCAGTTGCCGGGGATTCCGGAAGAATGGGATTTGCAGATAGATTGTTACCAGCGTGAATTGAGGCGAGGGGTTTTCGCTGAACATGCAATAAAAGTTCTGTGGATCACCTGTGACTCCCATGCCCCATTGTGCTTCCCCGTAAGCATTTAACCGTCCGATGCGGATGTACTCCTTGTTTTCGGATAGACTGATGATAAAAGGTTCCATCTTCAGGCAGTCCGAGGAAGAAGAAAGGCTGTAACTCGTGTAAAGTCCGCATATGTTGTCCACCCGTGTGGTGGAAAGCAGTATTTCTTCTTGCAAATGTTCGAGGAAAGGGTTGGCTTTCCGGTCGGATTGCATGTTCGGTTCCATTTTGCCCAAACGTTCCAACAATTCCGGCAGGACGGACAGCAGGCGTCGTTTGGATATGTTGTTGACCAATACGATCGCATGGTCCAATGCCTCCTCGTGCGAGCAGTTTTTCAGTTCCTCGAAATAAGTCGGGAGCACTGTTGTGTACAGAGAAGACAGGATGCTGGGAGCCATTCCGGCACAGTCGGCAATCTCCTTCATCTTGATCCCGTTATTGCGCAGATATTCTATCTGCCGGTAGAGTTCACGGAAGTCATCCATGTTGTTCTTATTTACTGTTTTATATTGCAAAATAAATACAAGCGTGTTGCATTTCCGTTACATGAATGTTACATAAATATTGCTTTATAATCGGTTGATTTATAATATATATAAATAATGAACATTCATGTTTTCAGTAATATTCCTGTAACATGCCACGTCTACTTTTGCAGCCGTAAACAAAATGACAGCATGTTATGAACAACGAACAACAAACTAAAAATCCATCTCGGAAACGGTTATCCGATTTTCTTTTTATCCTCTGGGCCGGCGGTGCGGCTCTTTTATCTTATTCATTGGTATATGCACTGCGCAAGCCTTATACGGCGGCGGCTTTCGAGGATGTCGAGTTCTTCGATATGGATTATAAGGTGGTTGTTACGATCTCCCAGATAGTAGGATATGTGATTTCTAAGTTTATGGGGATCAAGTTGATCTCCGAACTGAGACGGGAAGAGCGTTTGAGGTTTATCCTGATGTCTGTTGTGATGGCAGAGCTTTCGTTGGTTTTCTTCGGTCTGCTTTCCGCTCCTTACAATATTGCAGCTATGTTCCTGAACGGCCTGTCGTTGGGTTGCATGTGGGGGGTGATCTTCAGTTTTATCGAAGGACGTCGGATGACGGATATCCTTGCCAGCTTGTTAGGTGTCAGTATGGTGATCAGTTCCGGGACGGCCAAGTCGGCTGGGTTGTATGTTATGAATAACCTGCATGTGAATGAGTTTTGGATGCCTGCATTGATTGGTGCTGTCGCACTGCCTCAGTTAGCATTGCTCGGATATGCCCTGAACCGTCTACCTCAACCGACCGAAGAAGATATTGCGATGAAATCGGAGCGTGCGACATTGAATGGGAAACAGCGTTGGGAGTTGTTCAAGAATTTTATGCCTTTCCTCATGATGTTGTTCGTTGCCAATATAGCCATCGTGGTGTTACGCGATATAAAAGAAGACTTTTTAGTGAATATCATCGATGTTTCCGAATATTCGCCTTGGCTTTTTGCGAAGATCGACAGTGTGGTGACACTTATTATCCTTGTGGTTTTCGGATTGATGGTTTTTGTGAAGGATAATCTGAAAGCTCTTTCTATTCTTTTCGGGTTGATTATTATGGGGATGATTGTGATGTCTGTTGTCTCTTTCGGGCAGGAACGGTTCCAGCTTTCTCCTGTTGTCTGGCTGTTCGTCCAAAGTCTTTGCTTATACATCGCGTATCTTACTTTCCAGACGATTTTCTTCGACCGCTTCATTGCTTGCTTTAAGATTCACGGGAATGTAGGGTTCTTTATCGTAACGACGGATTTTTTGGGATATACCGGGACGGTGCTTGTGCTTGTGCTGAAGGAATTTTGCAACCCGCATATCGATTGGGCGGTATTTTATAACCAGTTTGCCGGGTATGTCGGTATCTCCTGCTGTATCACCTTCATTTGTTCTTTTGTATATTTGCATCAGCGTTTCCGTAAGGAAAACGGGTTGGTTGTCAAGAGCAACGAAGTGCTCGAATTGGATACGGCTTCGCGGAATGCGATCACGATGGCTTGATAAACGAATCAGTATAATAAAAGAAATAAATCAGTTATGAAAAAGATTTCATGTGTGATTATGGACTGGGCCGGAACGGCTGTTGATTTCGGGTGTTTTGCCCCTTTGAATGCTTTCCTGAAAGTTTTCTCTGAAGAAAAAGGAATTGATATAACCTACCGGCAGGCGCGTGAGCCGATGGGATTGTTGAAGATAGATCATATCAAGGCGATCCTGAATATGCCGGAAGTAAAAGCCAAATTTCAGGTTCGCTATAACCGCGACTGGAACATGGACGATGTAAACGAAATGTATCGGAGCTTCGAAAAGCATTTGTTCTCGTCTCTCCGCAACTTTACGGATCCGATCCCCGGTGTGCTGGATACGATGAAGCTGTTGCGCGAAGAAGGAATTAGAATCGGTTCTACAACAGGCTATACACAGGCGATGATGGAAGTGGTTCGTCCCGATGCGGCAGCTAAAGGCTATGTGGTGGATAACCTGGTTACTCCGGATGATGTTCCCGCCGGGCGTCCTGCCCCGTATATGATCTATAAGAATATGATCGACCTGGCTATTCCTTCCGTTGATAATGTGGTGAAGGTAGGAGACACGATCGCCGACATCAAGGAAGGAGTGAATGCCAAAGTATGGAGCGTCGGTATCGTGACCGGTAGCAACGAGATGGGATTGACAGAAGAGGAATACAACCACCGTTCGTCCGACGAACTGATCGAACTCAAGCGCGAAGTGCGTGAACGGATGCTGAATGCCGGTGCCCATTTTGTCTTGGACAACATTATGGAGCTCCCCTCCTGCATTGAGAAGATTAATGGTAAATATTGATTTATAATAAGGATATCATGAATACAAAAAGAAATTACCTGTTGCTTACCCCAGGTCCCCTGAGCACATCTGAAACAGTTCGCGAAGCGATGCTTCAGGACTGGTGTACTTGGGATAAAGATTATAACGAAGGAATTGTAACCCCCATCCGTAAGGGCTTGTTGGCTATTGCCGGACTGGATGAAGACGAATATACGGATGTCTTGTTGCAAGGCAGCGGAACATACTGTGTGGAGGCCACCATCGGTGCAGCCGTGAAGCCGACCGACAAACTTCTGATCCTGGCGAACGGTGCTTACGGCAAACGTATGGCACAGATTGCGGAATACTATCATATTGACCATGTACTGGTCTCTTTGCACGAGACGGAATTGGTGACTGGTGAAGTGGCTCGTAAAGCCCTCGAAGCCAATCCGGATATTACGCACCTGTCGATGGTACATAGTGAAACGACAACCGGTCTGCTGAACCCGATCGAAGAAGTGGCCGAAGTCTTGAAAGGTCGTAACATCACCTTTATCGTTGATGCTATGAGTAGCTTTGGCGGTGTGCCAATTGATATGAAGAAGCTGGATATCGACTTTTTAGTCAGCAGTGCCAACAAATGTATCCAAGGTGTTCCCGGTTTCGGTTTTATCATTGCGAAGAAAGATAAGCTGATCGCAACGAAAGGAAATGCCCGTTCTCTCTCGCTCGACATCTATGCGCAGTGGGAAACGATGGAAAAAGGCGGTGGCAAATGGCGTTTCACATCGCCTACACATGTGGTGCATGCTTTTTATCAGGCCATGAAAGAACTGAATGAAGAAGGCGGTATCGTTGCCCGTTCGGAACGCTATAAGCAAAACCACCGTACGCTGGTCGACGGTATGCGTGCGTTAGGTTTCAAAACTCTGCTGCCGGATGCTTCGCAAGGCCCGATCATCACCTCTTTCCTGTATCCTACTGCCGATTTCGATTTCCATTCTTTCTACGATCAGTTGAAGGCAAAAGGTTTCGTCATCTATCCCGGTAAAATCTCCGACGCTGATACATTCCGTATCGGAAACATCGGCGATATCTTCCCTGATGATATGGAAGCACTTTTGCAGGCAATACGATCAATAAGCTACTAAAAAATTTCAATAACCTTGTAAATAGTTCCCACATACGGGAACTATTTTGCCGTTAAGAAATAGCAAATCGATAGTTGTAATGTAAGAAGATTTTTGTTCCTTTGGGGGCGAAAATCAATAAGGTACTTAGTGAAATCTTTTATTTGTATTCTGCTGGCATTATTCCAGTTTACAATATTTACAGCGATAGGGGCGGTTGGTGAACCGCCCTTACATGAATTGCCCCTAAACCTTTCCGTGTCCGATGCAGGGGTACGGGATAGCACATCCCGGATGTCTGTCATCGAATATAAATTCAAACCGAAAAGCCTGATCCTTCCCGCTTCCCTGATAACAGTCGGAGCGATTGGCACTGCCATAGACGGGATGAACGATTTCCATCTCTTTTCCCGCAAGGATTCCGTCAAGAAGATACGGATCGACGATTACATGGAATGGGGCATGTTGGGTTGGGTTTTTGTCTGCGACCTGATGGGGAAGGAGAAGCATAATTGGGTGGATCAGCTTTGCCTGGTTGCCATTGCCGAAGGCTTCAACGCTGCCATGACACGTACGGTCAAATATACTGTAGGCGAAATACGTCCTGACGGTGGTCCTCACTCGTTTCCTTCCGGGCATACCGCCAATGCTTTCTTAGGGGCACATGTCGCTTGGAAGGAGTTTAAGGACAGCTGCCCGGTATTAGCCTACTCTGGCTATGCGTTAGCGACCTTCGTCGCTTGTTCGCGCCTGTACAACAACCGTCATTGGGTGGCTGATGTGATTGCAGGAGCCGGTTTCGGTATTCTCTCTGTCGAGCTTGCCTATTTGACCTATTTCCCTATCCGTAATGCGATCGCTCGTAAAATCAATATGAAAGGAAATGATCGCTTGGTCGTTGCTCCAACGTTTAGTCCTGATGGGGGCGGCCTTTATCTGTCATGGAAATTTTGAAGATTTATGATTTATGAATTATTATCGACATATAAATCATGAATCACAAATTTTCCCCAACTCCTCGATAAATGTCCGGTCGTTGCTGAGGCGAGGTATTTTGTGTTGACCGCCTAATTTTCCTTTCCTGCGGAGCCATTCGTAGAAGGTCCCTTCACGGGCAACTCGGATTTCCAGCGGTTGGAGGGAAATTTCTTTATAACGTTTTGCCTCGTAGTCGGAATTAAGCTGTTGCAAGGTCTTGTCCAGCAAGGAGGCGAAATCATCGAGTGAAGGCGGCATTTTCTCGAATTCGATCATCCATTGATGGCGGCCCTTTGCCTTGTCCAGCATGAAAAGGGGAGCGGCGGTATACTCTTTCACTTTGGCTCCTGTCTGGCGGCAAACCCTGCTGATCGCTTTGTCGGCATTGTCTACCATCAGTTCTTCTCCGAAGGCATTGATAAAGTTCTTGGTGCGTCCCGATATTACGAACTTGTGCGGATAAAGGGAGGTGAAACGGACTGTGTCGCCGATCTGGTAACGCCATAATCCGCCGGAGGTCGTGATCACCATCGCGTAGTTTTTCCCTACCTCTACAGCTTCTAACGGAAGGACGGTCGGATGTTCTTCCCCCACTTCGTTAATCGGGATAAATTCATAAAAGACACTATAGTCGATCATCAGCAAAAGGCTGTGTTCCTCCGGATTGTCTTGGAGGCCGAAAAAACCTTCCGATGCATTGTAGGTCTCCATGTAATGCATCCGGTCCGAAGGAATCAACGCTTTGTATTGGTCCCGGTACGGCTCGAAACTGATCCCGCCGTGGAAGAATACCTCCATGTTGGGCCAGACATCCGTCAGGTATTCGCTTCCTGTCTTTTGTAATACGGCCTTGATTAGTACCAGCATCCATGAGGGAACACCGGATAGGCTGTTCACGTCGGTTTTCCAAGTGCTTTCGACAATCGCCTTGATCTTGCTTTCCCATTCATCCATAAGGATGATCTTTTTGTCGGGGACGCGAATCAGGTTGACAAGAGGATTCAGGTTCTGCAACAGGACGGCAGAAAGGTCCCCGCAATGTGCATTCCGGTTCAAAGGGGAAGGACTGTGGCTTCCGCCCAGTATCAACCCTTTGCTGGCGAAAAAATGGCTGTCGGGATTATTCTGTAGATAGATGGAAACGGTGTCGAAACCGCCTTTGTAATGACACCCTTTCAGAATTTCGGGTGTGACGGGAAGGAACTTGCTTTTGTCGTTTGTGGTGCCGCTGCTTTTTGCGTACCATCGCACGACCGAAGGCCAAAGGATATTTCTTTCTCCGTTTATCATACGGGTGACGTATGGTTTTATGTCATCATAGGTCTGTAAAGGAATCCGCTCACAAAAGTCTGCATATCCCTGAATACTTTTGTAGTCGTGTTTTAAACCCCATTCGGTATTTCGGGCGGTAGATAAAAGGGACTTCAGCTGTTTGTGCTGGATGGCATCTGCATCCTGGGCAAACCTTGCGATCTCTTTTTGCCTGGGGCGGAAGAGTAGTGATATTGTATTTGTCAGAATATCCATGCTCCTGTTGTTTGAATTGCATGCAAAGATACGATAAATTTTATTATCTTTGTACAACAAGTACTTAATCCCAAAAAACGATGAAAATAGGTATTCTTTCCTCTGGTGGCGACTGTCCCGGAATAAACGCCACGATACGTGGTGTCGGTAAAACGGCCATTATGCACTATGGCATGGAAGTCATCGGCATACACAGCGGCTTTGTCGGCCTGCTGAATAAAGATGTCCAGACTTTTGACGAACGCAGCCTTTCAGGTATCCTGAATTTGGGCGGTACGATCCTGGGGACTTCCCGCGAGAAACCTTTCCGTAAACTCCTGGCTTCAGGCGAAAGCGAGAAACCGCAGCTCATTAGGCAGAATTATGAAGAACTCGGCTTGGATTGCCTCGTCTGTATCGGCGGCAACGGGACACAGAAAACCGCAGGTATGCTCTCGGCGATGGGTTTGAACGTGATCGGTGTGCCGAAGACTATCGATAACGACATCTGGGGGACAGATATAACGTTCGGTTTCGATACGGCTGTCAATATCGCGACTGAAGCGATTGATCGCCTGCATTCGACCGCCAGTTCGCACAAACGGGTAATGGTGGTGGAGGTGATGGGACACCACGCCGGCTGGATTGCGCTATATGCCGGGATGGCCGGAGGTGCTGATGTGATCCTGCTACCTGAACTGGGCTTTGACATGGACCAGATAAACGAAGTGATCTTGGACCGTGCCCGCCGTGGTAAGCCTTATTCCATCGTGGTTGTGGCCGAAGGGATCGAAACACCTGACAAAGAGCGTCCTTCCGTCTATGTGACGCGTGTCATAGAGGAGGCGACAGGTATCGAAAGCCGCGATACCGTCTTGGGGTATATTCAGCGTGGAGGCAATCCTTCTCCCTTCGACCGTAACTTGGCTACCCGTTTGGGCGGACATGCTACGGAACTGATCGCAAACAGGCAATTCGGACGTATGGTTTGCATGAAAGGCAGTGAAGTCGAATCAATTCCTCTGTCTGAAGTGGCCGGTAAGTTAAAACTGGTAACTCCCGAACATGATCTGATCATTCAGGGGAAACGGATGGGAATATCGTTCGGAAATTAATTTTCAGCGGGAACAGCTTCTATGCTTGTTTCCGCTTTTCTTTTCTCTGTATCTGCTATCTCCTGTCCGCTATTTTCTACGGCTTCTTCAGGTAGATTTTCGAATTCGTTTTCGGCTGTGCTCTCACCGGTTTTTTTCTTCTTGAGTTCCGAGATGAATTGTTGGAATGTTTTGTCAGTCCGTAATTTCTTGATCGCCATCTTGGCTGCGCTCTGCTGGGATTCCTTTTTCGAATAGCCGATGCCTACGCCTATCTGTGTGTCAGAAAGCGTCACACCTGTCTGGAACACCGGATTTCCATCGTTGTCGGTAAACGATTCGATTAGGTCGAACGATATTTCAAGCTTGTTCTTTTGGCTCCATTCGATCAGACTCGATTTGAAATTGACTTCTTTACGGGCGATGGTTTCCAGATTGACATATTTTTTGATGAGCACGTTCTGGATGAAATTATAGCAGACTTCGTAGCCCTGGTCCAGATAGATCGCACCGATCAGTGCTTCAAGGGCATTTCCATACATGTGGTTGTTATGGGAACTTAGTTTGGCGGAGTACACGACCATCTTGTCGAGTCCCAGTTCGACAGCAACACGGTTCATCGTCTCGCGCTGTACGATTTTGGAACGAGTGTTGGTCAGGAATCCTTCCCGCTTGTTCTGAATCGGCTACGACCGCATCCAATACGGCATCACCCAAAAACTCCAACCGTTCATTGTTCAGCCATCTGCCGTCACCGCTTTCTACGGAAGAAGATTTATGGAGGAAGGCTTGTTCATAAAGGTGGATGTTATCGGGATAAAAACCGAGTATCTTGTATAAAGAAGAATAAGGCTCCTTGTTCATGTTCTTGAGGAGCCTTATTCTTTTGTATAGCTTTGTAAACACGTTACTTCACAAATTTTTTAACAATAGCACAAGCGTTGTGACCTCCAAACCCGAAAGTATTGGAGAGTGCTGCCCGCACTTCTCTTTTTTGAGCTTTATTGAATGTGAAATTCAGTTTATAATCTATTTCAGGATCATCATCACCATCCGCATGGTTGATTGTCGGAGGAATGATACCATCGTTTATCGCCTTAATGCAGAACATTGCCTCGATCGCTCCGGCCGCTCCCAAGAGGTGTCCGGTCATTGATTTCGTCGAACTGATATTCAGGTTGTAAGCGTGATCTCCGAAAACTTCCTTGATCGCTTTTACTTCTGAGATATCTCCTACCGGCGTAGAGGTTCCGTGAACATTGATGTAATCGATGTCTTCCGGAGTCATCTCTGCGTCTTCCAGTGCGTTACGCATAACCAACTTGGCTCCTAATCCGTCCGGATGGGAAGCTGTCAGGTGGTAAGCATCGGCAGACATGCCGGTTCCGGCAATCTCGCAATATATTTTAGCACCACGAGCCAACGCGTGTTCCATCTCTTCCAGGACCAGACAGGCAGCACCTTCTCCCATAACAAACCCGTCACGGCTTGCGCTGAACGGACGGGAAGCGGTTTCGGGCGAATCGTTGCGGGTAGACAGCGCGTTCATCGAGTTGAACCCACCGACCCCAGATTCCGAAACGGCAGCTTCGGCACCACCGGTTATAATTACGTTAGCTTTTCCTAAACGGATATAGTTAAACGCGTCACTGATCGCGTTGGTTGAAGATGCACAAGCTGATACTGTCGCAAAGTTGGGACCATGGAATCCGTAAAGCATGGAGATATGTCCGGCTGCAATATCGGAAATCATCTTCGGTATGAAGAACGGATTGAACTTAGGACCGATCGTGTCTTTGATCTTTGCATATCCTAATACTTCTTCGTCGAATGTCTTGATACCACCGATACCAGAGGCAAAGATAACGCCGATACGGTTCTTGTCTTCCTTGTCCAAGTCCATAGCAGCGTCGTCAATCGCTTGTTTTGCGGCATTTATTGCGAATAAACTATAACGGTCACATTTGCGGGCTTCCTTACGATCCATTACTGTCAACGGATCGAAGCCTTTTACTTCGCATGCAAATTGTGTCTTGAATTTGGATGCATCAAACTGAGTAATAGGCCCGGCTCCACTCTTCCCATTGATAATACCTTCCCATGTTTCCGGGAGAGTATTACCAAGAGGAGTAATAGCTCCAAGACCTGTTACCACAACTCTTTTTAATTCCATACCTTTAATTAAAAGGATTGATTACTTCGCGTTAGCTTCGATGTAAGCAATGGCGTCGCCTACAGTTGTAATCTTTTCTGCTTGATCATCAGGAATAGAAATACCGAATTCCTTTTCGAATTCCATAATCAGTTCTACAGTGTCAAGAGAGTCTGCTCCTAAATCGTTAGTAAAGCTTGCTTCGTTTGTAACTTCTGTTTCTTCAACACTTAATTTATCAACGATGATAGCTTTTACTCTTTCAGCAACTTCAGACATAACTTTTTCAATTTAGATTAATAAATACGAATATACTTTTTAAATTTGCAGTGCAAAGAAAAGAATTTTTTATGTTACAAAACAAATTTAATGAGCTAAAAATGCGGAAAACTGCACATTTTTTCTTTTCTTGTGCACAAAAAAAGGAGAAAACATGAAAAACGTAGCAATTTTTGCTTCCGGATCGGGTACGAACGCGGAGAATATCGTCCGATATTTCTCTAAAAGTGAAACTATTAAGGTGGCAGTTGTTTTGTCTAACAACCGGAACGTTGGTGTGCATGCCCGGGTGAATAAGTTGGGTGTTCCTTCTTTTGTCTTTTCGAGGGAGGAATTTGCAGATGGGGCGCCTGTCTTGGCAAAGCTTGCGGAATATGATACGGATCTGATTGTCCTTGCCGGCTTCATGAATAAGATCTCCGATCCCTTGTTGAATGCCTATCCGGGTAAGATTATCAATATTCATCCTGCACTTCTGCCTAAATACGGAGGCAAAGGCATGTACGGGATACACGTGCACAAGGCGGTCGTTGCCGCCGGCGAGCGGGAGACCGGTATTACGATCCATTACATAGACGAACATTACGACGAAGGAACGGTTATCTTTCAGGCAAAATGCCCCGTCCTGCCGTCCGATACGCCGGAAGAGGTTGCCGCGAAGGTGCACGCACTCGAATACGCTCATTATCCCAAGGTTATAGAAGATTTGCTTGCAGCCCGTATTTGAGGGATTGTATCAGAAGTTCGCGCTCAGTTGCATGACATAGGTACGGGGTGCGGAAACGAGCATCGGACGTGTACTGTATTCTTTGTTGAACAAGTTATTCACCATGAACTGGAAAGACAGTCCTTTTATGATCTTCACGCCTGCACGCAGGTCGACCACACAGTAGGGCGTGTTGTTTTTCGCCCAATAGGAATGAAGTGTTTGTCCGTTTACGTTGCCGAAGAGGATGTCGCGCACGTAGTCCATGATCTCTGGTTGTTCTTTTGTTCGCTCGTCCACCATCAGGTAGTCTACGGCCAACGTCTTACTTTTCCACACGATATTGGTTCCTAGTGTCAGCCGTTTCCATTGGAAGTCAAGGATGGCTTTCACTGTGTGTTTTTGGCGGTACTTCAGGTATTTGGATGTATTGGACTTCTCTTTCATCTGCATCGGATCATCGTAGGTCGCCTCTTCTTCGTTCTTTTTCTTATAATCGGCGTCTTCAGGTTCGATGAATACATATCCTAAGTTGTAGCTTAGTGTGGTATTGGGATTGAACGTGTAGACACCGTTCGTACTGACTTCCGCCCCGTAGATACGTGCTTTCGACACGTTATAGAACTGGGCGCCGAATCCCGGCATCTGGCCTTGGGTAATCATGCTCAAGAGGTCGCGCACACCGTTGATATACTGAAAAGTCGTATTGTTGAAGATTCCGAAGCGGAATTCGATCATGTCGGTATATTGGGTATAAAATCCCGCCAAGTCGAAGAATCCCGTCAGGTTTCCGAACTTATATCCCTGTTTGAAGCCCAGTTCGGCATTTACACCTTTTTCGGCATTCACCTCTTTGTTCGGGTACACGCCGACACCGCCGATGTCCTTACGGGCATATTTCTCGGTCAGAGAGGGATAGCGGTAGCCTTGCCCGAAGCTGGCGCGGATAAAGCTGTAGAATTTGCCGAGGGATATATCGCCAACATCTATGTAGATTATGCCTGCTACAC
>OLQN01002300.1_pt1 | contig 13036 bp, 9 predicted proteins | sample 1673181 | NCBI WGS metagenome assembly OLQN01 (sample SAMEA3136763, study PRJEB25190) | human gut metagenome | biome: human gut; feature: human-associated habitat; material: faeces | place: Austria | collected 2013
TAGCTGAGCAGGAGGGACAACTGATGGAGATGGAAGCCACGGGAGCACCTCAAAAACACCATCGTACACTAAATCAGTAAGTTGGCACCATTACCGACAAGCCGTACCCTTGTTTGTAAATAAACACGGTTTTTATCTGAATGGAGATAAAGCCAGCTAACATTGCGCGTGGAAAAGTACAAGCTATTAATTCTGGTATAGCAAACTCGTTGAGGTTGTGTATAAAAGCCGCTTGTGCTAAAAAGCAGGGAAAATAAATACAGTCCCCGACATTGCAAATGTCATCGTACCCAAAATCGGTGCCCGTCCGGTGCCGGGGTATTTTTTGCATTCCTACAAAAAGGCTGGCAACGGCGTGGTGCAAACCCAACCGGTTGCTGTGGCGGTGTGCCTGCAAACTGTGGTCCGGATACCGTCACTTAAAATTTACCAACAGGCTAGAAGATGGATTTTAACTTGAAGACGGAAACAGAAGAGCAAACGCTGATCGATAGCGTGCGCAATACGTTGACGGAGCAAGGTGATGCCCTCCGCCATCTGGCAGAAGTGATTGATGCAAACGAGTACAGCACCGCCTTATCGCTGATGCTGAACTGTAAAGGTCACGTTATTGTCTCCGGTATGGGTAAATCCGGGCATGTCGGGCGTAAAATGTCCGCCACGCTCGCCTCGACCGGTACCCCCAGCTTCTTTATTCACCCGGCGGAAGCTTTCCACGGCGACCTCGGCATGATCACCCCTTATGACGTGCTGATCCTCATCTCCGCCAGCGGGGAAACCGACGAAGTACTGAAACTCGTCCCCTCTTTAAAGAACTTCGGCAACAAAATCATCGCTATTACTAATAATGCTAACTCCACGCTGGCAAAACATGCTGACGCCACGCTGGAACTGCATATGGCGAACGAAACCTGCCCGAATAACCTGGCGCCGACGACCTCAACAACGCTGACTATGGCGATTGGCGATGCGCTGGCGATTGCGTTAATTCACAAACGCCATTTCAAACCTGATGACTTTGCCCGCTACCATCCGGGCGGTTCACTGGGCCGCCGTCTGCTGACGCGCGTTGCCGACGTAATGCAGGTTCACGTGCCCAATGTCGATATTAACGCTACTTTCCGGCAGATTATTCAGGAATTGACCAGCGGCTGTCAGGGTATGGTCGTAGTAAAAGAGAACGGCAAACTGGCCGGGATCATTACCGATGGCGACCTGCGCCGCTATATGGAAAAATGCGAAGACTTCGTTAACGGCACCGCTCAGTCGATGATGACCCGCAATCCGATCACCATGCCGCTTGATAGCATGATCATCGATGCGGAAGAGAAGATGACTAAGCACCGCATTTCCACGCTGTTGATCACTGATAGCACCCAGGATGTCATTGGTTTAGTTCGTATTTTCGACTAGATCCTGGCTATACAGAAATATAAGTAACCCCCCAGCGGTCTGTTGCCGGGGGGCTCAACGTTGAAAGTGACATGTCTACACACAAAGTAAAGTTGCTGGCTTCCTCGCTACGTGCGCGTACGGCCAAATTTAATCTTGCCTGGATCCAGCAACACCTTGCATGGATTGTAATTGCCGCTCCGATGGCGCTGCTGATCGTCTACCTGGTGATCTTCAGCCAGCCGCGTTATATGAGCGAATCCAAAGTCGCCGTAAAGCGCCCCAGCGATATTGAAGGCGCCAGCCTCAACGTCGGGCTGCTGCTTGGCGCGTCAAACCCCAGCTCCGCGGAAGATTCGCTGTATCTGAAAGAGTACATTAACTCCGCAGACATGCTGCGCGTGCTTGATAAACAGCTTAATTTCCACGACGCGTGGAGCAAAAGCGGGCTGGACTTTATCTATCATCTCCCTAAAAACACCACCTCGGAACAGTTCCTCAACTATTACCGCGACCGTGTTTCCGTGGTGTTTGATGATAAAACCGGCCTGCTGACTATTCAGACTCAGGGGTTTAACCCGCAGTTTGCCCAGCGCTTCAACCAGGCGGTATTAAAAGAGTCCGAGCGGTTTATTAACGAACTGTCGCATAGCATTGCCCGCGACCAGCTGAACTTTGCCGAAGACGAACTGCGCCAGGCGCGCGCGCGTCTGGATAAGAGCAAAGCGGAGCTGCTGGCTTATCAGAACAAAAATAACATTCTCGACCCGGAGGCCAGCGCCACTGCGGCGACCTCGCTGGTGATGACCCTGCAAGGCAAGAAAGTGGAGCTGGAAGCCGAACTGCGCAACCTGCTCACTTATTTGCGTGAAGACGCGCCGCAGGTCATCAGCACCCGCAACGCCGTTAAAGCGCTGCAGGCGCAAATTGACGCCGAGCAGAGCAAAATCACCGCGCCGGACGGCAAACAGCTGAACAGCATGGCGGCGGATTTTGACGAAATTAAAGCGCGGGTAACTTTCGATACTGAAATTTACTCTATGGCCATTAAGGCAATTGAGAAGACCCGCCTTGAGACGGCCCGCAAATTAAAAGTGTTGTCGGTTATCAGTTCGCCACAGCTCCCTGAAGAGTCCAGCTTCCCGAACAGCGGTTACCTGCTGGCAAGCTGGCTGCTGGTTTGCTGCCTGCTGTTTGGCACCATTAAACTGCTGCTGGCCGTAATTGAAGATCACAAAGACTAATTTTTGACGCACGCAACGTTACAGAGTTGAACATGAAATTACTGAAATCGGTACTGCTCCTTCTGGTCTGCCAGGCGGCATATGCGGCAAGCCCGACCGACATCACGGCCGATCCCAATCTGACAGGGGCGGCCCCGCTGCCCTCGCTTATTTCCGGCAAAACGGAAGAAACCCAGACCGCATCCGGCTTTGACGACACGCCGCCGCCGGTGGCCGCCGCGCAGCCAAGCCGTATGTTCGGCGCGCAGCTGTTTACCTCTATCAGCGCCGCTTCCGGCGCGGGCCTGGGCTTTAACCCCGGCTATGTCATCGGCCTTGGCGACACCATTCAGGTGCGTCTGTGGGGCGCTTTCCAGTATGACGGCGTGCTGACCGTTGACCCGAAAGGCAATATTTTCCTGCCTAACATTGGCCCGCTGAAAGTCGCCGGCATGACCAACGCACAGCTGAACAACACGGTGACCAATAAGATCAAGGAGGTTTACACCTCTAACGTCAACGTTTATGCCTCGCTGCTGCAGGCGCAGCCGGTGAAAGTGTTCGTTGCCGGCTACGTGCGCAGCCCCGGCCTGTATGGCGGTGTGGCGTCTGATTCGCTGCTCTCCTACCTGAGCAAAGCAGGCGGCGTGGACAGCGAGCGCGGCAGCTATGTTGATATCACCGTCAAACGCGGCAAGTCGGTGCGCTCAAGGGTGAACCTGTATGATTTCCTGCTTAACGGTAAGCTGGGGCTGTCACAGTTTGTCGACGGCGACACCATCGTGGTTGGCCCGCGTCAGCACACCTTTAGCGTGGAAGGCGACGTCTTCAACAGCTACGATTTTGAATTCTCCAACAGCACCATTCCGGTAACGGAAGCGCTGAGCTGGGCGCGTCCTAAGCCGGGCGCGACCCACATGACGATTATCCGCCAGCAGGGTGCGATGAAGCGCAGCGAATACTACCCGCTGAGCTCCGCGCCGGGCCGCTCGTTGCAGGATGGCGACAAGCTGATCATCAGCACTGACCGCTTCGCAGGCACTATTCAGGTGCGCGTTGACGGCGCCCATTCCGGCGAACATGCCGTGGTACTGCCGTACGGCGCAACCATGCGCCAGGTGCTGGCGCAAATCCGCCCGAACAGCATGTCTCAGCTCAGCGCGATTCAGCTTTACCGCAAATCGGTTGCTACCCGCCAGAAAGAGATGCTGGACCTGTCACTGCAAAAACTGGAAGAGGCTTCGCTGTCGGCGCAATCCTCCACCCAGGAAGAGGCGCGTCTGCGTATGCAGGAAGCGCAGCTGGTGAGCCGCTTCGTAGCGAAAGCGCGTACCGTGGTGCCAAAAGGGGAAGTGGTGCTCAATGAGAGCAACATCGACTCCGTGCTGCTGGAAGATGGCGATGTCATCATGATCCCGGAGAAAACGTCTCTGGTGATGGTGCATGGCGAAGTGCTGTTCCCGAACGCCGTAAGCTGGCAGAAAGGGATGGATGCTGACGACTACATCAAAAAATGCGGCGGCCTGACGCAGAAATCAGGTAATGCGAAAATCATTGTCATCCGCCAGAATGGCGAATCGATAGATGCCGACGACGCCGACGATCTGCGTCCCGGTGATGAAATCATGGTCCTGCCGAAGTACGAATCGAAAAATATCGAAGTTACCCGTGGCATTTCGACCATTCTTTACCAGCTTGCCGTTGCCGCCAAAGTGGTGCTGACGCTGTAACAAGCCGGTTCTTAAGTCCTTCCCCGGCACAGGCCGGGGAAGGCTATTTATCCATTCCGGATTTTTTCTTACTGAACAATGTATTGATGGAGCGAATGAACAGCGTACTGGGCGTTTATTCTGGCGGCATCTGGCGTATTCCTTATCTGGACAGTTTCCTGCCCGGCGAGCGTGTCCGACTCTCGCCCTTTAAAGCCATCCCGGCCAATGTCAACGCTATCGCCGTCTGGGGCTATCGCCCGAGCGCGCAAAAACCGGCTGCGCTGGCGCAGGCTGCGGGCCTGCCCGTTATTCGCCTGGAAGATGGGTTTATTCGTTCTTTAGGGCTTGGCGTACAGGACTGCCCTCCCCTGTCGATAGTGATCGACAGACTGGGTATCTATTACGATGCCTCTACCCCCAGCACGCTGGAAACACTGGTACAGGACCGCGAGGGAAACCGCCCGCTGGCAGATGAAGCCCACGGGTTAATGCGCGCTATCGTGGATAGCGACCTGTCGAAATACAACCAGGCGCCGCCGTTTATTCCTCCCGCCGTGATGCCGGACGCGGTGCTGGTCGTCGACCAGACTTTTGGCGATATGTCCGTTGCGAAAGGCAACGCCAGCGCCGACAGCTTTCGCCTGATGCTGGAGACCGCGAAAGCGGAAAACCCCAATGCTGAGGTGTGGGTGAAAGTGCACCCGGACGTACTGTGCGGCAAAAAAGCAGGCTACTTTACCGGCCTGCAAAACGATCCGCGGGTCAAGCTGTTTGCCGAAGACGTTAGCCCGCAGTCGCTGCTGCGCCACATGCAGAAGGTCTACGTAGTGACCTCGCAGTACGGCTTTGAAGCGCTGATGGCGGGTAAACCGGTTATCTGCTTTGGTCAGCCGTGGTACGCAGGCTGGGGGCTGACGGATGACCGTCATCCCCAGGCTGCGATGCTTGCCAAACGCCGCCAGCCCGCTACGCTTATCGAGTTATTTACCGCCGCCTACCTGCGCTATTGTCACTACCGGCACCCGGTTAGCGGCGAGCCGACAGGCCTTGCCGAGGTTGTCGACTGGCTGGCGTTACAGCGCAGCCACACGCTGGCGCGCCAGGGCACGCTGTGGGCGCCGGGGCTGAGTCTGTGGAAGACGGCCATCCTTAAGCCGTTCCTGAAAACCGCAGGCAACCGGGTGCGTTTTGCCGCTAAATGCCCACAGGCCAGCGCGCTTATCGCCTGGGGAACGCGGGGTGAAGCCCGATGGCAGGCACAGGCCGCCCGGCAAGAGATCCCACTCTGGCGCATGGAAGATGGCTTTATTCGCTCATCCGGGTTAGGGTCTGACCTGCTGGCGCCGCTTTCGCTGGTGCTGGATAAGAGCGGGATTTATTACGACGCCACCAGGCCAAGCGATCTGGAGAACCTGCTGAACGCCAGCAACCTGAGCGAACGCCAGCGCGCCCGTGCGCAGGCGTTGCGTTTGCTGCTGGTACAGAGCAAGGTCAGCAAGTACAATCTTGGCCAGGACTGGCATTTGCCGGCTGGAGCCGCGGGTAAAAAAGTGTTGCTGGTGCCCGGCCAGGTGGAAGACGACGCCTCTATTGCCACCGGCGCGCTATCTATTCGCACCAACCGCGACCTGTTGCGTACCGTGCGCGAGCGTAACCCGGAGGCGTTTATCGTTTTTAAGCCGCACCCGGATGTGCTGGTCGGTAATCGTAAAGGGATGGTTGACGTCGAGGATGTCGCCCGCTGGGCTGACTGCCAGGCGCTGGACGCGGACATCATTCAGTGTATTCAGCACGCTGATGAGCTGCATACCATGACGTCGCTTTCGGGTTTTGAAGCGTTGCTGCACGGCAAACGCGTATTTTGTTACGGCATGCCGTTTTATGCCGGTTGGGGCCTGACGCACGATGAGCATTCTATTGCCCGGCGTTCACGCTCGCTTAGCCTTGATGATTTAGTCTGGCAGACATTAATTGCCTACCCGACCTATATCCACCCGCAACGCCTTGAGCCGATGCTGGCGGAAGAGGCGGCATTATGGCTGAGCGCCGCACCGCGCGGTGAAATGAAAATATCAAAAAAGAATATTGGCCGTTTAGCCAGACAGTACCGTAAGTTATTGATGTTTTATAAAGTTAGATTTGGTTAGCCTGCTCTCTGGATACATGGAAGATGATGCAAAACACAACCGTTAAGACATTACTCGCAGGGAAAAAATATCTGCTGCTGCAAGGACCGATGGGGCCTTTCTTTAATGATGTCGCTAACTGGCTGGAAACGCTGGAGCGCGAAGCGGTAAACGTTGTCTTTAACGGCGGCGATCGCTTTTACTGCCGCAATCGTCCTTATCTGACCTTCACCCAGACGCCAAAAGAGTTCCCCGGCTGGCTGAAAGAGACGTGGAAGGATTACCCTTTCGATACCATTCTCTGCTTTGGCGACTGCCGTCCTTTGCATCAGGCGGCGCGGGCCTGGGCAAAAGCGAAGGGCATTCGCTTCCTGGCTTTCGAAGAGGGCTATCTGCGCCCGCATTTTATTACGGTGGAAGAAGGCGGCGTTAACGCCTACTCTCCCCTTCCCCGCGATCCCGATTTTTATCGTCATCTCCCCGATATGCCCCCCGCAGAGGTTCAGCCGTTAAAGCCGTCTGCTGGTCGCCGTTATATTCATGCGACCTGGTATTACCTGGTGGGATGGCGCTATCGTCACGAGTTCGCCCGCTATCGTCACCACAAGTCTTTTTCGCCCTGGTACGAGGCACAGTGCTGGGTACGCGCCTGGTGGCGCAAGCAGTGGTACGGTTTTAAGCAGCGTAACGTGCTGGAGACGCTGCAAACGACGCTTGACCAGCGTTACTATCTGGCAATCCTGCAGGTTTATAACGACAGCCAGATTCGTAACCACAGCCCGTATGCCGACGTGCGCGATTATATTAACGATGTGATTTTCTCGTTTTCGCGCAAAGCGCCGCTGAGCCATGTGCTGGTGATCAAGCACCATCCTATGGATCGCGGCCATCGCCTGTACGGGCCGTTGATTAAGCAGTTGAGTAAGAAGTATGGCGTGACAAGCCGGGTGGTTTACGTTCACGACCTGCCCATGCCGGAGCTGCTGACCCATGCGAAGGCGGTGGTAACGATTAATAGTACGGCGGGGATTTCAGCGCTGGTGCATAACAAGCCGCTGAAAGTGATGGGCAGAGCCCTGTACGACATCAAAGGCCTGACGTACCAGGGGCATCTGCACCAGTTCTGGACCGCGGACTTCAAGCCAGATATGAAGCTGTTCAAGAAGTTCCGCGCGTATTTGCTGGAGAATACACAGATTAATGCTGTGTATTATGGGGATATTTTTAGGAGTTCCACGACCATCAACACTGTAAAAATGGAAAACAGTACTTTTTATCAAAACAGTTAATTGTTTCTGATCATAAAAATTTCGACAGATTCATAACTCAATTATATTTACATATAATTTTTACAACCAATCGACTAAATCAGAGTCAATCATAATATTCAGGTGAATGGTTAGAGCTATTATGCTCCCATGTGGTATTATGACGAACAACGGTCGCAGGGATACCTGCGGCAACACATTTCTCCGGAATGTCTTTTGTAACAACGCTTCGCATTGCAATGATACTACCTCGACCAATTGTAACACCCTTCAATACAGCCACCTGGTCTCCAATCCACACATGATCTTCAATAACAATATTTTTACTCTGATTTATTCTACACTTACTATTCGTATCATAAATCGGGTGACCATCATTCGTTCGTATAATAACATCAGAGGCAACCAGACAGTCTCTACCAATAATAAGACTAGTGGATTCAACAACTCTCATATATAAATTACTAGTCACACTCAACTGTTCTCCTATTGTTATTGATGAAAATGCACCAATGCTGACCCGACCTTTTATTGTAGACCCCGAACCAATAGTCAGTCTTGAGTTCTTACCTAAAGTAATATCACAATCTGTTAGATTTACACCATCAGAAATTTCTATATATGCATTGCACTCGGTAAAAGTTATGTTCATTTGGGGTGAGTACTTAACCTTTCCATTTATAATTATTTTATTATTCTTATCATCTTCGTAGTTACAAATATCATTTATTTTAGTCACTTTTCCACCATTTATTTTAACTTCTAACAAAAAAAATAAAAAATAATAATCAAGTCCAATCTAAACAATAAAAAAATATGACATTTTTATGCAAACTTGAACTTAATTAAACGTAAAATGCAACATAACAAAAATCATCAACTTCAATTACTAACTAAAAACCCCAAAATGTAATTAACCAATAAGACACAAAAAGTAATTACAATCAGATCCAAATAAAAATGTCGAGTCATCATGAAAAACGACTCGACACAATCAACACTAAAAATATTAATGTTTATTTAAAGCATCTCTCATAAAAAGAGCTGGGTTTCTGAATAGTTTTCTAACCTTTCTTTTAAATTTATCATTTACAATAATTGCATCCGTTTGAGCCACACTCTTAATAGCAGCACTGGGTCTATCTACTATAGGTTTCGATATAGGCGTTTTAGAAGGCTTTGACTGTGCTTTTTGCAACTCAATATCTTTTTTTATTTTCATTCGCCCACCAAAACTATAGAATAATGGGGCATCTAAACTTACACCACTAGGTATTTTACCAAGTTCAATTTTTGAACCGGCAATATTTATATATTCAAATATTATCTCAGTAACAATACTTCTATTGGAACCATCACTTGCCTTTGTTTTCTTGTATTTTGAAACACCAAATGAATATACATTATTAATCAAGTGCCAATAAAACTTATAAACTCTATTTCTATCAACAGATAAATTACTATTAATTAACTGCAATGCTTCTTCAGGACTATGAGCCTCAACAGCCAAACCATCATGAGAATAAAAAGCCTGGGAAGCACAAATCACCGGTTTCATGAATGCTAAGGAGATGACACCTACACCTGAGTTCATCAAAAACACTTTATCAGCCAGATCAATTAAATCATGAATATGAGTACCATCATCTGCATAGAGTACACCGTCTATTTTCGGTAATTCTTTCTCAAGTGGATGATTTTTACAGACAATGAGCCAATTTCTTTTAGATAATTTACTGGCAATAAATGTTACCCATTCTTGGAATCCCTGGACAGAGCCAGCAGCTCCCGCGAAATATGTGGTAACAGTATCAGTTGGGCGTTGGAATGGAACAAATAAAACTTTCCTATTTCCTACCTGATATTTCTCTCTTAAATGTCTTGCCGTTTGTCTAGGAGAATTAGCTTCTAACGTATTTTCACTATTACATAAATCAAATATATATTCTTTAGTTTTAGCTAGTTGATCTTTACTTAAATCATTCTCCCATAATTTAGTATCATAACTCGAACTTTCATAATTAAATCCACATGAGTCAAAAAACCATGAATTAGGCAATGCACCTCTATCAAAAATAATAAAATCTATATTGTTATTTTTTATCTCTTGATACAATGACAAACGATGTTCATTACCATAAGGATTTAAGAGCAACACTCGATCTATTGAATTATCTTCAACATATTTAACTATATCAATCGGATGCTCAAATAAATTTTCAGATAAAAACACCAACTCACCCAAGGCCGGTGTTGCATGTCTTATTGCTTTAAAAGTTTGAGAGTTCGTATCAACAAGTAATAACGTCTTATTTTTTACACGATAATCACTTAATGGATATGGTTGTATTCTATCGCGATCAAAATCCTTCATTAATCTGTCGAGCAGAGAGAAATTCCTTTGTGTTTGCTGATAACCTGGAATTGTTCGCTTAGGATGCCACAGATGTTGGAAATATATTGCCCTACTAAAAATATCAATGCCATATAAAGAAAAATAGGCTCTAAAGCCTTTATAGCTTACTATATCGTTATTTTTTGTATTTTCATAATAATTTACTGTCCGAGGACCTTTAGCATAATAGCTAGCTAAGCGATGAAGCACATCATAATCTTCCGCACCATGACCATAAAACTCACGACAGTGGCCTCCGATTGCTAAATAATGATATTTATTAACAACTATTGCAGAACTGCCATAAGCAGGAAAATCCACGAAGTCATTGTGTGATTCTACAATTTTTTTATGTATCCAATTATTAAAAACAGCATCATCAAGATACTTACTTTCATGCAAGGTTTTGGTCCCATTCTCTGTAAGGAAGAATACTGGAACACAGAAAAAATCATATCTATTATTTACCATATCACGAGACAGCACCTCGTAATATATCTTATCATACATATTACGGTTAGCATAAAAATCTATGTCATTAAATATAACAACATCATCTTCAGAGTATTGAACACCAATATCTCGCGCATGACCTATGCTAAAAATCCTATCTTCAGAATCACATCTGATTATTTTAACATTATTACACTTCACGCCATCAAAAATATGTAGATATTGTTTTTCAGTACCATAGTCTATTATGAGAATATTAAATTTATCGTCAGGTACATTTGAAATAATGGATTCCAACCTCTCTTTGGCCTGATATACATCAGGAGTGACACGCAAAGGGATAACGATAGTTACTTTCATTATTTCTCCATTATCTTAGCTCTTCAGCCGTATAATCATTAATTGCGTCAGAAACATTATCATAAAATGTCACAATGTTATTTCGACGAACAAATAGAGCCACATCACAAAACTCTCTCAATGAATTCAAACTATGTGAAACCATCAAAAAACTTGATTTTTCATGGCGTTCTTTAAATAGGTCAGAACATTTCTTTTTGAATCTAGAATCCCCTACTGCCGTCACCTCATCTACCAAATAATAGTCAAATTTAAACGCCATACTAAGCCCAAATCCCAGTCGCGAGCGCATCCCCGAGGAGTAGGTTTTAATTGGCATATCGAAGTATTTTCCTAACTCGGCAAATTCCTCAACAAAAGCGACCTTCTCGTTGAGTTCATCCTTACTAGCGTATAAGCGCGCTACAAACTTCACGTTCTCTCTACCAGTCAGACTTCCCTGAAATCCCCCCGCTAAACCGACAGGCCAGGAGATCGTACTATTGGTAATTATTCGCCCACTATCGGGCCGATCAATACCACCGATCATTCGCAATAGCGTCGATTTTCCGGCACCGTTACGTCCAATAAGCGCCACGCTTTTCCCAGTCGGCAACTCAATGTTGAGATCTTTAAATACGTAGTGCCTTCCTTGCGGAGTTCGATAGGATTTTGAGAGGTTTTCAATCCGAATCATGATGTCAACATAGCCTCTTCACGGTTGCGATAGAGCGCGAGCCCCATAAAGAAAACAACCAGCGAGCACAAGGCCAGATAGTTAAGACTAACGCCCTGGCTTACATATCCTGCAACCACAGATGAACGGCTTAATTCCACAACATGTACCAGAGGATTCCATAGCAAATACGGCCAGTATTCTTTCGGAATCGCGTGTAATGGGAACATAATGCATGAAATGAAATAGAGGGGTTTTATGAAGATAGGAAGGAATTTCTCTGTTTCAGGGATCGTTTTACCCATGACCATAAAGATCATCCCAATGCCACAAGAAAAGATAACCAATAAAAACCACGTACAGGCTAACGATAATAGGTTGGTGATTTCAAATTGTTCACCAGCCAGGCCAACCACCGTCATCAGTAAGATATAAACAGCGACGTAGATAACTGTTTCTAGCAAAGCACGGGCAATAATTGTGTCGATGGGTTTTACTGGTCGATAGTTAAACAACCCCTGGTTGGCGGCGATTGCCCCAACGGATCGAACCGCAATATTGCTAAAAAGAAAATAGGGGATAATGCCATTCAGTAAAAACACTGGAAACGAAATATCCGGCATCGTCCGATGCATGATGAAACCGAAAACAGCTAGCAGGATCATCAGATGCGCGGCTGGCTCCAGGATCGCCCAGAGGTACCCTAGTCGGTACTTGCCAAAACGCGTTTTGATCTCGCGCAGAAACAGCGCCTTCACGGCGGCCTGTTGTACTTCTAACCCACTTCTGGCCATTGATATTTGTTACCTTGGTGCGATTGAGCACGCTACCGCCCTTGGCTCTAGCAACCAGATTACTCAATGCATAAATTAGAATAGAAAGCGTCAGAACAATTAGCATGCTAATTGCCAGCTTAAAATAAGATGATTGCTTAAGGATAATTCGCGTATACGTCTGGATGAGAAGAGGACTTAAGGGGGAAAAGCAAACTAGTGATACATCTCCCTGATAAAACCACACATCTCTGCAATCAGCTAAAAATTTAACCGCTGCATAAGATAATTTCTATAAGTTAAAAACTATTAATTATCGCGTATTAATCCATGATAACTATAAAAAACTCATTCTATAAAATTTAAACCATAAAAATAAACAAGTTAAAAACAAGAAAACAATCTAAAAACCAAACCAAAACCAGCAATATATTGCTTGTCAGAGGCTATATTTCTGTACATGTTTCGTACTAAGGAAGGTGCGAATAAGCGGGGAAATTCTTCTCGGCTGACTCAGTCATTTCATTTCTTCATGTTTGAGCCGATTTTTTCTCCCGTAAATGCCTTGAATCAGCCTATTTAGACCGTTTCTTCGCCATTTAAGGCGTTATCCCCAGTTTTTAGTGAGATCTCTCCCACTGACGTATCATTTGGTCCACCCGAAACAGGTTGGCCAGGG